>VOFC01003664.1_pt1 | contig 312683 bp, 311 predicted proteins | sample 5384161 | NCBI WGS metagenome assembly VOFC01 (sample SAMN12384722, study PRJNA508395) | human gut metagenome | isolation source: healthy gut B | host: Homo sapiens
GCTGACCGGGCAGGGACAGGAACGCTTCACCCGTCTGCGTGCCTCCACGCTGGGGGACGGCTACGACTTGCAAGATGTTCTGTCCACCATTGAGGGCAAAGAAAAACACCCCGGGCGCTCGGAGCGGAAAATCAGTCTGGCGGTGGATATTCAAGCAAAGCTGGCTGCCGGTAAGGGGCCGGGATATGAACGCTGGGCGAAGGTATTTAACATTAAGCAGATGGCCGCCGCTCTTGCCTATATACAGGACAATAACCTGACCGATTATGAGCAGTTGGCGAAGAAAGCCACCGAGGCGGCAGACCGTTTCCATGTTATTTCCGAACAGGTCAAGCAGACGGAGCAGGCCATGAAAACCAATGCCGGGCTAAAGGCCGCAACGGTTCAGTATGCCAAAACCCGCCCAGTCTTTGAGCAGTATAAGGCGACGAAGTACAGCCGGAAATTCCTTGCGGAGCATGAGGCCGACCTTGAACTGTACCGGGCTGCACAAGCGGAAATGCGCTCTCTGCTGGGCGGGGCGAAGCTCCCTAAAATGGATGTGCTGAAGGAGGAAGGCCGCAAGCTCACAGCAAGAAAAAACAGCTCTATGGAGAATACCAGAAGGCACGACGGGATATGCAGGAGATCGTCACGATCAAGGCGAACATTGACACTCTGATGGGCTACACCGAGCCGGGAAGAAAGCAGGAAAAGGAGCGTTAAGGTTATGAAAATAAGGAGCAAAGCGACGCTGACACTTCGGGCCATGTTGGCCCGAAGATACGGGTTTGGGGCGAGCCCCAACAAGCCGCCTTTGTGCCACTTGTGGCCACAGAGGCATTGCTTGCCACTTAGCGGCAGCCCCTAAAATGGCGCAAAAAAAACAGAGGCCCTTATTCTGGAACCTCCGTTTCTCTGGCTTTCTTAATGCCCTCGGCTGTGGCTTCTATCACGACAAGCTCTTTTTCATTCATAGAATTTAGGAGCACATCAATGTGTTTTCTGCAAGAACTTGTCTGCGCCCCTCCGTCCGCATGAATAAACTGGTCAACTGAAATGTCAAACATAGTAATGAGTTTAACAAAAAGGTCAAAGCTGGGATATTGGCCTTTGTTCTCAATATTCATAATGGTACGGGAGTCACGGTCTACTAATTCCGCAACATAGGCTTGTGTCCAGCCCTTTTCTTCTCTGGCTCGTTTGAGAGCCGCCCCGAGGCCGTGGAAGTCAAACCTTCTTTCATCTTGGTTCATTTTCATATCACCCTATATCATTCTACATTTCGGGTTGGATTATGAGAATGCAATGAAATTTTACATTAAGTAGTATTTTATTTCGTATCCGTGTAGGCTCTAACTTGTATTATTCGAGGCAGAGAACTATAATATATAGGGTTGAGCAAAACTCCGATTTGCTCATAAGGCTATACATTAAATAGTACTATCCAGCTCATTTGAGCTCTATATATTGTGACTCAACTTTGCAAAACGCGCGTTTTGCTCAACCCTAATAATATATCCTGTGGAGGTGCGAAATGGACTATATGACATTGAAAGAGGCTGCCGAAAAGTGGGGCGTGACTCCTCGACGGATAAACTATTATTGCGCCGGTGGCCGTATTCCCGGCGCTGTGAAGATGGCTACAATCTGGTTGATCCCGAAAGACGCGGAGAAACCTGTGGATATGAGGACAAAACAAGGAAAGGAATTAAAACATGAATAGAATATTGCTATTGGAGGATGATGTCAGTCTAATAGATGGCTTGGTCTACTCTTTGAAAAAGAATGAATTTGATGTTGAAGTTGCCCGTACAGTATGTGAAGCAAAACAATACTTATCCGAACTCGACCGATACGATTTATTGATTTTGGATGTTACTCTGCCAGATGGAACAGGATTTGACGTATGCGAAAGAGTAAGAAAAGAAAATCAGCAGATACCGATTATATTCCTGACTGCATCGGATGAAGAAGTCAGCATAATTCGTGGATTAGATAGCGGTGGGGACGATTATATCACCAAGCCTTTCAAACTGGGGGAATTGTGTTCCCGCATCCGGGCGCTGTTGCGTCGGGCCGGAGTTTCCAAAAGCGAAAAAAACACTTCTATGGAATGTGGCGACATTACCATTGATCTGTTGGGTAGCCGTGCAACCTTAAAGGGAAAAGCATTGGATTTGACAAGCGCCGAATATCGTTTGCTTTGTCTGCTGGTAAGAAACGCAAATCGCGTTGTGACAAGGGACATCATTCTAAATGAGCTGTGGGATGATACAGGAAATTTTGTGGATGATAACACCCTGTCCGTCTATGTACGGCGGCTTCGTGAAAAAGTGGAAACCAATCCGTCCCATCCAGAACACCTTATAACCATTCGTGGGTTCGGCTACCAATGGAAAGAGGTGTCTATATGAGTTTGTACCAAGATAGACAGATTAAAGGGTTCCTGCTATTTTTGACTTTGTTTGCTCTGCTGTTTGTAGGTACAGCAACCGTTTTGACTATTTATCAGGTGAACGATGCGGAAGTCCTATGGCTCAAACATGACGAAGCGGTTTCATCCTCACTTTTGGAACAGGGTGTTCCGAAAGAAGTGGTTGCAGTTGCCTTTACGAACACAGACATCAGTGACGATGGTAGGTCATTATTAGCGGCTGCGGGTTTGGGAAAACAGTCAGAAAGCAGTATGCGGCCTTATTTCAATCAATTTCAGCGTTCCGCTTTCTGCACCATGCTATGCACTGTGCTATTTTTTCTCTTTGTGCTTGCCATAGGAATATTTATTTTTTTCTGGAAAAGGAAGCGATTGTATCAACAGGCCGACAAAATATTGCTAAATTACATCAACGGGGATTACTCTTGTCATTTACCGCAGAATTATGAGGGGGCTATCTACCAAGTGTTTTCTTCGATAGAACAGCTTGCAACTATGCTCCAATCCAAAAATGAAACAGAACGTAAAGCAAAAGAGTTTTTGAAAGACACCATATCCGATATATCTCACCAGCTCAAAACGCCTCTGGCAGCCCTCGCTATGTATCAGGAGATCATTGAAAGTGAGCCGGAAAATGCAGAAACGGTCAAACAGTTTGCGGCGAAGATGGGTATTTCTCTAAAGCGTATGGAGCAGTTAATCTTATCCATGTTGAAGATAACCCGACTGGATACGGGAAACATCATTTTTGAGAAAAAAAGTTGCCGTGTGTCCGAGCTGATAGCTCATTCAGTCAATGACCTAACCACAAGGGCTAAAAGCGAAAGCAAGCAGATTCAGATAGATGGCGATGGTGAACAGCAGCTTATTTGTGACATGGAATGGACAGGTGAAGCGATTGGAAACATTGTAAAAAATGCACTGGATCACACGCAAGCTGGCGGTATTGTCCGTATTACATGGGAGCGCACTCCTGCTATGTTTCGGATTTTTATTTCTGATAATGGTAACGGCATAGTCCCGGAAGATATTTACCATATCTTTAAACGCTTTTATCGCAGCAAACATTCCCTTGATACACAAGGAATCGGGCTGGGGCTTCCCCTTGCCAAGTCCATTATTGAGGGTCAAAACGGTGTTATCTCCGTACAAAGTGAAGTCGGAAAAGGTACGCTGTTTACACTATCTTTCCTTACGGATCTGTAAGGTCAAATTCACCTGCTTGTAAGCTGTTTTTGCTATCCTTTTGAGAAAGGAGGTACTGATGACTATGGAAATATTGAAAGTACAAGATTTATGTAAAACTTATGGCAAGGGTGAGGCGAAAGTCGAAGCGTTGAAGAAGGTTTCCTTCTCCCTGGATAAAGGCGAATTTGCTGCCGTTGTGGGTGAATCCGGTTCTGGCAAAAGCACATTACTGAACTGTATTGGAGCTTTGGATACCCCTACTTCCGGCCACATTTGGATTGATGAACAAGACCTGTTTTCCATGAAAGAGGAACAGCGCACGATTTTCCGCCGTCGTAATATCGGCTTTATCTTCCAATCCTTTCAGTTGGTTTCCGAGCTGAATGTGGAGCAGAATATCATGTTTCCGCTTCTTTTGGACTATCGCAAACCAGACCCGGCAGCAGTAGAAGAAATTTTGGAACTCTTGGGACTTACCGAGCGTCGACATCACCTGCCGAGCCAACTATCCGGCGGACAGCAGCAGCGTGTCGCCATTGGACGGGCGTTAATCACAAAGCCCAAACTGATTTTGGCGGATGAACCTACTGGCAATCTGGACAGCAAGAATAGTCAGGATGTTATCGCCCTGCTTACGCAGGCGTCCCGTCGCTATCAGCAAACAATCCTGATGATTACCCACAATAAGGATTTGACTGCATCCGTTGATCGGGTGTTCCGGGTATCAGATGGTGTTTTGACGGATTTGGGAGGAAAAACAAATGAAGCATTATCTTGACCTTGTTCCCATATCCGCAAAAATCCACAAGAAGCAAAGCAGAATGTCTATTTTCTGCATTGTGCTGGCGGTATTTCTGGTTACAACTATTTTTGGAATGGCAGATATGTTCATCCGCAGCCAGATTTTGCAGGCACAGCAGGAGTCTGGGAATTGGCATATTGCCATTAAGAATATCAGCAATGAAGAAGCAGCAATTATTGCTTCACGCCCTGATATTGAAGTATTTTCACCGTATGGCGTACTCAATTATCGTGGAGATTTAGGCTACACTTTGGGTGGAAAAGATGTAGCGATATGCGGTTGTGATGAAAGCTATATAACTGAAATCTGGACTGACCAACTTGAAGAAGGTGTTTTTCCACAGACAAGTAATGAAGCGTTGGTGACTGAAAATGCAAAGCAGATAATGGGTGTTGCGATTGGTGATCCCATTGCCGTAGAAACTCCTGATGGCGATAAACTGAATTTTACCATATCAGGATTTATGAATAATACCGCCTCGATCATGAGTGGCGACTCCTACGGCATCATTTTGAACACAGAGGATTACTGCGCGATTTATCCGAATGTATCAGACGGGGAGCCGAATGATTACGGCATTATGTTTTTTACTCAATTTGCAAACACAAGAAATATACAAGGGAAAATTGCAGATTTGAAAGAACAATGCAATTTATCGAATGAACAAATATCTTCCAACAACAATCTGCTTGGACAAAGCCGCGTTCCCTTTTTGTTACAGGTTTACTTGGCTGCGGCTGTATTGTTTGTACTGGTAATGTTAGCTGGTATTATGATGATTGCAAGCAGCCTGAACAGCAATGTAGCCCAGCGTACCGAATTTTTCGGCCTTATGCGCTGTATCGGTGCAACACCAAAACAGGTTATGCGCCTAGTACGGAAAGAGGCGCTTAGTTGGTGTCGTTTGGCAATCCCTGTGGGTATTTCCATCGGTGTAGTTGTCATTTGGGTCTTGTGTGCGATTTTGCGTTTCCTAAGTCCGGAATTTTTCAAAGCGATGCCTACATTCGGATTTAGCGTACCAAGTATTCTTGCAGGAATCGTTGTGGGCTTGGTAACGGTTTTGTTCGCTGCCTATTCTCCGGCAAAGAAAGCAGCAAAAGTATCTCCGTTGGCAGCGGTTTCCGGTAATGCAAACGACTTGGAGCCTGCAAGAAATGCTGCTAATACACAACTGCTTAAGATTGATACAGCACTTGGAATTTATCATGCAAAAGCAAATCGGAAAAATCTGTTTTTGATGACAAGCTCATTTGCTCTCAGTATTATCCTTTTCCTTTCATTCTCTGTAACAGTTGAGTTCATGCAGCATACCTTAACACCGCTCCAACCTTGGACAGCAGATTTATCTATCATAAGCCCTGATAACGCCTGTGCTATTGACAAAGCATTACTTGATGATCTAAAGGAAAATCCTGTTGTGGATTTAGCGTATGGAAGAAAATTTGCATACGAGGTTCCGTCTGTCACAAACGGTATTGAAAAAAAGATGGATTTAATCTCTTATGAGCAGTATCAATTTGATTGGGCAAAGGACTATTTATTAGAGGGTTCTCTGGAATCTGTGCAAACTGATTTAGGGACGGGCTTAATTGTTTATAATTCGCAGAACACAATACAAATAGGCGATACTGTATCGTTGAATACAAACGGACAAAGTAAAGAAATCCAAATCGTGGGAATGTTGTCCGACTGTCCGTTTTACAGTGCCGCCGGTGTTGGAACAATTATTTGTTCAGAGGATACATTTGAACAAATTACTGGCGAGTCGAAATATACGGTTATTGATGTGCAGTTAGTGAAAGGCACAACAGACGAAGATGTTTATGTGATCCGCCAAATGGTAGATTCCTCATTTACTTTCGCTGATGAACGCATGGGTAACAGCAGTACCATGGGAACTTACTATTGTTTTTGGCTGTTCATCTATGGATTCCTCGTCCTAATTGCAATGATTACAATTTTTAACATAATCAATAGTATTTCCATGAGTGTGTCTGCACGGTTGAAACAGTATGGCGCTTTCCGTGCCATCGGCGTTAGCATGGGACAGCTAAGTAAAATGATTGTTGCAGAAGCCTTCACCTATACCATAATCGGCGGTGTAGTTGGTACGGTGTTGGGACTGTTTTGTAACAAGCTATTGTTTGGAATGTTGATAAGTTATAGATGGGGGGATGCTTGGACTCCTCCATTACCAGAGGTAGCTGTTATTCTGTTGATTGTCGTAAGCTCTGTAATTCTGGCTGTGCATGGGCCAATCAAGAGAATACGCAATATGTCCATTGTTGATACAATCAGCGCACAGTAATTCTACTTTTGAAGCGGGTGGCTTTAGAAGCCGCCCACTTTTGTCTTACAAATTCGTAAGTTGAAATTCACCTGTTTGTAAGCTGATTTTTTTATAATTAAGTTGATGAAAGAGAGGAAAAAATGAAAAAAATCCTTTCCACCAGAGTATTGGTGAAGATTTGTGTATTAACAACTATACTGCTGGTTTTGATAATCTATACTATATGGGGCAATTCAGCATTGATGGTAAGTATGGTTAATATCTCCAGCGATCGCATAGCATCTGCCTTTTCTAATTTTCGGATTGCACAAGTGTCCGACTTGCATAATGCTGAATTTGGAGAAAGCAATACAGAATTGATAGAATTGCTGTCTGAACACGAACCGGATATTATTGTGATAACTGGAGATTTAATCGATGCTGGACATACAGACATTGAGATTGCGTTTGATTTTATAAAACAAGCTGTTCAAATAGCCCCTGTCTACTTTGTAACTGGAAACCACGAAGCTAACTTCTCACATTATGATCAATTCAAAACAGGGCTTGAAGCGTCTGGCGTAACTGTCCTTGAAGATGAAGCAATACAGTTAGTGCATAACAACGAAATGATTACCCTTATCGGGCTTTCTGATTCTGACTTTACGATTAAGGGCGATATGTTTAATGAAGCGCCAGCCATGGTCAACACAAAATTGAATAGCCTTATTGATGACGAAAACAGTTACACTATACTGCTATCACATCGGCCAGAGTTATTTGAAACCTATGTATGCTGTGGTGTTGATTTGGTTTTATGTGGTCATGCACACGGAGGGCAGTTTCGATTACCTTTTATTGGGGGGCTCGTTGCCCCCAATCAAGGGCTGTTTCCTAAATATGATTCCGGCCTTTATACAGACGGAAAGACAAATATGGTTGTTAGCCGTGGCCTTGGAAATAGTATTATTCCATTCCGATTTAATAATCGTCCAGAGGTCATATTAGTAGAAATTAACGTCAATAACGATACTCTAACCGAATATTGAAATTATCTGCCGGACGACGGTAAAGAAAAAAAGCCGTCGTAAAGCAGACACATTTCCATGCGCCTATGAAGCGGCGGCTTTGATTTTCAGAGCCGCCGTTTCTTTTCGTCTACCTTAAACCAACGACGACCTAATACCGTGTAAATCCACGGCGGCATATAAGGAGGATTGCCGCCGTGTCTATTTTTGTCTTTTTTCACAGTACCCATGATCTGCACCAGCTAAAAAAAGCGTAGCTCCCCCTCCGGGACAGTCTGGTTATGAATGTGAAATCAGACAACACATAAATGAATATGTAATTTCATGCGTCCGTGTGGCTTCATGCCGCCCGGGCGCTTTTGCGTTCTTATGGGGCTGCTTCGGGTCAGGTTGGCCCGAAGTCATTCCCCGGTGCCGCTCCCCGCCGCCTTCGTTTCGGTCACTCGTCAACCAACAACCGAAACGGAGGTCAATATGGCTATTATCAATTTGCGGGACTATTACCCATTCTATACATCGGATTGCTTCATGGAAGTATCGGAAGAAGTTGCAGAAATGTTCAAAGAGTTTGATCGTAAAGAGGCTGCCTACCGGCTGCGTACATACCGCCACAAAGCCTACTATTCCCTTGATCGGGATGACGGGCTGGAGCATGAAGCTGTCTTTGTCGCCTTATCTCCCCATGAACTGTATGAGCGGAAAGTGACCATGCAGGAGCTTCATGCGGCGATTGCCAGTCTGCCGAACAAACAGGCAAAACGGATTTACGCTCATTTCATTCTCGGCATGACCAAACAGGACATTGCCCGGGCAGAGGGCGTCCATGAAAAAGTGGTTCGTGTCGCAATCGAGCGAGGTCTGCGGCGCTTAGAAAAAATTTTGAAAAATTCTTTGTAAGGCGTACCGATTTAGACCGGAAAATGAAATGGTTTATGAGAGGCAAAACACTTCGGATCACAATGACCCGAGGTTCAGACAAGCCTCATGCAGATTGAAAATTGAATAAAAAGACACCCGGATACGAAGGGGAACGCGCTGTGTCACAGACCCGCCATGACCTCGGATTTCAGAGAATACAGTCTTTGTAAAACTGAGCGAGCGAACAGGTCCATGCCATAGGTGGGCAAGGCTGGCTCCACCGGAACAGGCGCAGGCCCCGGATACTTGCGTTTAGTCACAGTCCGAGCGTTGAAGCGGCCTTGCAAGCCGTGAGCCGTCGCAGGCAATGAGAACGCCTTGCCATCAGAATGGGGAGAGTTGAAATACTATGGGGCATGAAGCCTATGTCCGTCCGATGTGTCTGAAATGAAGTGAAAACCTATGGGGAGCCCCCCGGTAATGCTGTCTGATGATAGGCCAACCGATCCGGCGTGGCTCCCCATCTTTTCAAAAAAGGAGCATTTTATGGGAAATGCGTTTGGAATGATCCCCGGCTTGGAACCGGACGAATGGAGCAATGACGCCTGCCGTGGTTATGTCATTATGGCAATGGAGGACTGCGGATTTTCAAAGAAAGATATACGGCATGTTGTGGGGCAGCTTTATGAAGTATTTGACCTCAACAGCGTGGAGGACGCCAAAGAAAAGTACCATTCCAGTCCTTACTGACCTCGGGTCACATCGACCCGAAGTGGAGAAAGCTCAAAGGGCGGCACCTGCTGGGTGCCGTCTTTTTTGACATTTCCCCACGGGACAAGTGGGAAAGGCAGGCATATACACTCACTTTCGCAAAGGAGGTTTTCAATGACGCAAGCTGTCACTTATGAACGAGAAACAAAGTCTGTCGCATTTCAAGGGAAGATCATTGTGCTGGAAAGCCTCACGCCGGTACTTCCCCGAAGGAGAAAGCACAGCGCAAAAAAAAGAAATTGAGCGTTGTCTTTATGAGGTGTTCCGCAAATATGGGGACAGATTTCCCTAATTATTCGCAACATTGTTGTCCGGGGCTGCTGATGGTATAATATAGTTGTAAGGTTGGTAGCTCCATTCCAACAAGGAAAGGAGCCCAATATGGAATTTATCAGAGAAGATTGTATTTACGCAAGACAGTCAGTAGACCGCAAGGACAGTATCAGCATTGAAAGTCAGATCGACTTTTGCAAGTATGAATTGAAAGGTGGTAGCTGCCGGGTATTCAAGGACAAAGGCTATTCCGGTAAAAATACGGACAGGCCGGAGTTTCAAAAGCTGTTGGGCGAGATCCGCAAGGGAAAGGTCAGGCGGGTCATCGTGTATAAACTGGACCGTATAAGCCGCTCTATTCTGGACTTTGCAACGATGATGGAGCTGTTTCAAGAGTATGATGTGGAGTTTGTATCATCCACAGAAAAGTTTGATACTTCGACCCCGATGGGCCGGGCCATGCTGAATATCTGCATTGTATTCGCCCAGCTTGAACGGGAGACAATTCAGAAGCGTGTCACAGACGCCTACTATTCCCGGTGTCTGAAAGGTTTCCACATGAGCGGACAGGCACCATACGGTTATCAGTTAGAGCCTACTGTGGTAGAGGGTATCCGCACAAAGAAAATGGTTGCCGACCCCGTAGCCGCCGACCATGTTCGGCTGATGTTTGAAATGTACGCTGAACCGGAAACCTCCTTCGGAGATATTACCCGATACTTCGAGGAACATGACATAAAAATTTATGGCAAATCCATGTTCCGTACATTTCTTTCCCAGCTTTTAAGAAACCCCGTTTACGCACAGGCCGATTTGGAGCTGTACGAATTTTTCAAAAGCCAGGGCGCAGCGATTATCAATGACGCTTCTGACTTTGCCGGAACAAACGGCTGCTATCTTTATCAGGGACGGGATGTGAAGGAGGACAAGGACAGGTGCTTAAAAGACCAGATACTTGTTATCGCTCCCCACGAAGCACTCATTTCCTCTGACACATGGCTGAAATGCCGGAAAAAGCTCATGGCAAATACCACCTTCCAGCAGGGGCGGAAACCGAAAAATACTTGGCTGGTCGGAAAAATCAAATGCGGGCATTGTGGGTATGCGCTGAAAGCCACCCATGTACCAAACAGTACAGGCTATTTCCGCTGCACCAAACGGACGGAAAACAAAGGTTGTCCGGGCTGCGGGAAAATCCGCAAAGAAGAATTTGAGCAATTCATTTTCTCGGCCATGCAGGAGAAGTTCAAAGACTTTCAGATACTCCACGGCAGGGAGGAAAAAGTCAATCCGAAGCTGACCGCCTATCAAGTGGAGCTGGCACAGGTGGAGGCAGAAATTGAAAAGCTGCTGGATACGCTGACCGGAGCCAATGCGACCTTGCTTGCCTACGCCAACAAAAAAATTGAAGAACTGGACACCCGACGCCAGACCATTTCAAAGGCAATCGCCGAATTGAGCGTTGAAACCATATCTCCCCAGCAGATAAAGAAGTTATCCTATTATCTCGACAACTGGGACAGTATAGATTTTGACGACAAAAGAAAAGCCGCCGATGGTTTGATCTCTACGATCAAGGCCACCAGCGACCGTGTTCAGATAGAGTGGAAAATCTGACATTTCCGCTCTATCGCCCCTCATTTCTATTTTATCTTGTTTGTACCCCTTGTACACCGATGTTTGCAAAATTTTATACATAACCACAGTCCATCTATCTTACTCAAAGGATAACTTATTCCTCGATAAATTACTCGCCATTTCTTGCATTTTTTTATATTTTCGCCATTTTTTGCCTGCTATTAAAACAAAACAGATAAAAAGGACGCAGGATTTTACTCCCACGCCCCCTAAACTTATCTGGCTTTATCTTCCCTGACTTTTATCAAATACAGAATTCTAATAAATTATTTGTACTATTTCAATTTATCCTCAACAGCTTTAACAATATTATCCAAATAGTCAAATCTATTTGCAATTATATCCTGCTCTACAAACTTTATTTTATAATGTTTTTGCAATTCAAAGAAAAGTACAATTAAATCCCTCGGCATTAATCCATTTCTAGGATCAAGAAGGCTAATCGTTTCATCTATATGTATACCAGTACTTTCCAATGCAAATTGTTTTATCCACAACTTTATATCTTCTCTCATGCAGTTTTATCCACCTCCCTAGAACTGCTCAAACATTGAATATTTTTTTAATCTCTTCAATTTTATTAAACCATCTTTCATCTTTTAAATCATCAGCATTAAAAAAATTTTTACTTTTGGGCAAAGCATTCATTTGTACATATACATATTTCAATTCACTTGAATACAAAGAATTTGAAACTATAGAAAAATTAGAAACAAAAAAGTCATCTATGTCTACATTATATCTATATTTACAAACGTTTTTCATTTCCGTCTCAAACTGATCACTATATTCCCCGCTCAATAAATTAAGTATACAATAATCAACATCTACCGCCTGATATATTTCATATGCCCTTATTCCAAATGAAAAAAGATGTTTTTTGTTTAATGGTAATATTGGTTCTGGTACGCCAATTATAATAATATCCGGTTTTTCTTTATCTTCGACTTTTTTTACAAACTCATTAAATCTTAATATGGTTTCTTCACCTGAAAACCTATTATTATACATAAAATCCGGAATTGAATAAAACCCCATTATATTACTTATCTTTTTTGTTCCGATTTGAGCTACTTTATATCCTTTTTTCAGAAACATTTCTCTTAAATAAAGCTGAACATCAAATTTAGATACATTATATCCAACCCCCATGACGCTAATAATTGGCACTTCTATTTCCTGCTTATTCTTATGTACTATACTATCAATTACAATTTCATTACCTTTGCAAATTTCTATCCTTTTTTGAGAATGTTTGCTATATAAAATTTCATCATAAATTCCTGTTGCCAAAATGATCCTGATATTTTTTTCTAAAAAAACTTTTATTGCATTATCGTATTCTTCATAACTTACCATATTGCTATCTACAATTATGACTTTATCAAAATCAACTTCCTGCATACTCATTATATTTGCCATTGAATATATCATAGAAATGCTACTGTTATAGACTTCCGATATTTTTCCTCCCGGTACTATATATGATATATCACTTTTCAACAAATTTTCGCTTACTTTGCTCAAATATAAATTATCTAACGTATACGGATAAACAGCGTACTTCATACTAAGCCTCCTCAAATTTACACCCATATTTTTTCAATATAATATAGTCTTTTATTGTTCCTTCTACACCTGCTCTTGTCTGTTGACACCATTTTAACCGAGCTTCTGCATTAATCCTTCCATCTTCCTGCGCTTTAGAAATACATTGGTAACACATCTTATAGCACCAGCACTCTATACATTGTCTGCTTGTCACATCTGCTACATTAAGTATTTTAATAGCATTATCAATATTTATACCTTGCTGTAAATCGCCAATGCATAATTCTTCTGATGTTTCATCTACTCTCTCACAAGGAAAAAATTTTCCATCTGCCGTAACAAAAAAACGTTGAATTCCTGGCAGGCATTGCCCTCCAGGACTTATTATATCTTCATACCCTTCTACACCTATGTATCTTTCACACATAGCCTGTTTAATTGAAGCAATTTCGCTCTCATACAAAGTGGGTTTATATTCACTAAAAAGATCACTATCACATGCATACAAGAAAACTTTAAAAACTTCATAATTAGAAATTGCATTTAGTTCCGGATCAAAATCTAAGATTTCCTTTCTATTAACGGGATTGATAAATGTCCCATTTACATTTAATCCTTTTACTGTATCATAATTTAAAAAAAATTCATTTGTACAAGATACATTTTGCTTTAAATCTATCACTGCATTAAAAGAAATTTTTTTATCGAAAAAAGGATACTTCTCTCTAATCAAAGCTATATTTTCCATAATTAAGTCAAATGTCCCTTTATTGCTATTGGCAAATATACGATTTTTATTATGAATATTTCGCGGACCATCCAAGCTGATTGTAATATTAAAATCATTTTGAACCAAAAAGTCTGCAATATCCATATTCAGTAAAGTGGCATTTGTTGTCATATTAAAGTTTACTTTTTTTCACCGAAAACTTCCTTTGCATACGATACTGCCTTTTTAATCAATTCAATTTCCAATAAAGGTTCTCCACCATAAAATCCTATTGATACCTCATTGCAATTTAACGAATGTGCTGCCAAAAAGTCTATTGTTTTTACCGCTGTTTCAAAAGACATTCTTTTATTCGTATGGACACGATTAATATAACTTCCTGAATAAACACAATATTCACATCTCAAATTACAATTTTGTGTAACTTGCAAAATCACATTACCCATATTATACATATACAGGTCTTTTAAAGTATCTGTTTCATAATGTTTTATTGAACTAATTTTCTTTTTTTCTGTTAAGAAACCCTGTTCCATAAGAAAACTAATATCTTCTTCAATGTCTGCTGTAATTTCTTTTTTTTTCATCTTCTTTTCCCCATAATGAAAAAAATTCATACAATTCATATGGAATAGTAACAACTGCATTTATATTCACATCATATAAGTAATATTTTTTATGTTCAACAAAAATATGTATGTTAGGTTTTTTAATCTTCATTATTACATTCCTCTCCTCGACAAGAAAGCCTTGTACGAAAAATTAAATTCGACAAGGCTTTCCGCTGTATACTTGGCATCAGTTATTCAATAATAAAATAGGTCCCCTGTTGGTCACGCCAGTTGTATTATACTGAGCGTCATTAGCGATCTGTGTACCGTTCGCTTCCCCGATAGAATGACAGTTCTGGCACTTACATACGCAGAAACAAGTACATGAACAAGAAGCATATGCCATAAATGTTCCTTTTTCAGTCTTTGTTTTCTTCCCTAATTTCATATGGAACTCCTCCTTTCTTCAAAATTATAGAAATTGATACTATGCATATGTATCAAAACCTACCTTATTTTTAGTTGTCGCTTCTACAGCAATCATATTTTCTGTTTTTTTATCTTCTTTTTCTTTATCCTCTTTCATTTTCTCCAGCCATTTGTCAATTTCTGAATCCGTACCAGTCTCTCCAAAAATGCCACAGGTTGTCATTTCGGTTCCATTATTCGTAAACTTAAACTCCACTGATATCAGTTTACTACCATGACTTATTGCCGCCTTCTGTGCATTTCGTATAACATCTGGCATAATTGCTAAATTTTCCTCAAGCCATTTCGCAGTTTTTTCATCTCCACATGCCTTTCGCATTACACTTCCGTCAATCAATACAGAAGCATTTTTGCATGGAGTTAAACATTTATACTTGTTAGTCAAATACTTTGAATAGTCTGATACATTTTTAAACTTATTGGCTGAATTCATAGTGTATCCTGCATAATAATTTTAATTTATCGCCACTGACATATTCTATCCCTCCTTTTTTTAGTTATTAAAACCTTTCCATAGCACATCAGGAACATTTTAGCGTCTACCGTTTTAATATAACATGAAATCTATACTTTTCAATCAGCATTGCAGAAAGTGACCTATTTTTGCAGAAAACGTCCAAATAAAGGAAAATACCTCCTTATTATTTCAATATTTCTCAAACATTTTAATGCCCGCATTAAACAATAAACCCAATTTTTTCAAACAGAAATTCACAATATTTATGCATATCCTGATTTCCGCTTCTTAAAACAGAAGAAAACAAAGACTTTATATCTATATTTCCTTCCGTTTTTTCATATTGCTCCAGATAAAGTGAACGGAACTCTAAATAAGAATCTTGAATATAGTCACATGCCTGATTTATATCAAAGGTATCAAACGATTCATCCAATTTTATATTCTGAAATTTCCGCTTATTTTCTGCATTTTGCTTTTGACTTTTGGCAACCATTTTATCCCATTTTATCAATTCCTCAAAACCTTTATTTAGCTTTTCCAATTCTTCATCCATTGACAGCAAACGTCTTTTTCCACTCTCTGAATCATCGCATACATACACTTCTCTTGTTCCATTACTGTATCCTTCTACAATTTTTTGATACATAGTAGAATAGGCATATGCAGCTCCCATTCCAATATCATCGAAACCATACCCATTTTTACTTTCACGGATACTCTTTAAATATTTAGCATTTTCATCCCATAATTCTCGAAGATAATCATTTGACCAAACAGTTTTAGGCACCGTTTCTCTGATATAATTTGCATAACCAGCGTCTAAGGCAAAACTATTATGTATATATGTGTTTTCCTGATTTCCCCATCTACTTCATCTGAATGTCCTATCTTCCGCTGTTTCAGCTCACTACCCATATGGATATCTGCAACACGTTCTCCTACCCTTATCATCAATCATCTCCTCCATTTGGTTCTTTTCCATTCCAATAAGGATAATAATATTTCATGGTATAAGGTCTGGTAAAGGAAAGTCTATAATTTAAGTTCTCATAAAAATAATTGTACCATTCAATATCTATCACTTTACCTGTATCCGGATCAATATATAAATTTGCCATGTTCAAATCTTTTCCAGCATGTCATGTCACTGGAACTTCCTGTCCCTCTAACATGAATCCAATAACAAGGCGTACTCCAGTCAAATACCGATAATGTTAAAACATACTTATCTTTTATTCCTGAAAATGATGAGTTTAAAACATATACCGCATCAGGAATTACCTGCTGATATTCTAATGGCAGTGATGTTCCTTCTGTTTGTAAAAGACAAACATTAAAATTTGATGTTCTTCTCAAAGAAATATCATAATTTACCGAGCTTGAACTTCTCTTGTAAGAATATGAGAAATCTATCTCATTTCCATTTACATAAAAAATTTGTTCTGGCGGCATTAAATTGAAAAACTATATTTGCCCTATCACAAACGGCGTAGAATTTTGCAGTTGTATCTGTTGATATTGGCGCAATATTATGTATATATAAGGTATAACCTCTTGTTGCCGAATAACTGCCATCCGTACTTAAAACAACAAAATAATGAGTTCCTTCATCTAATGCGTATAGATTATCCTTGACTGCATACAGTGCATCGCCAGAATAATAATAGACCGCATACTTATCTGAAGTATATTTTAATTCGAACCTTACAGCACTAGCCTCTGAAAGAGTAATCTTATAAAAATCAACATCATATGGACTGTCAATAACACCGCATGTTCCATTTAAATCAAATACACCTGAAACTTCTGTCGCAGTCGAAAGAGAATCATTAAACTCATAGTCCACATCTCTAGTGCTGGTATAAAGACCTAATGAAAAATTGCCGCTGCCTTCATACCCTCTTACCGCAATAAAATAAGTTCCTGCTTCAATCTTTCCAGCGATTGCCTCATCAACTCCAGTTCCTTCGTTCAAACTGTTTCCTATGATCGACAATTCTCCACTATCAGCATTTAAACTAAGCAAATATAAATCTGCATCAATTGTATCGTCCATTTCTAAATATATCGTTAATTTGCTTAATTGTTGTATGGTAAAATGATACCAACGAAACTCGTCTGTTATTAACGAATTTGTTTTCTTTTCACCATTCAGTATCTCTACCGCATTATTCGGATCAGTATTGTCCTCCTCATCATTCGTATCCAATGTCTGAATCCCTTCAAAGAAAAAGGTCTGTTCACATTTTTTATTTCCTTCAGCATTATAAGTAATTTCCGGCACTTCAACTGTCGGTATCTCGATTTCTTCTTTTTCAAAATTCTCAAATGTAGTTACAGGAGCTACACTTTCATCATTTTCTGTTGCTTGAACATTCATACTGCTACTAATACCTACTGTAAAAAAAAACCGCTGCTGCCATTAACATTGCTAAAAGTTTTCTTTTTACCATTTTGTTTCCCACCTTTCCACTAAATTATTGATAAAGTAATTAAAATTTCAATTTTACAATAGCAAATTCAAATCGTATTTACAATGTACCTTGCAGAAAATGACCTATTTTTGCAGAAAACGACCATCCAAATAAAAAATCCCCTTTAATCACTCATAAATCAAACCTAAAGTTCAATCAAGGTATTTTTTACAAAGCAAATAAATCTATTGTTTTTAGTCCATTCTGGTTATTTCTTGAAACATCCTCCAGATCATAAACTGTTTCAGACAAATAAAAAGGACGCAGGATTTTACTCCCACGCCCCTAAACTTATCTGGCTTTATCTTCCCTGACTTTTGGCAGCTCCTTCCCTGCCGTTTCCTGCTTTGCCTCCGATGTTTTTCTTGCCTCAAAAGCATCTGCATTATACTTGTACTCCTGTGGTTCAGCTACCATCGGTGAGTAGATGATCTCTCTTTCTGTATCCGGTGCTTTCTGATCCTTATCCTTTGTGTGCTCCATACGCTTTTCCTTATCAAACTGCACATTCATAGCCAGATTATCCAGCTTATCAATCGAGGCATCCAGCTGCAGCTCCATTGATACAAGCAGTTTTTTCACTGCTTTCATAGGGGCAAGTACCGCCTTTGTGAAAGGGTGTTTCTGTTCTTTCTGTGAATAATCCACCTCCGGCTTATCTGCAAAGGTATGGAACGCATTGTTTATGGTCTGACCAGCTTCACGGAGTCCCTTTGCAAGAAGTGCTGTCCTTGCAATATCCCTGTCTGTAGATACAATCATATCTTTTACCACTGTTCTGACATTGAGAAGTCTTTTCTTAATTCCTACAAATTCTGTCACCCTGTAAAGTGCCGCCCTGCCCTTTGCCTTTGTTTCATCAACAATATTCTTGGCAGTAGATTTTACCTGTACTTTTATCTCAGATACCTGTGACTTTATCTGCTCACATCTGGCATTGAGTCGCTCCTGTGCTTCTGTTAATGCTTTTTTGCATTATTGATAAGGGTATCTTCCTGCATTTTCTTGATCTGGTCCTGCATACTGGTAAGTTCTTCTGTCATAGACACAATTTTTTTCCAGACCATCCACATAGGTGCATATCTCAAATACATCATTTGCCTGTTCTTTCATAGTATTCTTTTTTAATGAGTCGAGAAGTTCTCTTATGATCTCCTCATTAGTAAGTGTCTTTTCTGCTTCCATCTGCTTTTCCTCCTTATAAACGGGGCAGCATATGCCGCCCCTTAGCCTTAATTATCGAAAAGGTGTATCCTTTTTATCCCTGTCGGGATTTCCGTGGTTCTGTCCGGCATTCTCCCTTGCTTTTTCGTTGCTCTTATCCTTTGCTTTCTCATATTCTGCAATAATCTCATTATAGAGCTTCTCCCTGAAATCCTTTGTGACCGGATAGCAGACATCCTGATAAATCGGTTTGCCGTGCTCGTCCACCTGCTTTGTTTTATAAGAAGGCATTGATACAAAGATTTTCTCTTTGCCCTGAAGGATGTTTACATTATTTACAATGAAGCTGTTTTCAAAGTAAATACGGGCAAGTCCCTTGATATTACTGCCTTCCCTTTCATAAGGTGTTACCGTCACGGAAAACTCCGGCATTTCCTGAGTTTTTCCCTGTGTCTGTGTTTCTGCTTTCTCCGGCTCCCTGATTTTTACATAAGCCTCAAGGATATTAGTATAGAGTTCCTCACGAAACTCTGCCGTGATAGGATTGCATACATCCTTATAAATCACGCTGTTTTTCTCATCACGCTCATTTGAACGGTATCTTGGCATTGATACAAAAAGCTCTCCCTTTTCCTTATTTTCAAGGATTGCGATATTGGTAATCTTGAATGAATCACCAAATACCACGGTCGCAAAACCCTTGATATTGCTGCCATCTTTTGCTCTTACCTCGTTTACCTTAATTGAATACTTCATACGCTATTCCTCGCTTTCTTATACTTCTGAATTATCATTGTTTTCTGGTATGACAAGCTCACACCAAAGCTGTTCTATCTGTTCACAAGACAATCTGCCATTTAGCCAGTTACCAAGTGTAACGACCATTCCGTCCTGCTCATAATAGAGCCAATCCTGTGTTTCGATGTTTCCTTCATACACAACAGTCACATCAAAGTCCGGCATAAATAATCCTGCCTCCGTATCCCAGATACAGGCAACTCCCTGTCTGAGTGTCAGATTCAGGCTTTCGACATACACAGACCAGCCGCTTACGACAATCTGAAAGTCATCATCAATCTCTGCAATATCGTCCTGAGTGTCGATCAGCTCCTCCATTTCCGATACTGCTTCTTCTATCTCCCCCAGTCGGTATCTCTTATTCATCTGCCGCCTCCTTATATCTGCACCTGACAACAAAACGCATTGTTCCCTGTCCCGGCATTCAGCATTTCACTTCCGGTTTCTTCCATTACCGGGTATCTGATATCTATGCCCGGTATCTCAATAATGCCGATGACACTGCCTTCTTTAAGAATGGCTTCCTCCTCTTTACTAACGGTGGTTTGCTCTTTCTCAACCTCTGACCTTTCATCCTGCTTCTCCTCCAATGTCTGCTCAAATTCATTTATGAGCTGGTTCGTGTTTCTCTCTCCGGTTGTACACCAGAAAAAAGAGACTGCCATAATGGCAATCCCTGCTGTAATCAGTAGTCCTGTGACCACTTTCCTTATGCTCATAGAGTTTCACTCCTATCTTTTCCTGTTTCTGTCTGGCATATAGATTCCCTTATCCTCTGCAACAATGCCCGCATTTTCTATTCTGTCCTCAGACTTTTCTTTGTCCGGTCCGCCAAGATCTGCGTCCATAGCTTTTGCATTCTCAAGGTCAAGCTGGGCATTTAATTCATACTGCCTTGCAAGTTTTTCTTCCAGTTCTGCACTATATGCAAACGGCTTATCATACTCCGCCTTTGAAGCCTCAAGGTCATTCTGGTACTGTTCAATCTTCTTTTCCAGAAAATCAACATTTTCATGAAGTCCGTTGAACAGGTTCTCCAGCTTTACCATACTTCCCACCGGACTTGTGGAAAGTTCTGCCTTGTATTCCGTCTTTCCACGAAGCACCATATAGTTGATACTGAGAAAATTCTTTTCCACCAAAAGCTCAAAGCCGTGGAACTTACCGACTGGAGTGGTTTCGCCTGTCTTACATTTGCTGATTGCTTCAAGCATTACGGTTCCACCATCCACTCGCTCTGTATAAGTTGCATTGCCTATGGTAATGGCAAAGTCCGGGTTATCAATCAATTCCTTATCCCTTGCCTTTATATCCTCCCTGACATTGGCAAGTTTCTCTGTCGCAGTTTTGATGAGTTTTGGATATTTGATCATAAAATTATCCTGCAATCCGTATCTCTGATTATCATACGACGCTTTTAAGAGCTTTAATCTCTGGACATCATTGTCAACCTCCATCTTTTCCCTGATTAAAGGGTTGCCTGTCGCAACCGCCTTAATCTCCGCATAAGAAAGTGTTGCCTCATCAATGTCCTCACAGCTTCGGCTCACTGCCTTGCTTGTCATAACCTGACTGATGAAACGCTGCTTGTTTTCCACAAGTGACCAGTTGTATGCATCAAAGGTTTGTTTTGTAACATATCGGTAGATTGCCACCTCATCGTTTTTATTTCCCTGTCGGATACCAATGTGGTCAACTTAAGCCCCAAAGCCTTGATTTTCAAGGCTATAGGGCTTTATTTTTTTAAAAAATTTCTGTTTTTTTTTCTGAAAAAGACTTGACAAAAACCTCCAAAAGTGAGGTCGCTTTGCGACCTATTAATCAAGGGAAATGTCGTTGCAGCGACAAACTTAATCACACTTAGGAGGTATGTCTTATGAATCGAACCGACATATGCAAAAATATCATTCAATCCATTAAGGAGTATATCACAACCCCAGAAAAACTGAAACCTCATTGTGCGAAAAATCATTTTATTCGCAAACGAAAGCTTTCTCTTTTTCAAGTAATTATGTATCTGCTTTACACTTCAAAGGCCTCCATGTTTCAAAATCTTTCCCGTATTCGGGAAGATCTTGGAAGCCTTGATTTCCCTGACATTTCAAAACAGGCTCTGTCAAAGGCTCGCCAATTTATTAACCCTGCTTTATTTAAAGAGCTCTACTATTTATCAGTTGATTTATTTTATAAGCAACTCCCATCTCGTAAACTTTGGAATGGATATCATTTATTTGCCATTGATGGTTCTAAAATAGAATTGCCTAATTCGAAATCGAATTTCGAGTTCTTTGGTGAAATGTTTGGATATCCTGATCCAAGCCGCCGTTTTACTATGGGACTTGGTTCCATTGTTTATGATGTTCTTGATGATTATATTGTCCATGCTTCTTTTCAACGATATCTTGCATCTGAACGTTCCGCTGCCTTAGAGCATTTGCATAATTTAGAAGATTTAAATATCTATCAAAACAGCGTTGTAATCTTTGATCGTGGCTATTATTCTGAAGATATGTTTCGTTACTGTGTCGAGCATCAGCACCTTTGTCTTATGCGCTTAAAACAGAATTATAACATTGCTAAGAAATGCTCTGGAGACATAATCACGGTTCTTCCCGGCAACGAAAAAGACGGAACTGAGGATATCAGGATAAGAGTCATCGAAGTTATTCTCAATGATGGAACGAAAGAGTATCTTGCCACCAATCTTTTTGATTCACATATTTCTCAACAGATGTTCCGCGAACTTTACTTCTATCGCTGGCCAGTCGAAACAAAATATAAGGAATTGAAAAGCCGCCTTGCTATTGAAGAATTTTCCGGTGCAACGACCACTTCAGTGCTTCAAGAATTTTATATCAACGTACTTCTTTCAAACCTGTCATCTCTTATTAAAAATCAAGTTGATGAAGAAATTCAGATTACTGCTAAAAGTACGAATAAATATCGATACCAAGCAAAGCGAGCATTTATTATCGGACGTGTCAAAACAATAGTTCCCAAAATCCTGTGTAATCTTTTCGATTTATCTGCACTTGATATACTATATAAGGAATCTCTCCGATGCAGATCTCAGATTATACCTGGAAGAACATTCCGACGAAAGAAGAATAAAGCAATAGGCAGAACACATTTTAACAATAAAAAGTTGCATTCTAATATCAATATCTGTTAATAGGGCTTTTTTTTCTGTGAAGCACCGTCTATTAAAAGTGTCTTAAGTTGACGTCTTCTTTTTTTCAAATCTACCTTCCTCCATTTTCTCAATTTCGCATCCGTTAGTCATTAACCTGAGCAGGCACGTTTAAAATTGTCTTAAAGTTGACCAATAATACTCTCTGGTGCTTCACCTCTCGATATTAAATAGGCTATTTTATATGCCAGAGTCCTTGATTTTCCAGATCCTGCGCAAGCCAAACACAATATATTTCTGGAATCATCAATCACAGCCGAATATTGCTCATCTGTTAAATTTGCATGCAAAATTTCTTCTATATTCATAGTATTCTTCTCCTTTTCCAATTTGGGTTACAGCTTGTAACCTTTTTATTCTGACAATTCTTCTTCAATCTCCTCTATAGTCGGCAAACTGCTCTCAAATTCTTTGCTCAATACTTTTGTCAACTCATACTGGGCTATTCCTATAGGTTGTGAAATATTTTCCAATGAATACTCAGCAACCACGTCATCTTTATCCTTACAAATCAGGATTCCAATTGTCTGATTATCCTGCTCATCCTTCATATTCTTATTCACTGCAGTAACATAGAAATTTAGTTGACCCGCAAATTCTGGTTTAAATTTTTCTGTTTTCAATTCAACCACAACATAACAATGTAGTTTTACATGATAAAATAATAGATCAATATAAAAGTTACTTTCTCCAACTTTTATTTCTACCTGCTTACCAATAAAAAGAAAAACCTGTTCCCAGTTCCAATAAAAATTGTGTTATCTGCTCCACCAATGCATCTTCCAGTTCTCTTTCATTGTATTCTTCTCTCAATGCTAAAAAATCAAAATTGTATGGATCCTTTAATGTCTGCTCTGCCAAATCAGACTGTGGTTCTGGAAGCTTGACTTGGAAATTATTAATTGCTTTCCCCTGTCTTGCATATAAATCACTTTCGATCTGGTGAACCAATACATTTCTACTCCAGTTATTATCCATAGTTTTTTGTATATAAAATAATGCTTCATCAATATCTTTGCACTTATACATAATTCGTTGATTATGTCCCCACGGAATGCTTTTTACCATACTTTCAATTTGGGTTACACCTTGTAACCATTTTTCATTATTCGTATAAAAATTATACCAATAACGAATATGTTTTAGATTTTCTACTGAAAAACCAGATACTCCAGGAAAGGCTTTTTGCAAATCATTACTCATCACTTTTAGAAATGCATCTCCCCATTTAGCTTGATTCTGCTTTTCACATATCGCAACACCAAGATTCCAATATAAATCGAGCATCTCATAATTAATTCTAACAGAAGCCTTAATCTGACTATTTCTAATCTTATTCTTTACTTCTTCTATCCAAGTTTTATAATCATCAGTCACAACAAAGCCAACCCTCTTTTCTCGCCATCTTAAATCCTCCTGTTAGTATTTCCTTAATATAATAGCTAATTCATACCATATCATTTTCCTGTATAACTGTATCAAATATTGCCTCCTCGACAACCTTCACACACTCATCCGTATGCTTCTTAATATCATCACCCCAAAATCGGATAACAGTCCACCCTTCAAACAACAATCTTTTGTTTACCTCATCATCCCTCTCTCTGTTTCTAGATATCTTGCTTATCCAAAACTCACTGTTATTGCTCTTCTCCAGCCTGGGTTTTAATACTTCCCAGTCCTTTCCATGGAAAAATTCTCCGTCACAGAAAATTGCTATCTTATATTTTGTCAACACAATATCCGGATTTCCCGGTAACTTTTTATAATTCTTCCGGTACCGATAACCTTTTGCCCATAAAGCTTTTCTAAGGATAATTTCAATTTTAGTATCCTTTCCATGAATATTTTTCATGTTTTTATGCCGTTGTTCTTTAGTCAAAACATCCGCCATAAAACCACTCCTTAAATCTTAGAAAAAAAGTCCTCATCTATTTCGTATGTTTTGACTTCTTTTACACCAATTGAATACTCCGCTAATTTACTAATGAATTCCTCGCCATCAATTAAATCAATTTGCTTTTTTCCTGGTGTAGTAGCTTCATCTTTTGCCGCTTTTGAAAAAGAACCCGTTGTAATAAATATTCCCTTTTCAATATCCGTTGTCAGTGAACCTCTGAAGTCCCTTATATCGCCAGACGATACAAGCCCTTTGTATCTTTTGCACTGAAAAGCAACATTAAAACTTACAATTCCATTAATCTTCAACTTTCCAGTTCCGTCAATGCCTCCATCTCCTGATTTTTTTGTAACAGATACTTGTGTGAATCCACACTCACGTAATAATCGTTGTGATAATCGTTCAAATCCATACGGATCCATATTCTGTAATACATTTGCCAACTGCTGTCTCCACGGCTTAACCTCATCTGGAAATTCCACATCATCATTCGAATCAATATCATCTTCCGGCTTATCCGTTTTACCATCCGGCTTATCATTACTCTTTGCCATTTCTTTTTTTTTGCATTTTTCTGCACTGTAAATGCAACTATTTCTTTTTTGCACTAACAGTCAGTTCAGATGCATATTCTGAAGTTATTGACCACACGCTTCTTGCACTGTTTACAATTATGCCATAGTTTTTCAAATATGTACGTGCCCACGCAAGCTGATATTCCACTTCACTTTGATTAAGACTACCCAAATGAGGTTCATCCAACACCTCATCTGATAAATTTAAATCCACAATTACTCTTTCGTAGATTTCATTATTTGTTCCCGAACCTCCCAACTGTTTCAGAGCATCGTATGTTGGAATAATCAATTCTGTATATGTCGGCGACAAATTTTTTTTCGTTCTCTGCCCATCTTCTTCTCCTTCCTCTTCACTTTCACAGCCTACATTCTACTTTTAAAACCAAATACACTTTTTCCTATATACTACTTCTTTTTCCGTCCGTCCCATAAACCGTACACTTTCCTATATTTCTTCCCTAATCCCTTATTTTTATTTTCTATTATATCACATTTTTACATCAACCGACCTTTTTCAGCAAAAAATATAACAAAATCCATCCATTTTCTCATTTCAACAGAAAAAACGCCCATATCCATGGCACCCGCCACGAACACAAGCGTTTCATCCTTTCCCAATATGTAATTCTCACACTCTGACACAATCCCGTGTGATCTCCTTCAGCGAAGCCACACCGCACATTGCCATCGTATCTTTCAGTTCGCTTCCGATCTTATTGACATAAGTCTCGACGCCTTCCTGCGCTCCGCCATACACGGCAGTCACAAACGGACGGGCAATGATCACCGCATCGGCTCCCAGTGCCAGTGCCTTAAACACATCCACACCGGAACGGATGCCTCCGTCGACAAAAATCTTCATGGAGCCATCGACTGCATTTACGATCTCTTCGAGCACCTCTGCGGTGGCAGGACACTGATCCAGAACACGCCCGCCGTGGTTTGACACAACGATCGCATCGGCTCCGGCTTCTTTTGCCTTCATGGCACCCTTGACGGTCATGATTCCTTTAACGATAAACGGCAGCCCTGCCGCCTGTTTCACTTCACGCAGATCCTCCACCGATTTGCTTCCGGCCGGTGGTGTCAGATTCTTTAAAAACGGCAGTCCGGCCGCATCGATATCCATTGCCACGGCAAAGGCACCGGAATCCTTTACCATCGCCATTTTCTCCCGGATCACTTCGATGTTCCACGGCTTTACGGTCGGAATTCCCAGTCCGCCGGCATTTTTGATTGCTTTTGTCGCTGCGACCATGACATTGCTGTCGGTTCCGTCTCCGGTAAAAGCAGCGATGCCAGATGCCGCACAGGCGGAAACGAGAATATCGTTGTAGGAAATATCATTCAGGCAGTCTCCGTAGTGCAGCTGCACGGCGCCTACCGGACCTGCAAAAAACGGATACTGAAACGTTCTGCCAAACAGTTCCAGTGTCGTATCACATGGACGGTTTTCGACCAGCGTGTCCATCTGGACACGGATTTCTTTCCATTTGTCATAGTTGCGGATGGCGGTATCTCCGATGCCTTTGGCTCCCGGCCCCGGCATCTGGTTTTTACAGGCTCTGCCGTTACATTCCCAGCACGCCTTACAGTAAGATCCGATACGGCCTCTCGCCTGTTCGATACACTCTGTATAATTCATAGGTCTGTTCCTTCTTCCTTTGTCTGTAAATCAGAATTTTTATCTATCATGATTCATACGCCAGTCGATGCATCGTTTCAGATAGTGCACATAATCCGGGTTCTTACACATTCCCTTGCCCGGGGTATCGGAAATCTTTGCGACATCCATACCGTTGCACAGCGTGGTTTTCATGACGATATTCAGTGCCGGTACATCCGTATCATTCGAGATATAGGTGCCGATTCCAAAAGCCACCTTTGTGCGGTTCCGGAAATGTTCATACAGTTCGTGTGCCCGTGCAAAATCGAGAGAATCACTGAACAATAAAGTCTTGCCTGCCGGATTGATCCCCAGTTTCTGGTAGTGTGCGATCATTTTTTCGCCCCACTCCACCGGATCTCCGCTGTCATGACGCACGCCGGAGAACAACGTTGCATAGGTCAGCTGGAAATCCCGCAGGAAACAGTCGGTCGTAATCGCATCGGTCAGTGCAATACCGTTTAACACGCCATACTCGCGTACCCAGGCATCAAGCGCATACCAGTTGGAGTATGCCGGGTTATGTTTGTGATTTCCCTGTCCGACACACATGATCCACTCATGTGCCATGGTTCCGACCGGTGTCAGATTGTATTTTTTTGCCAGATAGACGTTGGACGTTCCGACAAATTCTGACCCGCGAAACTCCGCTTCTTTCAGCTTGCGGACAGCAAGCTCCTGTGCCTCTGCGGAAAGACGGCGGCGCAGTCCAAATTCACTGAACGAACCGATCTCGTATCTGCCGCTGGCATCTTTGATCTTCTGCTCCAGACGTTCCCGGAAACTGGCATAAAGCCTGTCATAATCGTACGCCATACGGAAATACACTTCGTTGACAATCGCCAGTGTCGGGATCTCATACAGGGACGTATTCAGCCAGGTACCGAATGTCTCGATGGAAAGTCCGCATTCCGCCTCATCCGAAATCTTAAAATCCTCATAGCGCGGCTGCCACAGGCGCAGGAAATCAATATAGCTTCCCTTGATCCATGTAATGCGGTTCAGATATTCCAGCTCTTCCTCTGTAAAACGTAGACTGCAGTACGCCTTAATCTGCTCTTTGATCTCCTGCACCATCTCTGCCGTAAAGTGCACATCGGTATTGCGGCACTTGAATGTCCATGTAGTTTTATAGTCGGAGAACTGGTGATAGATGGCCTCTCCCATACTGAATTTGTACATGTCTGTTTCCAGCAGACTGGTGATGATCTGATTTAACTTCATAATTCTTCTCTTTTCTTCTTACTTAAATAAGATGCAATTACTGTATATCCACCTGACAGGTTTTCATCGCTTCGATCGCCGTGCGGTGCGACTCCGGTGTCACGCAGGCGCATGCTGTTTCAATCACGCACACGCGCGCTTCCGGAACAAAGGCTTTGGCAATCATGACATTGCTGATGACGCAGATACCCGTGCACACGCCACAGAAATCAATCTGTGCCTCTGCATCACCGCAGTACTGCTTTAAGCACTCGCCAAGCTGCACACTGCCAAATGCCGGCTTACAGATCGTCTCGATCTGTTCTTTGGAATAAACGGATGCTGCCTTACGGATCACAGGCGCAATCTCCCAGCCTTCGGTTCCTTCAATGCAGTGCACGACGGGCAGCCGCTTTCCTTCCTGCGTATCCAGATAATTACTCTGGTGCGTGTCTTGGGTGAAAATGATTCTGTCATACACGCCTGTTTTTATCACTTCCGCGACCTTCGGAATGACTGCTGCACACTCTCCATTGCCCAGCGGTCCGGTCGTAAAATCGTTTTGCATGTCAACGACAACTAATATTCTTTTCATAGTCTCTCCTGTGCTTCCCTTTTTCTATACACGATAACGGTTAAAACAGGAATACATCTCCTGCACCCGCGGCATGGCATAACCGCCGGAAACGATACCGTTTTCTGCCAGAAAACGCATGCCGGACGTTTCGAGTTCTTTCTGTAACTGTACAACGACTTCGGCAATTGTCCGTTTGCCGTCCACCAGGTGTTCGACCGCATATTTTAAGAGCATGCCAAGGCACGCAGTCTGTTCGCTGTCGATCAGCTGTTCTAAATACCGCAGATCCACGGTCTGCTTTCCGATGGCAAATCCATCCGTTCCCATGGTTTTTAATTTTAACCGCTCCGGCTCATTTTTGCGCACGGCTCCGCTCCGGTAATCCCTGCGTTTTGTGGCACCGTTTTTATCTTTTTCCATGATCCGGTGACTGTGTGGCAGGGCGAACGGATGTGGCTTTTCTTGTGAAATCGGAAATTCTTTGCACAATGCCTTCGCCTTTTTTGTGATGTCAACCGGCTTGTAGCGGTCCATCTGGATCACGGTATCCGCAATATGGAAAAAGGCACCGGAACTGCCCGCTACCAGGATGGTAGAAATTCCTGCCTGCTCATACAAATCGCGCGCACGGGAAAGAAACGGCGTGATCGGCTCTTTGTCCGGGCTGACTACTTTCTGCATAAATGCATCCCTTACCATAAAGTTCGTCGCAGACGTATCCTCATCCAGCAGAAACAGACGGCTTCCCGCCTCCATGCCTTCCACGATCCCGGCTGCCTGCGATGTGCTTCCGCTGGCATCTTCCGTTGAAAAATGATGGGTATCTTTTCCGTTTGGCAGGTCATTGATAAACATGGAAATATCGACATCTTTGATAAACCGTCCGTCCTCCGAACGAAGTTTTAAGGCGGTCTCATCCGTGATCACAAACTCTCTGCCGTCCCCTGCGATATGGTTATAAACGCCCAGCTCGAGTGCAGTCAAAAGTGTGGATTTTCCATGATAGCCGCCACCGACGATCAGTGTGATTCCTTTCGGGATTCCCATACCGGTGACCGCACCCCTGTGCGGAAGCTGCATCGTCACCCTAAGGGATTCCGGAGAGGTAAAGGCTACGGACTGTTTCATCGGTCGGGAGGAAATCCCACTCTCCCGCGGCAGTACCGCATCATCGGCAACAAAAGCAACCAGCCCCTGTTCTTTCAGCTGGTCACGGACTGCCTGCTGGTCTTCTGCCAGTTCCACGGCATCCCGGATTCTGCGGGCATCGAGATTTTTATAATAAAATGAGTACTTTACACATTCTGGCAGATAGGTAAACAGAATTTTCTCCAGTTCCCTGGCATTGATCGTCCGTCCGTTTGCCGGAAATCCTACCGCAAAACGCGCGGTGATTTCTTTTTCGTTCACTTCACAGGCTGTCCGGGTCAGAATCTCCTGTCCGCAGTGGGTTACCGAGATCAGGCCGCTCTTGCCCGATCCCTTCGCCTTAAATGTAAAGTGGTTGATCTGTGCGGCAAACATGCGCAGCAGTTCATCTGCCAGTGCCGTGCGCGTCCGTGTATTTTTCATGGCATATTCCGGAAATGCCGCTGCCTTTGCATCCACGGTCACGCGCACATGGGAAGGTGCCGCAAAAGGATCTCCCTGCACATGATCGATGGATAACACATAGTCTGCAAACCGGTAACTTCCCCGCAGGGATTTGTATGCCGGATAACTTTTATGATCGATACTCCGTAACGTTTCTCGTAAATTGCTGTCTGATTGCATAATGACTCCTGTTTTCTTTTAAACGGAATGGTTCCGCTTTTCTTTTTTCTTTAACAGCGCAGAAGTATCGAGTGCCTGGGAAGCCGTTTCCTCCGGTTTTGTTTTCTTTGTCTTTTCCTTTGGTTTTTCAGCTTCCGGCTCCGGCTGCCCGTCTTCTGCTGTTTTTTCTTTTGTCATTATAGCTTTTTTTGCCGGCTTCGTCCAGTGTGGCATTGGCGGAACATAGGCAAACCGCCGCATGGCGATATCCGCCAGAAATACGAAAAGCAAAAGGATTAAAAGCGGATTGGTCAGACAAACCCGTGCCCGCCCGGAATCTTTTAACTTCTTCCATACATTCTTCTTTGGAGAAAGCATCTTTCCATACTGTTTGATGAACGCACAAAAGCTGTCGTTTGTCAGCGCAAATTTGTACTCCTGCGAATACTGTACCACGGCTGCGGTGGTCAGGGCATTTTCGATTTTTTTGCCGTTTTTCCGCTGCACGCTCAGATTGTAGACACCGGAGACTGTCGTATCCAGCTGTGCCTCATAAGTTCCCGGCGCACTTGCGGTCAGTTTCGCCTGATGCGTTTTTCCATCCGGATCCGTGTACACAGCCTCCACCTGTGTCTGCTCTGCGTAGTCTTTGGCATAATAGGTAACTTTTGTTGTTCCGTTTACAGTAGTTACATCCACACGGTCTTCGCCGAGTGCTGTATTTCCCGCACTGTAATCGATGATCCGCTTCCACAGCTGCACGTAATCATTCTGCTGTGCCAGCCCGGCGGTCCAGCGGTTTGTCACATCGGTATTCCACGCAACCGTATGCCCCAGTCCATACTGCATGACAGACAAAATCGGGTCATCCTTTTCGGCAGATGCCAGCAGCACATTGGCTCCGGTTTTCGGAGAGGCACTCACGTACCCTTTGATCTGCGGCCAGCCATCGGCAAAGAGATTTTTCGTGATGGCATTGCTGCTGTTTCCTTTCAGTGAAAACTGCCCGTTCTGCAAATACGTATCTCCATTTAAAAATACTTCCTGTGCAAAGATTTTCGGGATATCGGTTGAGATATCGGAATAATAATAGCGGCCGTTACACTGCGTTGCCAGTCGTTCCAGAAGCTGTCTGTCAGACGACTCTCCAACCGCTACCGTGGAAAGAGTTACATCGGCATCCTTGCAGTCCTTGATGATATCTTCAAAATTCTCGGTTTCCCCCTGTCCATCCGTCAGAAGCACAATATGCTTTAGCTGCGCCTTGCTCTTCTTGATTTCATTTAGTGCCGCACGCACGGCCGGTTTGATGGTCGTTCCACCGCCTTCGCTGATCGTCTCGATGCTTTGATGGATCTTGTCTTTATCCTTCACTTTTTCCAGCGGCACCTGCCAGGTGTAACCATCATCAAAGGTTACCACACCGACTTCATCTTTCGTATCCAGCTGATCCACAGCCGCTTTGGCAGCCGCGATCGCCAGATCCAGATTGGTGCCTCCTTCGGTCTGTTCCGACATACTGCCCGAATGATCAATCACCATGACCATTGCCAGATTCTGTTTCTCATTCACCCCACGCAGCTGCATATCGACCGGAAGAAGTTTCTCCAGTTCCGTATCCTGATATCCGCCCAGTGCAAAACTGTCCTCGCCGCCGCATGCCACCAGACCGCATCCGTAGTCTTTCACATAAGTTTTCAGATTTTTTAGAAAACCCTCCGGCAGATCTGTCCGGTACACATTTTCCAGAATGATGCTCTTGTACTGCAGCATCTCTTTTAAAGTATCCGGTGCACTGACTGCGGATACCTGCCGGTAATTGCATCCGGCAGCATCCAAAAGTCCTAAAAACGGTGTGCTGTCCTCTCCCATTCCGGATACAAGCAGAATCTTTGGCAGGGAATCCACCGTCGCATACGTACCATAATCATTGTTTTTTCACAGGTGTCCTTCGGTGCCTTCACGCGCACGGTATACTGCTGCGCATCGGTACCGACTACCTTCTGTTTCAAAACAAAACGGTTGCTGCCTTTGTTTAAATGCACGCCTGTCTGACTGACCATCTCCGTTCCCTGCAAAAGCTGCAGCTTCGCATCGGTCTCATAGTTGCTTTCCACAGTTACCGTCATGGAATAGGAATCACCCGGATAAAGATACTCCGGCATTTCCACGTTTTCGATATAGGCATCGCTCCCCTGCTTTGTATCTTCATAGAGAACCGAATACAGCTGCACGTTTTTTGCCGTCAGTGCCGATGCCGTATGCTCGATGTTTCCCTTTGTCTGCTTTCCATCCGTAAGCACCACAAGCCGTCCTGCCGCATTGTCCGGGATCATGGAAAGTCCTGTGGAAACGGCTTCCTCAAGGTTGGTTGCATCCGCCTCCGGTGCCGAGAGAATCTGAAAACTGTGTTTCTCACTGGTCAGAAACTGTTCCACAACCGCATTGGCTCCAAACGTTACGATGGCATACTGATTGTTCTTTGGCATGTCTTTGACCTGCCGGCTCATATACTGCTCCATCTGCGTGAGATTTGCGGCATTGCTCTCCGACAGATCAACCAGAAAAACGGTTGTATCTTTCGCGTGGGAAAGCGGCACCGAAATTCCACAGACAGCCAGCACCAAAAGGGCAAGCCCCACCAGACGCACCGCAAGATAAAACCGCCCACGGTAACGCATCTGCCGGACATAACAGATCCACTCCAGTATCATAAGAAGAAGCACAAGGATAAGGATGACATTGCGCATCTGCTTTCGCACAAGCTGCCGCTGCATCGTGTTGCGGCTTCCGGAATCGCCTGCCGTAATCCGTCCATCCGACTGACTGCTGCATGCAAATTTTACAATATAGGATTCCTTTCTGTCGCCCGCTTTTACGGTAAACAGTCCTGCCTGATCGGTAGGTGCCGCAATCTGCTGCACGTCCACACCGTTTAATGCATGAAACTGCACGGTATCTCCGGCATCATAGACGTTTTGGGAAAGAAGGGAACTGTCCTCAAGATAGTGCAGCGCATGGTTCATAAATACCGGAAACTCCGGCTGCAGGGCAAAATCCGATTCCCGCAGATCAAATCCGAGTACGACCTCCCGGATTCCGTCATGCTCCCCGTAGTATGCGGCGCACTGCTTTCCGTTCCACAGAAAGCCCGTGGCCCAGACCGGCAGATCATACACATACGTCTGATTTACCCCGAACGCAAAGTCCCGGATTCCGGAAGTCAGTTCGGTATCGCCGGCGGACAGGCTGACATTTTTTTCCTCGTTCTTTCCCTCTTTGGCAAAAATCATCCGCGCCTTCTGCTGATTAGATTCCTGCACTGCCGTATCCGCATCAAAAATACAAATCCCCGGATCGTCACGGTCAAGTGCATCCGTTGTTTTTGCCTTGGAAAGATTCTCTCCGGTCACGGCAAGATACGCTTTTTCGATATAGGTATTTCCTTCCCCGATCAGTGTGGCTTTGCTCGTGGAAACCTGGTCTTTGAGTGCATAGGCACAGTTATCCTCATGTAAGGAATCCTTCTGGCTGCTGCCGGCAAATGTCACTGCGGAAAGCTCGGTGTGCAGCGGCTGGTTTCCCCAGTTCACCTGTTTAAACAGGCAGGTATACGTCTCGTCTGCGGCAAGGGAAAGTGTACGCACTTCAAGAATTTTCTTTCCCTCATACAGCGTAATCTCCATATTTGCCGCATGATCGCTGTAATTTGTCACGCCTGATGCAACCGTATACGTGTCCCCGCTGCTGTCTTTGGTGCAGGACAGAAACGTATTCGCCACGTTAGAAACGGGACTTCCCACCACGCGGATGGTTGCCTGAAGCTGACTTTTGAGATTTTTCGTCTGTTTTGCCCCTATGCCGTCGGTATAGACGATGACATCTGCCAGATCGTTCTTTTTGTCTTTTTTCTGCACCGTCTGTACGGTTGCCAGTGCATCGGAAAGCGATCCGGCTGTGTCCGTGCCCTTGATGTCTGCCAGCGTCCGATACAGTGCTTTTTTCTCGGAAGTATGGACGGCAAGCAGATTGGTTCCCGTGCCGTCACAGGTAACAATGGATATTTTTGCCCCATCCGAAGCGGCAATCTGCTCTTTGATCTCACTTACGGCTTCCCCTAAGCGGGTATTGCCCCCTTTGGTGAGATGCTTCATGCTTCCGCTGGTGTCAATCAGATACACCACGTCCGTACTGCCTGTACCCTTACGCTGTACAAACGGTGCCATCAGTGCCAGAATAAGCAGCAAAAGGATCACGATCTGCAGATACATCAGCAGATTGTGCAAAAACTTTTCCCAGAACGTTTTAGACTGTTCATTATAAAAAGCTTCTTCCACAACAGATTCGAAGACACTGGTGTGTCTGTCCCCCTTTGGCACAAGCAGATATAAAATCACAACAACCGGAACCGCCAGCAAAAATGCCAGCGGCCACAAACTCTCAAATATCATAATCCATCCTCAAATTTTTCTCAGACAAACAAAGGTCTTAAATCTTCTAAAATAAGCGCACGTCTCTCTTTTTCGGAATCACAGAGTATATAGGTTCCTCCGGCAGCCGATGCACTTTTTTTCAGCCGCACAGAAAGCTTTTGCAGTTCCTGTTCATAGCGCGCAATCACATCCGCACGCATCGTCACGCGCAGTTTTTCTTTGGACTCCATATCTATCAGATTGCGCGTACCGTCCATTGTCACACGCAGTTCTTCCGCACACAGTGTCTGAAGCAACACGGGTCTTTGTTTCGTAAAGTCCAGATACTGCATCGTTTTTTCCAGACAATCCTGCGTGGGATCTGTCGCTGCTTCGGTCAGGAAATCACTGACGATCACGGTAACTCCCGCCCCACGCCTCTGCATCTGGCGCACGGCGGAAAAAGAATCCGTCTCTGTCCCCGAAAATGTACGTGCCTGCAGCCATCCAAGTACTTTTGGCAGTGCATTCTTTCCCCCGGAAACCACAAGCGGAGTTCCCATCTGGCTGCTGTCATACAGCACCAGCCGGTCCATATGGTGCAAAGTCAGAAAGGCAATCACCGCGCACAGATCCTGTGCCAGTTCTGCCTTGCTCTTTTTTCCATAGTGCATTGATGCACTGGTATCTAAAATAACCGATACCACTGCTTCCTTTTCTTCGAAATATTCCCGGATATACATGCGCTCCGACCGCGCATAGACATTCCAGTCCAGCCTGCGCAGATCATCTCCCGGCATATACTCCCGGAAATCGGAAAATTCCGCAGAAGTCCCTTTCTGTACGGATCTGCGGTTTCCTGCCATATTCTGGCTGCTTTTCTGTTTCATCGCGATCACAAGCCGCGACAGCTGTTCATAAATTCCCGCATCAAGCATACAGTCCCTGTTCCTTTTCTGTTAAGATCTGCCCAATCACCGCATCTTCCGTAATCCCCTCCGATACTGCATCGAAACTGAGTAGAATCCTGTGCCGCAATACCGGAAGCGCGACACATTTGACGTCCTCAAATGATACATTCAGGCGGTTTTCCATAAACGCACGTGCCCTGGCCGTGCGGATCAGTGCCTGTGCCGCACGCGGGCTTGCCCCCTCCCGGATATACGGATTGTCTGCATGAGTTGCCATAACCAGATCCAGAATATAATCCATGACGGCATCCGCAATCGGAATCTGTGCAACGCATGCGCGCGCTGCAAGCAGGCTTTCCCGGTCCATGACCTTTGCGATCTTTGGCGGATGGTTTCCCTCCGTCAGTTCCACGATTTCCCGCAGTTCCTGCCGGTCCGGAAATTTTACCAGCACTTTAAACAAAAAACGGTCCAGCTGGGCTTCCGGCAGCGGATAAGTTCCCTCGTTTTCGATCGGATTTTGTGTGGCAAGCACCAGAAACGGCTCCGGCAGCTGATGGCTGGTCGTTCCGATCGTCACGGTGTGTTCCTGCATGGCCTCTAAGAGAGCTGACTGTGTCTTTGGCGTGGCACGGTTGATCTCATCCGCCAGCACCAGATTGGCAAAAATCGGTCCCTTTTCAAACCGGAATGCACTTTTTTGCTCTTCTTTTACGATGATGTTGGTACCGGTCACGTCACTCGGCATCAGATCCGGGGTAAACTGGATTCTCTGGAAACTCAGATCACACACCTGGCTGATCGTACGCACCAGCATGGTCTTTCCCAGTCCCGGCATACCTTCTAAGAGTACATTTCCGCCCGCCAGAAGTGCCAGCATGACCTGGCGGATGACGTCTTTTTGTCCGATAATTCCCTTTGCAATTTCCTGTTCACATGCCATGGTGTTCTGCTGGCATACTTCATATTCTGTCATAAGATCTCCTCTCCATCAGTTCAGATTTTCAAAATAATTCCGGATGACATCTTCCATGCCGGCCGGGTATTTTCCATTGGCAATGCCTTCGTAGGCCTCTTTCGTGTAATCGCCGACCACGGAATCTAAATCCACGTGTTCGCCTTTCCATGCCAGACCATTCTTCGCCTTGTAATAATCGGAATTCTTCGAATCCCCCTTGTCCTTTGTGATACTGCTGTCGTTTCCGAGTTTATTCGGAACACTCACATAATCATGTGTTCCCCCTCCGGATCCGGTTCCGCGTCCACCGCCTGTTCCGTTTCCTGTTCCACTTCCGTTTCCGCTTCCTGTCCCCTTGCCGTTTCCGCTTCCACTTCCATTGCCACTTCCACTTCCGTCCTTTCCACTGCCCGAATCTTCCCCATCCCCGGAATCCTGGGAACTGGTTTCCGAAGACTGCGTGGATTCCCCACGCTGCGTACCACTTTGTGTAGTGCTTTGTACATCCCCCTGTGCCAGCTGGTTTCCTGTATTGGTATTCACCTGGATATTTTTAAGTACCGATGCCAGGGCATCCGCCCCGGAAATCTGTGCCGCCTGTCCATACTTGTAGGAAAGTTTCTGCCCGGCAGATGCCAGTGACTGCTTCGTATCTGCCTGCTGCATTTCTTTTTGCGATAAGGCCAGTGACTGTATCAGTTCCTGCAGGGCTTTCTTTTGTTCTTTTGTCATGGAAGCGGTGTCAGTCTGTTTTAAGGCATCCATCACTTTTTGGATTTCTTTTTCCTTTTCCCGGGCTTCCTGCCGGATGGCATGCCGCTGTTTCACCTGTTTATGCGCGGGGGACGGCACAAACGAAAGAACAAGCGCCAGCCCAAGGGAAAGAAAAAGTGCCACAAGTTTCCTTCGGTCCCGGACAAACACGCGCCTTTTTCCATGCATGGTCTTCCTGTAACATATGCACGGCATCGCTGCGCTGCATCCGGTCGATACTGCCCTCTTTTCCGATACGCCCATATGCCGTCACGATCCGTTCCTGAAACCCGAAACGGTCGATCTGCTGTGCTGCCTGTACCATGGTACATCTCTTCATTACCGTATAAATGCCTCCAGCTGCCGCACCACATAAAACTGCCAAAACAGCCCACACATGCACCGTATAAAAAGGGACAAACACCGCACATCCTTCCAGCACCATGGCGATGGTTCCACCTGCGGCAATTCCTGTGCTTTCATAGCGCAGGAACTTTTTTACGTTCTGTTTTCTTTTGCTGTAACGGATTTCCTGCAACAGAAATGCTTTTTCATCCATGCTGCTTTCCCCCTGCATGTTTTCTTCCATATCCTGCCATCGGATTGATCCGCCGCATCGCAATCAGAAGAAAGACAAATGCCAGTGCCACAAATAAAAGCGTGGAAACGGCCATCCATCCATAATGTACGGCAGCACCCGAAACAGAAAGTGTTTTCCCGTAATTTGTAATCAGTTCTTCCGCCACGGATGTTCCAGTCATACTCCAGGTAAAAAATTCAAGCAGATACATGCCCGGATTGACCAGAAGCACCCAGCAGGATTTTTCCGGTACACCACCTGACATGCGGACAACCGAGGTGACCAGATAGGGAAGAAAACTTCCGATAAACAGCAGAACATAGATACCATACGATAAAATTATGGCACTGATCGTTTTTTTACAGATGGAAGAACACAAAATTCCAATACTTGCAGAAACGAACGAAACCAGTAATGATACCGCCAGAAACCAGAACAGATTGCCCCATGAGAGTCCGCCGATGACAAATGCCAGTGCTACGATCGGAAGTCCTGCCACCACATAAAACATGCTCTGGATCATCGCGGTGAGCACCTTTCCCATAATAATGGAAAATCCGGTCATGCTGGTTGTCATCATAATATCAAAGGTCTGCCGCTCTTTCTCACCCGAAATTGCAGAAGCCGTGCGCACCGGGACTACCACTCCCAGAATAAAAATCTGCGTGACCGCAAGTGCCGGATACAGCCAGACAATGCTGCTGTATATGTTTGCAGACGAATAGGTCATCTGCTGGGAAAACAAAAACATGGCAAAGAAAAATACAACTGCCATAATCGCCTCATAAACAAATATTTCCCAGCAGCAGCGCATACTGCGCGCCTGTACTTTAATATCTTTTTTTACCATTGGATTAATTCTCATCTTCCTGCCCTCCTGTCAGCTGCATAAACAGGGATTCGAGATTTCCCTCTTCTTTATAAAATCCTGTCACGATAATTCCATTCTGTATCATCTGTGCGATCAACTGCGCGATTTCTTCCTCTTTCATGGCATGCGAGATATGGATTTCCTTTTCTCCCACCGATTCCACCTTAATCTGGGGGTGTTCCTTAAGCATGCGCACTGCCGGCTCCATCTCCCCGTGAACCGAAACCACCATCCGGTTTCCACCGAAAACATGTTCCATGACATCCTCGATGTTTCCTGCTTCTACGAGTTTCCCGTGATCCATAATGCCGATGCTGTTGCACATTTCTGCCAGTTCCGACAAAATATGGGAACTGATCACAATGGTTTTTCCCATGCTGCGCAGATTCTGCAAAAGTTCTTTCATCTCCACACGCGCACGCGGGTCCAGACCGGAATTCGGTTCATCCAGCACCAGAAGGGAGGGATTGTGGATGAGTGCCCGTGCCACACACAGCCGCTGCTTCATTCCGCGGGAAAGCGTATCCACATAAACCTCTTTTTTGTCGGACAGATTGACCAGTTCGAGCAGATCATTGGATACCGCGGAGATCTCCCTGGAAGTCATGCGGTACATGGAACCGTAAAAATCCATATATTCGCTGACTTTTAAATTGTCATACACACCAAAAAAATCCGGCACATAACCGATCTGCTTTTTGATCTCCTTCGGATGCTGCAGGGCATCCACGCCATGGATCGTAATGGTTCCCTCTGTCGGCGGCATAAGTCCGCATACCATCCGGATCGTTGTTGTCTTTCCGGCTCCGTTTGGTCCCACAAAGCCAAACAGATCCCCTTTGGGCACATGCAGGTTCAGATCCCTGACCGCCTGAAATTTTCCGTAGTTTTTATACAAATGACTAATTTGAAGCATGAGACACCTCCTGACCGGCAATCGTATACAGACAGCCAAACGAAATTTCCGAGCACCTGCTCTCTATGGTTTTTCCGTAGTCTGCGGTTACTCCTTCCACTACAACAGTACCCGACACATCGTTCTGCCGCCGGATCTGGCACAGTCCCAGATACAGTGCGGCTGCCATATCCTTATGCTTATACGAATATGTATTTCCATTCATGTTGTCTTGCGATAACACGCTGTAGACATCATCAAAATAAGAAATCTGCTGGGACAGCAGTGGTTTTTTACTTTTCCCATCTATCGTTATGGTCTCACCTGCTTTTACATCCGAAAATACCATGACCGTATCATCCGACACGCAGACAAGATAAGGGAAATCATAGGACGTGTTGTTTGTTATGCTTCCCCCCTGTTTCTGCTGCGTGAGCACCAGACCACTGGTGTCTATGCTTCCGCATCCTTTGGCAGTTCCTGCCGCAAACAGATAGGCATTTTCAAAATTGCTCTGCGGTTTTACCCCAAGGGACAGCCCCCTGTCATATTCCACCAAATAGTGATAACGGTCTGCATATACCCTGCCGGAAGATGCCATGCTATAAGATTCACTGAGACCTGTACCGCCATATGCGTAATTATCATTCAGCCGTACTTTCCACGGTTTTACCCCGGAATGATACGCATTGTAATAGGTGGTGATACCGGTGGTACTTTTTCCATCCGCCTGCTGTGCGGTCACCGAATAAACCCGTGTCTCATGCAGCTTTAAATTCCGTCCGCCGATAAATACCACGCCGATAAAGATTATGCCAAGTGCCGGTACCCCCAGCCAGTACCAGTCTCTTTTTTTTATCCTGCAAAGAAAAAGATAAAGCAGCGGTCCAACAACGATCACATAGACCACTATCAGAACTTTCAGCCAGGAAAAATCCAGTGCCGTATTGAGGTGGTCAATGACACCGAATGCATTTTCCCCACTCCATCCCCATTCCTCGTCATTGACATACTGGGAATAGCTCATGGAATATCCTGCCACCTGGTCATAAATTCCGTAACACAGATCCGAGGAAGCTTTCTGCATCTGTTTTTCGCCAAAAGAAATGGCACATACACCAACGGCTCCATCCCCACAGGCATACACCCACCCCGGATAAGCTTCACTTTCACTTGCATTTGTATTATTCCGCTGCAGATTTGCAACCGGCATCTGTGAAAAATCAATCCCGGTAAATCCGGAATAACTTCCCAGTTGCTGCATTTCTTTCGATACCTCATTTTTTCTTCTCCCACTTTGCTGACTCTTTTGCAGCTGACCTCCATAAATGAGGAATCAAAACCACCCAGTGTATCTTTGCCGCGCTCTCCGGTTCCAATCAGCAGCCATCCACCGTTTTTCACCCATTTCTCGATTGCCTTGATATTCTCTTTCCCAAGTGAACTCACATCGTAGGAATCAATCACAAGAAAATACAGTTCATCCAGCTGCGCCTGCAATGTATCCGCGTCCATCTGTGTCAGATATACATTCTGGTCTTTTCCGTGAAGATAATAGGTCTGGCCGCTCATGCTCATCCAGCCAAGCGCATCATAATGATCCGAAAGCACTCCCACACCAATACCGCGCTTTTCTTTGCCAAAAATACTGGCAAATGCTTCCTTTGCCACAACGTTTCCCTTTTCATCGATAAATGCCACGATTCCGTTTCCGCGTGTCTGGCTGACATCCGCATACGGAATGGTCATTGTATACTGTTTTTTCCCGTTCTGCGGCAATGTCAGGCGCTGTTCAAATGCGCAGCCGTTGGAGTTGTCGGTACCGGAAAACACCAGACGCACCTTCCCGGTAAAATCCGCCCCGCTGTTTTTTGCCTCCACCTGTACGACACAATCTTTTTCCTGTTTCAGCATTGTCACCGTCGCGGACAATGCCTGTTTCTGATCTGCATATACATTTGCTCTGCCACAAAATATGCCTAAAAATGCCAGGCATACCAGAAGCAGACTGCAGATTGTCTTTCTAATTTTCATAATCTTCTCCTTCCATAAATGTTCTTTACGGTTTCCTGTCATTTATGATAACATACGTTATTTTGGAATGACATTAAGGTTTTCTTAAAATTGTCTGGCTTATTTACAGAATTTCTTAAAATAAAAAGCCCCTGCTCTCGCAGGGACTTCCAGAACCTTCTATCAGATATAATTTTTTATTGTGCGGTGGCACGGAACATGACATTTCTGTATTTTGCAAGTACACGCATCAGAATGCTTCCAAGAACGCATACTGAAATCACCTCTCCGATTCCGACCGTCATGGCATTAAACGGGATGGTTACATTCACACCGTGGAAATATACTGCCGGAATACCGTACGCATAGACCAGCACGAACGGAACAATAATCATATTAAAAATAACCGGTGGAAATGTGCATGCAATCTTGTGATTGCGCAGCAGATAGGTACATACCGCTGCCAGCAGCGTGGCAATGCTTCCGAAAATGACATCATAAATCACGGCGCCTGTCAAAAGATTTGCAAGCAGACAGCCAATCCACAGTCCCGGAATCGCTGCCGGCGTAAAAACAGGCAGGATACACAGTGCTTCGGAAAAGCGTACCTGAATCGTGTGGGATGCAAGTCCCAGTGCGTTGGCTACAAAAGTCAGCACTACATAAAGTGCTGCAATCACAGCAGCCTGAACAATAAATGTTACCTTTTTGTCTCTCATATCCATTTGTCTCCTTTAGTTTTGTTTTACGAGTGGAAGGTCTCGAACACTCGGTAATTTTTCGTGCAATCCCCTGTTTACAGGCTCTGCAACGGTTGACAGTATAGCACAGTACACCGCAAAAAGCAAGAATGCAATTTTCTACTGCCGGATATTTCTTTTCCTCTCCGTTTTGTATATTCCACATTATAGCAATAACAAAACCATTTTACAACAGGCCGCTATCATGTACGCAGATACCCCTGCATACTCTTTAACGCATTTTTCTCCAGCCGCGACACCTGCGCCTGTGAAATATGAATTTCATCCGCGACTTCAATCTGTGTCTTTCCCTCAAAAAAACGCAGACGGATGATATGCTCATCCCGTTCATTCAGATGTGACAGGGCATCGGAAAGTGACAAATCCTCCACCCAGTGCTCTTCTTTGTTTTTCTTGTCCGAAATCTGATCCATCACATACAGGGTGTCCCCTCCATCCGTATAAACCGGATCAAACAGACTTAAGGGCGTCTGGATGGCATCCAGGGCATAGACCACATCTTCTACCGGAATCCCACATTCGGCTGCAATCTCTTCGAGAGTCGGTTCCTTCTGCGCATTTTTTGCCAGCCGTTCCTTTGCCTGCATGGCTTTATATGCAATATCGCGCAGCGAACGCGGAATGCGGTAACTGCTGTTATCCCGCAGATACCGGCGGATTTCACCAATAATCATCGGAACCGCATAGGTGGAAAATTTCACCCCGACACTCGTATCAAAATTATCTATTGCCTTCATCAGTCCGATACAGCCAATCTGGAACAGATCGTCCACATTTTCATTATGATTATTAAACCGTTTGATCACGGATAATACCAGCCGGAGATTTCCCTTGATGTAGGTTTCTCTGGATGCCTTGTCGCCGGCTTTTATCTTTTTGAAAAGTTCATCTTTTTCTTCTTCTTTCAGTATTGGCAGCTGGGCCGTATTTACCCCGCATATTTCAACTTTGTACGTAGACATGGGATTCCTCCGTTATAATTGGATTTATAATAAAGGATTCCCATGTGCTGTTTTTTTATTCATTTTCATCCGGTTGTTCCGGACATGGAAAAAGCGGGACGTAAGTCCCGCTTTCCCCTCAAATTTACCGGTCCCACTTATCGCAGAGCGAATTGATCTGATCCGCAAACTTTCCAAGATCTTTATTCGCCATGCCCTGACATTTTTTAATAACGGCAATGAGACGTTCTCCTGCTATCATCAGGCGGTCAAACGCGCCGGATTTTGCACGGTAAACACCCTGTGTCTTTTTCTCCACAAGCTGTCTGCTTCCCTGTGCGATCTGTTCTCCGGTAAGCAGATCATACGCATCCCCGCTATATGGAGCTAAAGCATCAAATCCCACATCGTTTTTGACATGTTCCGCAAACTCTACCGCGGTGGTTTCCTCGCCATGTACAATAAACACTTTCTTCGGCGGCTTCTTAAAGTTTGCAATCCATGCAGTCAGATGATCCCTGTCCGCATGCCCACTGATACCCGGAAGGTTTACGATGCTTGCTCTGACCTCAATTTCCTCTCCGAAAAGCTTTACCTTTTTGACTCCGTTTAACAGAGAATAGCCCAGCGTTCCCGGCACCTGATAACCGACAAACAGAATCGTAGAATCCGTCCGCCACAGGTTGTGTTTCAAATGATGCCGGATACGGCCGGCTTCGCACATGCCGGAAGCCGAGATAATCACTTTGGATTTCTGGTTGAAATTGATCATCTTGGATTCTTCACTGGAAACTGCCACTTTCAGTCCCGGAAACTGGATCGGGTTGATGCCCGACTGTACCAGCTGTCTTGCTTCCTCATCAAAGCACTCTTCCACACTCTTATGAAAAATATTTGTTGCCTCCACGGCAAGCGGACTGTCGATATATACTTCAAATCCCGGATACTCCGGCAGCAGCCCCTCGGTTTTGATCCGGCGCATATAGTAAAGCATTTCCTGCGTCCTGCCGACAGAAAATGCCGGAATGACCAGATTTCCGCCTTTGGTAAACGTGGAATTCATCACCTTTGCCAGTTCTGCCGCATAATCCGGCGGTGTATTGTGATTGCGGTTTCCATAAGTGGATTCCATGATCACATAGTCCGCTTCCTCAAGATATTCCGGATCACGGATCAATGGACGGTTGTAGTTTCCAATATCCCCGGAAAAGACAAGTTTTCTTGTCTCGCCATCCTCAGTCACCCATATTTCAATGGAGGAGGAGCCAAGCAAATGCCCCGCATCGACAAACCTTATGGTCAGTCCCTCGCAGATCTGCACCGTTTCATGGTATGTACACGGAACGAAATGCTCTAAAACCCCCTGCGCATCCTCCATGTTATACATCGGTGTCACTTCCGGCCTTCCTGCACGCCGCGCCTTGCGGTTTTTCCATTCTGCCTCAAATTCCTGAATATGTGCCGAATCTTTCAGCATGATATTACACAGTTCACACGTTGCCGTTGTTGCAAAAATCTTTCCCCGGAACCCGTGATTATACAAAAGTGGGAGAAGTCCGGAATGATCAATATGGGCATGCGTCACAAACACATAATCAATCGTTGCCGGGTTAACCGGTATCTCCTGATTCACATACAGATCCGCCCCCTGTTCCATACCACAGTCCACCAGAAAATGAGTCTCCCCAAATGCCACATAATGGCAGCTTCCCGTCACCTCACGGTCTGCCCCTAAAAATTCAATCTTCATAAAAACCACGCCCTTTCATCCTGCTGTCCTTGTTATTTTGCATATAAATTTTACTATTTCAGAGCAAATTTTATGTAATTAGTATAGCACACTTACACATTATTTTGAATTGATTTTTTCAGCCGCACCATAATTTTTTTCTCCAGTCTCGAAATATAGGATTGCGAAATTCCAAGCAGGTCTGCCACTTCTTTCTGGGTCATTTCCCTGCCGTCTTTTCTTCCGATTCCATAGCGCAGACAGATAATTTCTTTTTCCCGCGGAGTCAGCGTATTAACCGCAGTGCGGAGAAGCATGATCTCCGCCTCATTCTCCATATCCCGGTAAATGATATCTTCATCGGTTCCAAGAATATCCGAAAGAAGAAGTTCGTTTCCATCCCAGTCCACATTCAACGGCTCATCAATTGATACCTCCAGCTTCACTTTATTATTTCTGCGCAGATACATAAGAATCTCATTTTCGATACACCGGGACGCATAAGTCGCCAGTTTGATCTTCTTTTCCGGATTAAATGTATTGATTCCCTTGATCAGCCCAATCGTTCCGATGGAGATCAGATCCTCCACACAGATTCCGGTATTTTCAAATTTCCGTGCCAGATATACCACCAGACGCAGATTGTGTTCGATCAGCTGCTTTCTTGCGTCTTCGCGCGTCATGGGTTCACTGTCCCCATGCAGCCCGCTTAAAGCAATAAGACAGCGGTTCTCCTGTTCCCTGCTCCAAAGGTGGTGGCAGTACATCTGCCCCTCCTATGTAAAAAACCTCATCATCCGTAAAAAACAGGCGGATTCTCTTCCACACCAGTTCAAACAGTGAAAACATTACGTTTCTCCTTTCTCAGTTTTTTGTCATTTGGGATGGATCTTTTGTGCAGCCACAGCGGTCTGCCACCGATGCATGCAGAATCAGCTGATACGGTTTATTGCACAGCACCCCATTTTCCGCGCAGCCAACCCATACCTGTTTCCAGTCACAGAATTTTGCCGGCTCCGTCTCCACTTTCATCCCATCCATGCAGTACACCTGCAATTTTCCATGCGGATTTCCGAGTGCACAGTATGGAATCTCCTTTTGTACCGTTTTTTCATCGACAAGCTTCTGCAGCAGGGCTGCATCTGCAATATGTACCGGATTCCCACTTAATGGCATGGTTAAAAGATTGCCGGAATCCAGCAGTCCGATACATGGAACCGACACCGTTTTGTTATACAGAACCACAGACATCTGTCGCTTTTGCCTCTGCACCGACACCACAAAATTTTTGACAAGTACGTAAGTGATTCCGGCCGTTGCCAATGCGGTATACAGATACAGATTTTCCAGTCCCGTCAGATTGTAAACTGCAGTTGCCACTCCGTTTAACAATACAATAGATAACCAACTGCTTAAAATCCTCACCATCCTCTGTTTTTTATTTTCCCTGCCAAACGCAAGAAAAACCATAAGCGGCACGATGCCGATGGCAGTACACAGAACGGAAATTGCATAAGGCAGCACCATCAGTCCAAACGCTTCAAGTCCCGTGCCGGAAACCGCGGCAGCCAACATGCGCAGATTCCGGTGACAGACTGCACTTTTGCAAAATACACAGGTAAGGGATAATACAAGAAAATTCATCAGAAAGTTTTGTTTCAGAAAGATATCAATATAGAATACATATATAAAAAATCACCTCCTGTCTCTGCTCCTATTATAAGAAAAATATTCCTCATAATTTAGCAAAAACAAGAGGTTGTTATTTGGAAATTATCGACATATTGTGCGATTTTATCTTCTAGGGTTCTTCAGGAAATCCGGAATATTAATTTCTACCGGCTTTACATTACTCTCTACCGGCTTCGGACGCTGAATCCCGGAATAGTTCGAAGCGGAAGGAGTCGGTGCCTGTGCCTGCGGCTGATTGACCGGTCTGCTTCCCACACCGGTACCTGCATTGGCGTAATTGCTGTTATTGACCCCAGGAAAACTATTGTTTCCAGCAGCTGCTGCACGGCTGACAATTCCAACGGAACCTGTCGGACGGACATTGTTTGTATTCGGATATACCATACGGCCACCGATTCCACCCGCCTGCTGCTGTGGCTTCATCTTCATGGATGGATTCTCCAGTCCGGTTGCAATTACAGTGATCGTAGCTTCATCTGTCATGGTCTCATCATACTTTGCACCGAAGATGATGTTGGCATTGTCGCCTGCGAGATCCTGTACATAGCTTGCCGCATCATTGGCATCCATAAGAGAAATATCACCGGAAATATTGATGATGACATGGGTTGCACCATTGATGGTTGTCTCAAGAAGCGGAGATGCAACGGCAAGTTTCACTGCCTCGATTGCTTTCTCATCGCCCTTGGCATTACCGATACCGATATGTGCCATACCCTTGTCCTTCATAACGGTCTGCACATCGGCAAAATCCAGATTGATAAGTGCCGGCAGATTGATCAGATCTGTGATTCCCTGTACTGCCTGCTGTAATACTTCGTCTGCTTTCTTTAATGCATCCGGCATGGAAGTACGTCTGTCAACGATCTCTAAAAGTTTATCGTTTGGAATCACAATCAAAGTATCCACACTCTCTTTGAGTTTTTCAATACCGGATACGGCATTGATCATACGTTTCTTTGCCTCAAACTTAAATGGCTTTGTCACAACTCCAACGGTCAGGATTCCCTGCTCCTTGGCAATCTTTGCAACGACCGGTGCTGCACCGGTACCGGTACCGCCGCCCATACCACAGGTAACGAATACCATATCTGCACCCTTGACTGCAGCGGATAATTCTTCTGCACTTTCCTCTGCTGCTTTCTCGCCGATCTCCGGCTGTGCTCCTGCACCAAGTCCTTTTGTAAGCTTTTCTCCGATCTGTATCAACGTAGGAGCCTTGCAAAGCTGCAACGCCTGCTTATCTGTATTTACTCCGATAAATTCGACTCCACCTATATTCTCATCAATCATGCGGTTCACAGCGTTATTACCAGCACCACCTACACCAATCACGATAATTTTGGCACTCGTATCTGTCTCTGTTGTCCGAATCTCCAGCATGGTTCTTCCTCCTCTTTCCTATAGCCCTGCAGCACCGTGAAACATAAAAATGTTTCATACGTACTCATATAGACTATAATATAATTTTTTCATACAAATAATCAACCGAAAATTATGATTTTTTATTATCTTTTTTCGAACTTTCCGTTTTGTCAAACACAATATTTGTCGTTTCTTCTGTCCAGTTTTCTAAATGTAGTGTTCCTTCCATTCCCTGCAGCTGCGGCTTGATTTTTGCCAGCCGCTCCACTTTCTGGGTCAGAAATTCCAGGGAACCCATGGAAACTTTAACCGTCCCGTATGTCAGAACCGGCTCATTTTCCACACCATAGGTAATGGAATCCGGGATCAGGTCATTGCGTTTTAAAGACTGCGTCAGCGTCAGAAGCTGCTTTAGCCGCTTCGAGCCGATCGGCAGCTTTTCATACTGCACTACTTTTTTACAGTCAATCCCAAGGATCTGCGGTGTATCCTCAATCACACGGTCAGACAATTCTGTCACAATCCCGTCTTTGTCGAAATAGACATTCTTATTGATCGAGGAGAGATACAGATATCCCATGATTCCTTTCTCATACACTTTGATATGCAGCGTCTGCGGATCTTTCAGGCTGATCTCCATCGTGTCCACAAACGGAACTTCACTGGTATTGACAAATTTATATTTCAGGAATACATACAGGGAATTCCAGGAATACTCATCGTTTAATACTGCTTTTTCAATCACTTTGGCATCGTAGAGTTTGTTTCCCTCCACCTCCACATTTTTTACTTTAAAAACAGTAAAAATAATCAGGACTGCCAGCGCAAGCACTATCAGGATTCCGAGTATTCCCTGCAGGATATTTTTTCTTTTTTTCTTTTTTCTTCGTTCTTCTTTAATCATGACAAACCTACTCGATCGTATCCAGACGGATGCCCTTCGACACGCTCAACGCAAGCCCCATCTCTGCCATAAGGAATACAAGCGAGGTACCTCCGTAACTGATAAACGGCAAAATGACACCGGTATTCGGAATCGTATTGGTAACAACCGCAATATTTAAAACTACCTGAATCGCAATATGTGACATAATGCCCGTCACCAGAAGTGCCCCGTACAGATCCTTTGCATTATTGGCAATGACCATCATCCGCCAGAGCATCAGGACAAACAGAAGAATGACACAGACGGCACCGAAAAGGCCGAGTTCCTCACAGATAATGGAAAAAATCATATCATTCTGTGCCTCCGGCACATTGCCCAGCTTCTGCAGGCTCTGTCCGAGTCCTTTTCCAAACAGCTTGCCGGATCCGATTGCATAGAGTGCCTGCATGGTCTGATATCCCTTATCTCCCGCTGTCTCCGGATGTTTCCATGCCTCCACACGGTCACTCCGGTAAGACGCGATATTGATAAATGCGAAAATAAACAGCACCCCCAGCACGGCAACCACAAAAAACTCTTTGTACTTCGGGCTTGCCACAAACAACATACAGACAGCAATCCCAAGAATGATAATCGCCGTACTCAGGTTGTTTACCGCGACAAACACAACAAGCGGCACCAGACGGATTCCTACTTTTGCCATGCTTGAAATCTTATCCAGCTGCTTGGGGATACGCTCGATCAGCATCGCCAGATAAATAATGATGGCAATCTTTGCAAGCTCCGATGGCTGAAAGCCGATCGGTCCGACCTGAATCCAGCGGGACTGTCCGTGGGAGCTTCGCGTCAGCCCCGGTACCTTTGCCAGAACGACAAAACAAAACCCCAGGGCTCCCCAGTATGCCAGCCTTCCGAATTTTCTCCACACATGATAATCCTTCTTTGCAAAATAGAACATAAAAACAAGACCGATTGCAATATTTCGCGCCTGCAGTTTCAGATAATGTGCACTGTCCCCATATTTATTTGCTGATGTATACGAACTGGAACTGTAAAGCATCACCAGTCCAAAACACAATAGGAAAATAATGATAAACAACAGATTATAGTCAAAATATGTTATTTTCTTTTCCCCACGTCTCCGTTTCGGCACGACTCACTACTCCTCTAATCCACGAACGATTTCTTTGAATATCCGTCCACGCTCCTCATAGTTCGGGAACATGCCCCAGCTGGCACATGCCGGTGAAAGCAGAACCGCATCCCCGGATACTGCATGGTCATAGCAGTAACGGATCGCTTCCTCAAAGGTCTCACAGCGCACGGTATCCATAAACCCATGCTTATGCGCACACACTTCGATCTTTTCTGCTGTCTGTCCGATCAGCACCAGTTTTTTTACTTTCCCGTCAAATGCATCAATCCACTCATCGTATGTGGACTGCTTATCATAACCGCCTCCGATCAGAAGCGTTGGACGGTTCATCGCACGGATTCCCTGAATAGCGGCATCCGGGTTGGTTCCCTTGGAATCGTTGTAAAAACGGACCCCTCTTTTTTCGGTCACATACTCGATCCGGTGTTCTACCGCCTGGAAACGCTTCAGCACCTCCACGATTTTCTCCATCGGCACTCCGAAATTCACACTCATGGCAGTTGCGGCCATGACATTTTCATAGTTATGTCGTCCCAGCAGATTCAGATCATTGACATTGATCACCTTCTCGGTGTTTCCGTCATGCGCATAAAAGATTTCCTCTCCGTCGAGATAAAATCCTTCAGCAAGTTTTCTTACACTGCTGAACCAGACCACATGCACCGGTGCGCTCTCTCCGAATGCCCGAAGCACCTCATCCTCATAATTAAGCACACAGACCTCATCCTTTGTCTGATTGGTGGTGATTGCCTCTTTGGTCTTAATATAACAATCCATGGTGTGATGACGGTTCAGATGATCCGGCGTAATATTTAAGATTGCGGATATTTGTGGATGGAACTCATGAATGGTTTCCAGCTGGAAACTGCTGATCTCTGCGACGGTTACGGTTTCATCCGTCATTGTGGCAGCCTCGGAAGTATACGGAATTCCGATATTTCCAACCACGCGCACATCCTTGAAATAATTTTTCATGATTTCTCCGGTCAATGCTGTCGTAGTGGTCTTTCCGTTTGTTCCGGTGATTGCAATCAGTCTGCCTTTTGCGAAAGAATATGCAAGTTCAATCTCGCCCCAGATGCAGACGTTCTGTGCACGCATCCGCTCTACGACCGGCAGATCCGTTGGGACGCCCGGACTTAAGACTGCTACATCAAATGCACGCAGCTGCTCATCCGTCAGCTCCCCAAAAAGCACCGGCATTCCTTTCAGTTTCGGTGCCTTTTCATATAACTTTTCTACATCCAGATCTTTGTTTCCATCATAGAGAACAGTTTCAATTTTTTTATCCAATAACAGTTCTGACGCAGCAATGCCGCTCTTTCCGGCTCCCACAACCAGAACCTTTTTTCCTTCAAGTTTCATTACGATCAACCTCCATCTTTGCGTATAATTACGATTATAAGGTATTTACTGCTCCAATTCAAGGTAAGGCAGTATGTTTTCGAAAATTTCCTTTGCCACAGGAGCCGCAATGGTACCGCCATAATAAACACCGGAAGGGTTCCTTATGATCACAAGTACCAGAACTTTCGGATCATCCGCCGGTGCAAACCCCAGAAACGAGGAGATGTACTTATGTGCGGAACGGGGCAGGGTCTGTGAAGTGGCTGTTTTTCCGCCAATCTCATACCCCTCAATATATGCTTTGTTTCCGCCTCCCTCGGATACCACTTTTTCCAGCAAAAACCGCATTTTTTCCGACGTTTCCTCCCTGCAGATTCCCTCCTGCACCGGAAAATCAAACGTTTTTATTACTTTTTTGTCTCCATTCTCCACCTGCATTCCGACGTGCGGTGTCACGCGGTTTCCTCCATTAATAATAGAAGAAACGGTGGTTGCCAGCTGGATCGGTGTGATCTGAAATGACTGTCCGAATGAGATGGTTGCCAGTTCCACCAGCCCGATCTTTTCCCGCTTGTGCATGATGGTCGAAGCCTCTCCCGGCAGGTCAATCCCCGTTTTATGTAACAGACCGAACTGCTCAAAATAGTCATAAAAGTGATCGGCACCGATCCGAAGTCCCACATTGATAAACACGGGATTGCAGGAATTTTCGATTCCTTCCACAAAGCTTTCCGCTCCATGCCCGGTCGTTTTGTGACAGCGGATTCTGCGGTCCTCCACCACAATGTATCCCGGACAGTGAAACCGGTCTTCCAAAGAAACCACACCTTCTTCCAGTGCCGCTGCCGCGGTGATCACCTTAAATGTTGATCCGGGCTCATAGGTATCATTGATACACTGGTTTCGCCACATCCGGTTACAGTATTCCTGCTCCTTTTTGGTACCCTCATACTCCTTATACTCCTCAATCAGCTGAAACGGCTCATTCAGATGAAATTCCGGATAATCCACCATTGCCATGACGGCTCCGTCGGAAGGATTCATCACAATAATACTGACAGAATCCGCTTCTTTCTGAATATATGCTTTATTTGCCGCCTGCATGGCAAACATCTGAATATTTGCATCCAATGATGTGCGCAGATTATTTCCGGCAACAGGTTCTTTGCGTTCCTCTCCGATATTGTCAACTTCCACACCACGGGCATCCGTTGTCGTCAGAATCAGACCATCGGTTCCCTCCAGATATTTGTCGTACACACTTTCCAGTCCGATAATTCCCTGGTTATCCCCGCCGGTAAACCCCAGCACTTTTGAGGCAAGCGTATCGTATGGATAATTCCGTTTATAATCCTCATCCACTTTCACCCCTGCATAGCCATAGGCAAGAATCCGGTTTCCGGTTTCCTTATCGACATTACTTTTGATCTTCTCGAGAGACGAATATTTTTCTACCCGCTTACGGACCTTTTCTTCCGGAATTCCAAGCTCCTTTACGAGCATGGCAATGACCGCTTCCGGTTCCTTGATCTGGTTATGTATGACAGAAATGGTGCAGACTGATTTGTTATCTGCCAGTACTACACCATTTCGATCCAGAATTTTGCCTCTGGCGGCTTTTATTTTTCTTTCTCTCTGCTGCAGATCTTTTGCCTGCGTCTCATAATATTTTCCCTCAAAAAGCATAAGATAGACCAGACGCCCGCACAAAACCATCGACATCAGAACAACAGAAAAGAATATGATACATATTTTTCTGCGGTGATAGGTTTTATTCCACTCCATGAAAAGCACCACGATCCTTTTCTTAAAGCATATGCACTGCAGAGCCTTTCTAAGAACTCTCTGTCTTTAGTTCTTCTTTTTCTTTTCATTTCTGGACTTGGTTCCGTTATGCTTTCCGGTATACTGTGAGCTGTCTTTTGACCCGGTAACATCATAGCCCTTGTTTACACCGGTCTTCTTTTCATCCGGATAAATATTCATATACGGAAGAACTTCTTCTAAGATCTCACGCGCAATGTTCTGCGCAAACACGCTGTGCGGCTGGTCTGCCACATTTGGTTCATTCACAACCACATAGATCAGTACCTGCGGATTGTCGTATGGGGCAAATCCCATAAATGAAACAAGATATTTTCCGTTTCCACGCGGAAACTTCTGTGCGGTTCCTGTTTTACCGCCCATAGAATATCCATCCACTTTTGCCGTATTTCCCGTACCTTCCTTTACGACACTCTGCAGATAATCCCGGATTTTATCGCTGGTACTCTGGGAAATGGTCTGTTTCACAGCTTTCGGTTCCACCGTGGAAATCGTATTTCCTGTCGAATCCGTGATTTTGGTTACCAGATGCGGCTGATAATAAGTTCCGCCATTGATCAGTGACGCAAATCCACTCACCATCTGGACCATCGTACAGTTATAGTTCTGTCCGAATGCATTGGTTGCCAGATCGATCGGTTTCATATCTTCCACCTGATACATCAAAGATGCGGTATTTGCCTCTCCCGGCAGATCAATTCCCGTTTTCTGTCCAAATCCATAGATGGACTGGTACTCTGTAAAATGATTCTTTCCGATTTTGTATGACATCTGCATGATGGCATCATTACAGGAATCCATAAGTGTCTTCCGGACGGTTTCTATTCCATGTCCGTAGCGCGCCACGCAGCGCACCTTCTGTCCATTAAAATCCTCGTACCCATCACAGTCAAATGTCATTTTGTTGTTGATTGTACCTGTCTCCAGCCCACATGCCACCGTAAACGGTTTTTGGACAGACCCCGGTTCATACGTTGAGGATACACAAAAATTCTGCCATATCTCATTGAGTGCATCCATTTTGTCATCCTCAGACATGCGCTTGATCTGTTTTTTGGTGTACCATTTTCCCAGATCCCTCGGGTTATTCAGATCCACATTCGGATAATCTGCCATGGCAAGGATTTCTCCATTGTTTGGATTCATGACAATCGCTGCCGTATTGATACTTCCGGTTCCTTTATAATAGTTGTCCCGGTATTTTTCATTCCAGTCTTTGATTTTTTCTTCAACGATGGACTGGATATTTGCGTCGATGGATGTCACCAGCGTATCCCCGTCCTGTGCATCAATGACGGTCTTTTCAAAATCGCTGTCCGAGTCCAGATAACCGTACTCCCGCCCATTGATTCCGTTTAATGTACTGTTGTAATAATTCTCCAGTCCGGTTGTGCCGACATTACCGGAAGAAGTAAAACCAATCACGGAAGAGGCTAAAGATCCAAACGGATAATTCCTCTGATATTCTTTTTCAAACCAGACACCCTTGATATCCGGGTTCACTTTGTTTCCCTTTTTGTCTACGGCATCCTGCAGTTCCACAAAAGGCTGTACTTCGTCATATGGCACTTTCTTGGCAAGTACAATATAGCGTTTATCCTTTTTCTCTTTTATAATTCTGCGGATCTCCGTTTCATCCAATTCCGGGAAACATTTCACCAGTGCTTCCACGGTCGGATCAACATACTCTTCTTTGTCATTGACAACGGTACAGTCTAAAATCACATTATAGACTGCCACACTGGTAGCAAGAACCGTACCAGAACGGTCGATGATTTCTCCCCTCTGGTACGGAATCGTTTTACTGTCATAGGACTGCATGGAAAGTACTTTTTTCTGATAGGTTTCCCCTTTCGTGTGTTCAATATAAGTCAATCTGCCGATCAGTCCACACAAAACAGCCAGAATAAGGGAAAACAAAACCATCAGTTTTGTCCGCATCTTCCGGTTAAATTTCTGTGCCGGTCTTCTTCTCTTTCTTCTCACATCTGACTCCTGTTATTTGGATGGAATATCCTCATACTGATCCATGAAATTGCTGTTTTCCACGGTATAATATACCACCTGTTTTTCCGTTGGATATTTCATGCCAAGCTTTTTTATTGCCACTTTTTTGATATGTTCAAGGTCTGTTGAAGTTGTAAGATTTTTATAACGTGCATCATTGTCCGCGCGAAGATCTGCTAGCTGACTCTCCAGATTTGCCACATTTTTCATTCGTGTCGTCATCTGCGACTGCATTTGTACAAACAAAACGGCAGTCAGTGCAGTGATCACTACACATGCCGTAAGAAATACCACATACCCGCGGCTCATCTCCATCGCTCTCTGGCGGTTCCTTCTCGCGGCGTTTCTACGGTTTTTGCGGCGCCTTGCCTCTTCGATTTCTTTGCGTGTTCTCTGATTGTGTCGAACCGGTGTATCCAGTTCTCTCACGGTATTCCCGTTTACATAATAGTTTTTACTGCTCATAACGCTTCCCTGCTTTCCATTCCATCTTCCACACGCTCAAACACGCGTAATTTTGCACTCTTTGATCTGCTGTTCTCTTCGAGTTCCTTCTCCGAAGGCAGAACGGGCTTTCTTGTCACCACACGTCCTTTGGATTTCTTTCCACATACACAGACCGGGAAATTGCTCGGGCATGTACACGGATTTTCGTTCTTTTTGAAGTTGGATTTTACAATACGGTCTTCCAGTGAATGAAATGTGATAATGCAGATTCTTCCCCCATCATTCAACAAATCAATCATGGTATCTAACGTATCGCGAAGTACATCAAGTTCATGATTCAGCTCAATGCGGATTGCCTGATACGTCCGCTTGGAAGGATGTCCTCCGGTCACCTGTACTTTCATCGGGATGGCTCCACGGATGATTGCGTTGAGTTCCCCGGTCGTTTCAATCGGTTTTTCTTTCCGCGCCTGTACAATATGCTTTGCAATATTCTTTGCGAACCGATCCTCTCCATAATCACGAATTATGCGGAACAGTTCCGCTTCACTGTAATCGTTCACAATGTCCCTTGCGGTCAGGCGCTGACGCTTGTCCATCCGCATATCCAGCGGTGCATCCTCACTCCGGTAGGTAAACCCGCGTTCCGGTGTATCCAGCTGGAAAGAAGAAACTCCCAGATCGAGAATGATTCCATCCACTTTTTCGATTCCGAGATTCTTCAACACGTCCGCCATCTGTGCATAATTGCTTCTTACGATGGTAACCCTGTCTGCATAATCTTTCAGTCTCTCTGTGGCAGCGGCAATGGCATCTGCATCCTGGTCGATTCCGATGAGTCTTCCGGTTGTCAGATGTCTGCATATTTCCAGTGAATGTCCGCCTCCCCCAAGCGTTCCATCCACATAAATGCCATCCGGGCGAATATGTAATTGTTCAATTGTCTCGTTCAAAAGAACGGAATAATGTTTAAACTCCATATTTAGATTCCAATTCCCAACTCTGCCATATGCTCTGCGATCTCATCCATGTCATCAAAATCGTTGTTTTCCAGATACCGTTCTTTGCTCCAGATCTCCACACGGCTAAATACGCCGACGGAAACAACTTCTTTATCAATTCCTGCGTATTCCCTCAGATTCGCCGGAAGTAAAATTCTTCCCTGCTTGTCTACTTCGCAGTTTGCAGCTCCTGCAAAAAAGAATCGCATAAACTTTCTTGCATCTTTTTGAAGTCAGTGGTTTTTCACGAAGACTCTCCTCAATCCGTTTCCATTCTTCCTGGGAATAAACAAACAGGCATCCATCCAGTCCCTTTGTCACAACAAATTCATTGCCAAGCTGTTCCCGGAATTTAGAAGGTACGATCAGTCTGCCTTTTGCATCAACCGAATGATTGTATTCGCCCATAAACATGGCAGACTCACCTCCCCTTCCTCATTTTCTGAACTTCTGTTTGTTCACCACTTTACACCACAAAGTGGATTTTTTATTCCACTTTCCACCACTATGTATCCATAATACCCTAAAAGCCCCCTGAAATCAAGGGTTATTCCCTGTCTTTCTTGAAAATGAGCCGACAGCTACCGTTTTTTCCAAAAAAATCCTCCACACGTGGAAACGTGTGGAGGATTTTCCCATCCAAATGTACATTATGCTGTTTTTTTGTGCTGGCGGACATGCCAGATGATGATCCAAGAAACCGATACGACCACAAGAAGTGCTGCAAGTGCCATAGACACCGGATATCCGATGACCGGCAGCAGCAGCTGGTCCGTCCGCAGGGATTCTATCCAGAACCTGCCAATCCCATACCCTGCCAGATACAGCAAAAAGACTTCCCCATCAAACCGCTTGTGTCTGGTAAACAGGATCAGAAGGATCAAAAGAATCAGATTCCACAAGGATTCATAGAGAAACGTGGGATGTACCTGGATATAAGAGATACCATTTACTTCCACCACGTGCTGCAGCAGGCTGTCCGTCACATCTGAGGATCGGACAGCAGAAAGCGGCAGCTGCATGGCAAACAACCCGTCCGTATAACCGCCAAATGCCTCCCTGTTAAAAAAATTTCCCCACCGGCCGATAACCTGTCCTAAGACCAGACCAAGTCCCGCGGTATCGCAAAGCAGACCCATGGACAGTTTCCGTACCCGTGAAAACACAAACACGGTAATGATTGCCGCAATCACGCCTCCGTAAATCGCCAGACCTCCCTGCCGCAGATTGAACACACTCAGCAGATCGTCCTTGTATAGATCCCAACGGAATATCACATAATAAACCCGCGCCCCAATGACAGAACAGATAATGGCAACGAGTGCCAGGTCAAAATAAGTATCCGTTTTCTGGCCGGTCCGTTTTGCCATCCAACAGGCGATTCCAAGTCCTGCTAACATTCCGATTGCAATCACAATTCCATAATATGCCACCGAAAAATTTCCGATCATGATATTTTTTCCGACATGGTGCAAATAAATATGTAAATGCGGAAAATTAATACTGTAATCCGTTAGTTGTTCCATTCCTTTTCTCCTTTCACTGGCAGGGCGGCAGTCTGCCGCCCATATGCCCCTGTCAGCAGCTGCATACAAAGCTGCCGCACTCTGTCTCCCTGCTGCTGTCTGCATGTCCGCCGGAAATACCAATGTGTCCCGCATGACAGGCATGATCCTCGTTGAATTTGCACTCACACGCTTCACAGCTGACGGTTGTATCTTTTTTGACATCTGTTGTATGACAGGACTGACATCCACTTCCTTTCGGTGCAAAACTTCCACAACAGGTTTCGGAAGAAGTTTTTGCCTGTGTTCCTTCCACCTGAATATCCGTTCGTCTGCAGCAGTTGTCTGCATTATAAGAACAGTTTACCACATTACAATCCAGTTTTGTCATCTTACATACCTCCTTGTGTTAAATCATCGCTGCCACATCAGTATGTACCAAACCACATGGTCTTATTCTGTTCTGGTTCTTCTTTTTAAAAAAGCCCGGTATCAGTTTTTCTGATACCGGGAATTTGTATTTCAAAATTTGAAATTTATTTATTCTTTCCACAGCAGAATTTATATTTCTTTCCACTGCCGCATGGACACGGATCATTACGTCCCACCTTTTTGCCAACGATAACCGTACCGGATTTTTTCTGTTCCATATACAGTCTGTGCTTTGTCTCTTTATCAAAAATATCATCCCACATCGGAAGATTGTAAAGCCAGTCAGCCTTGGCATCTACCATGTTCTTGTACAGCTTTTCCTTATCGAAAACGAGATTTACCCTGGTATTTTCATCCATTGTTTCGATTGGATTGTCTTTTACCAGACTGTCATTGATTCCGTCTAAGAAACCAGCCATCTCCAGAATGGTAAGTCCATACTTATCAGCAAGTTCTTTTACCGTTCCTTCTACTTTTTCATCCGGGTTTGTCAATAATTTCTCATACACACCCTTCTCTAACAGGAAATATCTCTGCCAGAATTTCTGAAGTTCCCCCTGACTTGCGTTCTCATTGTAGGCAATTTTCTGCCAATCCTGCAATATAGCCATTTTTATACCACCTTTATCACTTACGAATTTACATGCCTTGATGCATGTATGTTTATTATAACAAAATGTCTGCCATTTTCCAAGCCCTTTCTTGACGAAACCTGCCATTTCCCGTATCATAAAGTTACGGTTTACAGGTTTCCTGCAAATAGCATATTTAGCCAAGGAGGTTGTTCATATGAAAAAAGGAAAACAGATTCTTGCCATCATTGGCATCATTTTACTGATTGTTCTGTACCTAAGTACACTGGTATGCGCCATCACAGACAATACCGGAACCATGAAAATGTTCAAAGCTTCTATCTTTGCCACCTTCGTGATCCCGGTACTGATCTGGGCTTATACGTTCCTATACAAACTTACGCACAAGAAATAATTATTTTTCTGTTGTTTCTGTAGCTAAGACAGATTCTGTCTCAGTCTCCGTCTCCAAAACACTTTCTGTCACATTTCCCATGGATGCATTTGGTCCGTCATTCTCTGTGGAATCCAGTTTCCCTGCGTTTTTGCTGATAAAAATATAAGCAACAACGCAGATCACCAGAAGAATGACCACCACAAGCATCTGTATTTTCTGCTTTTTCATTCTTTATTTCTTTCTCCTTACCATAAAGATTACAATTCCTCCGGCCAGTAACAGGATTGGAAGAATAATGGTAACCAGCAGTCCCAGAAGTGCCGCATGTAATGCATTTACTGTCAGATTACTGAGCGTGTACTCTTTTTCCGGAATTACGCTGCCGGCCGACTGGGTATCCGTGATCATATTTCCGATCACATCGGAAAACAGTGATGCATTGTTTGTCGTCATCTGACTTGCATCATCGCTGAATACATACGGGCTTGCAAATACCACAAGCTGCGTCGTGTGATCATCATCTACTTTATCTTCTACCGCCAGTCCGACACTAAACGGTCCCTTGTCGTCTCCATCTTCGTATCCATAATCCTGCATACTGTTTGGATTGTTCTTTGCAACCGCATCATCGGAAGTATCCAGTAAAGAAGTATACGTTGTCTTACTCTCCTCTGTACTCTCCGTGTCATCCGTCGTGCTGTTCTGCGGATAATTGATTCCCAGAGAAATCGGAAGATATACATATCCGCCGGAAAGACTTCCGGTATACGAACTGCTGTTTACATTTGGCAGCAGATACAGCGGACCTCCCATATTGTAATAATGCTGTGCATCATTATCCGCGATCGGCCCTGTGGTAAGGCTTACTCCGTAAGTATCCAGAATCGATGCAAAATTCGGCATCTCGGTCTCGGAATGCATTCCCACGATAATCGCTTTTCCGCCTTTTTGCAGATAATCAATTACTTTCTGTGCATCATTTTTATTAAAATCTTTCTGCGGTGCATTGATAATAATCGCTGCCGCATCCTTCGGAACACTTTCTTCATTTAACAGTTCCACGGAAGACAATGTCATATTGGATTTGCTGATGACATCCGAAAATGCACTTCCGATTGTAGCCTCATCATGTCCGGTGATCTGGTATACGACAGGGAGCTGGTTTGCATCCATCGTTACATACTGGATGGCACTTGTAATCTGTCCTTCCGCATCGAATCCCTTCAGTTCGTTGTTGTAGGAATATGTGGAATAATCCATGTTTGACTGATAATCATAGATATCATAATAATCTATCACTTTCGAACGCTTGTCACTGACAACGATCAGACTGTTGCTGGTCGGTGCATTGTCCGTATAGTCCTTATAAAAATAAGGTTTACTCTTCGGATTGACGTATTTTACCCTGATATGCCCGGACAGATCTTTGTAACGCTCCAGCATGGAATCAATCTGTGCGTCCTTGCTTTTTTCCGCTGCCAGAACATAGATGGTCACATTACTTTTCAGTTTTTTCATGGTCTTTTTCGTATCCTTTGTAATGGAATACAATTTAGAATACGAACAGTCCACCGAGGTAATTCTCGTCGGCAGCGCATCGACTGCCAGGTTGGCAACCACGGCAAGAGCGAAAACTACGACTATAAAACTGCTTGAAAAAACGCTGAGCGAAAATGTCTTTTTGCTGATGCTCCAACGCCGTTTCTGAATGGCCTGCACGGTAAAGAAATTAAATAACACAATAACCGTTACATAATAGAGGATTGCCGTAATGTCCAGACAGCCCCCCTGAAATTTTTCAAACGGTGCATACAGATCCAGACCGTTTAAAATCTTTGTCAGCCAGTTTCCATCCGATGAAATAAGTCCTGTCAGACTCTGCATCATATAACTGATAAACAGTACCACAAACGTCAGAACTGCCGCAATCACCTGGCTTTCCGTCAATGCGGAAATAAACATACCTACCGCAATGGAAGCTGCTCCATATAACCAGAACGCCAGTATGGCAATATAGCTCTCGCCCATGGGAATGGTTCCAAACGCACGTAAAATAAGTGGCATCACACAGAAAACTGCAATATCCACGGTAAACACGGCAAGCATTGCCAGATATTTTCCGAGTACAATCTTTGCCACCGGCACCGGTGCTGTCAGCATCAGCTGATCCGTTTTATTTTTCCGGTCCTCTGCAAAACTGCGCATGGTAAGAATCGGTACCGCAATCATAAAAATAATCGTAATGGCACTTAACGTATAGTACAGATACGGATAACCCTGCCTTAAATTATATACATAAAAATACAACCCGAACAAAGCCATAAGGACAGCCACAAACAGCCAGCCGACCACATTCTGGAAGTATGACCGGAATTCTCTTTTCAATACGGCAAACATTACTGTGCACCTCCTTCCTGGGTAATCTCAAGGAATACATCTTCGAGAGATTTCGTCACGGTCTTCATCTCCAGCACCGGAATGTTATGCTCTGCCATCTGCCGGAAGACTTCTTCCCGCACATCGGCACCTTTCTTTGCATAAATACGGATTTTATCATGATCCGCCTGCTCAACCCTTGCAATGTTTTCTTCTCCCTGTAAGTATCCGGCTGCTTCCCCGGCACCGGTCCGCACCGTCAGTTCAATCTCTTGCGCACCCGACATCAGATTTACCAGATTTTCCGTAGAGTCGCTCGCTACAAGCTTTCCTTTGGAAATAATAAACACATGGTCACACACGGCAGAAATTTCCGGCAAAATATGGGAACTTAAAATCACCGTATGTTTTTCGCCCAGATGACGGATCAGTTCACGGATCTCTATGATCTGTTTCGGGTCCAGTCCGACCGTAGGCTCATCGAGTATGATAATCTCCGGATACCCTAGGATCGCCTGTGCAAACCCGACACGCTGCCGGTATCCTTTGGACAGATTGCGGATCATGCGCCCTGCCACTTCTGTCGTACCGGTCGTTTCCATTGCCTCTTCCACATACCGTCTGCGCAGACTTTTTTCCAGCTGTTTTAAATCTGCCACAAAACACAGGTACTCCTTTACCGTCATATCCATGTACAGTGGTGGAAGTTCCGGCAGATAACCGATACATTTCTTTGCTTTCTCCGGCTCCTTTAAAATGTCATGCCCGTTAATTTTAATCTCTCCGCTTGTCGCACCGAGATATCCGGTTATCATATTCATCGTTGTTGATTTGCCAGCACCGTTTGGACCCAGAAAACCATAAATTTTCCCCGGTTCCACAACGAGTGACAGATGATCGACAGCCGTATGATCCCCGTATTTTTTTACAAGATTATTGATCTCAATCACAGCGAAACGCTCCTTTTCTTTTTGGACAACAAAATGCCCTTCATGAGAACAGTGTATCGCTTTTACGTGTGTAAAAAATGTAAACTATGTGTTCATTTTGTGAACGGATAAAAATACGGGGAAGCAGTTCATGGACCACTTTCCCCGTATTTTATGAAGTATTCTTTTTATGTTTCTTATTCTTCGATCACAAAGTTGCTTACATTCCTGCGAAGTTCTCCCGCAGAAGCTTCCGCTGTCTTTGCGCCTTTCATGACTTCTGCCGATCCGTTTGCAATGGAAACGGTCTTCTGTGCAATGTTCGTTGTGCCAGCAGCACTGTCATTCGATGCCGAGGTAATTCCGTCAATCGCCTCTGTAATATTGGAAATAGATGCTACCAGTTCTTCGGAAGTTGCACTGAAATCCGACACCAGATCGTTGATTTTAGAGGCATCCATGTTATAATCATCTGCCATCTTCTCAAATTCATCAAAACTCTTCACAATATCTGTATCCACAAAATTCAGCAGACGGTTGGAATCTTTGGTCAGATTTCCTACTGCATTATCCACGTTTTCCGTCACAGCCTGAATATTTGCCACGGCATCTTTGGACTGTTCTGCCAGTACCCGGATTTCCTCTGCAACAACTGCAAATCCCTTTCCTGCCTCGCCCGCGCGTGCTGCCTCAATGGATGCATTCAGTGCAAGCAGATTGGTCTGTCCGGTAATCGCGAGAATGGAATCTGCAAGCACACCGATCTGTTCCACAACCTTTGCGTCTTCGAGTGCCTTTTCGAGTCTTTCCCTGATTTCTCCAAGCATTTCCTGAACTTTCTTCCGGTTCTCTACCGTTGTTTCTTTTGTCTGCGTTGCCCGCTTATGGATTTCTTCTGCTTCTGTAGCTCCGTCCTGTGCACGTACGGCAATCTCTTTTGCCGCTCCGTCAATCTGCTGGGTCATGCTGTTGATCTGCTCTGCCGATGCCGCCGTCTCCTCGGTACTTGCAGCAAGCTGCTCGGTCGTTGCAGACACATCCTCAATTTCCCCATTCAGATTTGATATATTGGTATCCATTGATTCCACAACGTTATCAATATTTGCAGCTTCCTTCTTTACCTGTGCAAGCAATCCGCATACCGATTCCCGCATCGTCTCGAGTGTTCCTGCCAGCTGTCCGAAATCATCCTTCCGCTTCATCATATTCGTCTGCATCTTTCGGGCAAAATTTCCGCCTGCAATCACTTCAATCTCTGCGACAACTTTCTTTAACGACTTTGTAATATCCTGTGCGATCATAAAAACAAGTACTGCAACAACCGCAAGCATCACAATACATACCGCGATCAGGGCGATTGCCTTTTGCATTGCATAGTTGGAAAATACCTTGTTCTGCTTTGCAATGGCAGTATCAATATAATCCGTATAATTTCCGGTACCGACCACCCAGTCAAACGGTTCAAAGTACTCACTGTAGGAACGCTTCGGGGAAGGTTTTGTCTCTCCTGGTTTCGGGAATACAAAATCTGTGTATCCTCCACCGTCTTCCACTGCTACACGTATGATTTCTTTCACCATCTGGTATCCTTTTGCATCCTTGGTTTCCATACGGTTTGTTCCCTCGGTATCACTGCCAAGCAGAACCACATTTGTACCATCTGACTGGTCAATCCAGAAGTAACCTGCCTCTCCGTAACGCATCTGCCGGACTTCATCTGCTGCAATTTTTTTTGCTTCATCCAGCGTATAAGTTCCCGCTTTATATGCGTCATTGATCTCCGACAACAGGGAAATAACCACCTCCACCTGCTCTTTGATCGAATCATCATAACTCTGGCGGGACGATGCTTCCATCGTTTCCAGTGCTTTGTCTTTCACATCTTCCATGTCTTTGACGGAAACAGTACCCCCGAGAGCCACAAGTAAAATGACCAGAACCAGAATCAGATTCAGCTTGGTCCTTACCTTCATGTTCTTCATAACTTTATTCTCCTTCCCTTAAAACCGTTCGGTTTTATATATTTTGCTCAAAAATTCAAAACTTGTTATTTATTAAGTATAATCTTTTACCACATTTCCGTCAACCATATTTCCCTTTTTAAAAAATCCCCCTTCCTGTTTCCAACTTTCCCTGCGTACAATCCCCCTATTTCTTTGCCGTATTCCCTTCTCTTGCCATTCTTTTTCATTTGACGTATAATGGATACATATTAAGGAAAAGAGGAACAATACCTATGGGCATTTATCTTGTAGACTATGAAAATGTACACAACGATGGCGTAACAGACATCCAAAAACTCTCTGCATCTGACCGTGTTGTCATTTTTTACGGAGACAGCATCAAGTCCATCCCTTTTGAAACACATGTCGAAATGATGGCGTCCAAAGCGGCGATCGAATATATTGAAACACACAAGGTAGCTAAAAATTATCTGGATTTCCAGCTGCCACCTATCTTGGATTCCTGATCGGGAAAGGGGAAAAAGGTCCGGTTTACATCATCAGCCAGGATACCGGGTTTGACAGTATTGTCGATTTCTGGCGCGGAAGAAACATCGAAGCCTTCCGCCAGCCAAGCATTGCTTCCCCTTCCACCCCAAAGGATGTTTCTTTAAAAAAGGGAACCTCCACAAAGAAAAAGAAGAAAAAATCGGATCACGTTTCCAAAGAATCAAAAAAAGATGCAAAAGAAATTACGGAAAAAAAGAAGCCGGAAAAGAAAAAACTTCCGGAAGCGATCCGCAAAAAAATACGAACGGAATTAAAAGACGAAAAACTTCCTGCCGGCAAATACACATCCATCTATAAAGCGGTGGAGGAATCCGAGAATAAACTTGCATTAAACAACGCACTGGTCAAAACATTTGATACTTCCATCGGAAGCAGGATCTACAATCACATCAAAAAAATTTATGAGGATTACCAGAGGTAATCCTCATTTTTATTCAAGTTCCGTCATTCCTCCAAGCAGGATTCCCACATTGTCTTTATAAATTTTCGAAAACTGCTCCATCGGCAGCGGATTTTCTCCCAGCCCCGCCTCGATGGTATATCCCGGACGGTCATAAAAATTGATAAACCAGTCTTTGTATCCGGCATACCCGGACGCCGCCGGTGTTTCCTCGATCCGGTAACCGCTCACTTTTGCAAAATATTCCGCAATGCGGCGGGCGCCTTCCGGTTCCTCATCCAGATACTTCCAGTAAATCACTTCTCCCTGTGTGTGATATGCAAGAATCAGGGAAAAATCATGGTTTCTCGTAAAATCAAACATGGCAATACTCTCCGGGGCGCTGAGCGGTGTCTGTCCCACGTAATCCCTCGGTGCCGGACGGTTATACCCCTGTTCAAATTTTATTTTCTTTGCCATATCCCATCCTGCCGGAAACTGCAGATTCAGATCCACACCCTGGATATTTGCCTTCCATCCGTCCGGAAACGGAATATCCGGGAATCCGGACGCAATGCGGACCGCACGGCGATAATAAAATCCTTCCGTCAAAAGCCCATTTACCAGATCCACACCATCCGGATTAACCAATGGTACAAGATACAGGGAATATTCTTCAAACAGCCGCTCCGGGTACAGTTCTTCATACATACGTTCGTCTGCATATGCCTCTAACAGCCGCTCCACAAACTTTAAAAGTACCGGTGTGGTAATGCTCTCATTGGCATGAAAGGAAGCATTGTACCCCACCTCTACCGGACCATTTCCCAACTGCAGCGACCACAGGGGTGTTCCCATAACACTTCTTCCGATCGTTCCCACCTGCAGATAGGGATAACGTGCCTGCAAGCCCTCGATGATCCACCCGGTAAGCAGGGAAGTGTATAAAACTTCTCCGGAAACCAGCGGAAAATTAAATGGTACAACAACCGTACTTCCAATCTGTAATGCTCCGGCATCCGTTCCGGGATTTGCATGCATCACTCGCTCCATCGTTGTATCATACATTTTCGCAATGGAGAAAAAAGTATCTCCTGCTTTTACCTCGTGTGTGATATACCCACGTAAAAAGGGCAGTAGACGGTTCCACTGTGCTTCTTTTACCGCACACTTTCCGCTGCTGCCCATTACTTTTTCCACGGCTGCACAGGTCTTTGGTCCAAAAATTCCATCCAGCATCACCTGCTGTCCTGCACGCTGCAATGCCAGCTGCAGATATTGTACCCAGATTCCCTGATCCCCAGGATATAATTCTTTCATTTTGTTCCTGCCTTATTCTCATTCTTTTTATTTTATGAGAATCAGACAGTTTTGTTTCCATTATGCAAATGCTTCTGCTACATTTTCTTCTGTTACTTCTTCCTTCTCATCGAGCAGATTGTTCATGCTCTTTAAGCTGATCAGAAGTGTGGACGTGTTGTGAAGCAATGCCGATGTGGTCGGTGGAAATACCCCTGCCACACCAAGAACGATCAATGAGGTGTTAATTCCTACGATCAGACGGTAATTTCTGTGAATCCGCTCCATCAGCCCATTACTGATCTTCTTTAAGGTAACGAGCTCATGGAGATCATCTGCACCCACCGTCACATCTGCAATCTCGCGTGCGATCTGTGCACCATCACTGATGGCAATGCCGACATCCGCTGCAGACAATGCCGGAGAATCATTGATACCACCGACCATGATCACCTTTCTTCCGGCATTCTTTTCTGCCTCAACAAAGCTTGCTTTATCTTCCGGCAATACCTCGGAATGATACTCATCCACACCGACTTTTTTCGCAATCACAGATGCCACGCGGTCGCTGTCTCCGGTCATCATAACAACCTTGGAGATTCCGAGTTTCTTTAACTTTGCAATAACCTCAACCGCTTCCAGACGAAGTGGATCTTCGATGCAGATCACTGCCACAAGCACTCCGTCAATCGCCATATACAGGTGGGAATACTGCTCCGGAAGCTGCTCAAATATCTCTTTCTTTCCCTCCGGAATTGTAGCATTCTCATCCTCAAATACGAAATGATAGCTTCCGATCACAATATGTTTCTCCCCGATCTTGGAAGAAATACCGTGTGCGACAATGTACTCTACCTTTGAGTGAAGTTCCTCATGTACCAGATTCCGGTTTACTGCCTCACGTACCACAGCCTTTGCCATGGAATGTGGAAAATGTTCCTCTAAACAGGCAGCAATACGAAGCAGTTCATCCTCGGACTGATCATTGAAGGAAACAATCTTTGCCACTGTCGGCTGTGCCTTGGTCAGTGTACCGGTCTTATCAAAGACGATGGTATCCGCTTCCGCCATAGCTTCCAGATACTTGCCTCCCTTTACGGTAATGTTATAGGTACTTGCTTCCCGGATTGCAGAGAGCACGGACAATGGCATCGCAAGTTTCAATGCACAGGAGAAGTCCACCATTAACACAGAAATTGCTTTTGTCACGTTTCTGGTAAACAGCCATACAAGCCCTGTTCCCAGGAAGGTATATGGCACCAGTTTATCTGCTAAATGTTCGGCTTTTCCTTCCAGTGAGGATTTCAGTTTCTCTGATTCCTCGATCATCGCCATGATCTTTTCATACTTGCTTGATCCGTTTACTTCTCTGACGCGGATCGTAATCTCGCCTTCCTCGACAACAGTTCCGGCATATACCACGCCATCAGGTACTTTGCGGACCGGAACCGATTCTCCGGTTAAAGATGCCTGATTTACCATTGCCTCTCCGTCCGTTACCGTTCCGTCAAACGGGATCACATTTCCCATATGAATGCGCACTTCATCTCCGGACTGCACGTTGTCTGCGGAAACGAGTACTTCCTGTCCATCACACATCATCCATACCTTGCTGATGTTGAGTGACATACTGCGTGCCAGATCTCCCACGGATTTCTTATGTGTCCATTCTTCCAGCGTCTCTCCGATACCAAGCAGATACATCACAGATCCTGCGGTCGCAAAATCACCACGGATAATGGAAACACCAATGGCAGTTGCATCCAGTACCGGAACCTCGATCTTACCCTGAAACAGAGTCTGAAGCCCTTTCCAGATATACTTCACGGATTTCACCGTTGTGATTACTGCACGAACGGAAAACGGCAGAAACAGTTTGTTACCGAAATGCCAGAACGTCTGCTCCACCAGCTGATCCCAGTAATGCTGATTCATTTCTCTTCCGGAATTTTTAATATAGGTATCCGGAACATCCGTCTTTTCATACGAAAATGCCTTTAACACTTCAAGGATTGCATCTCTGCTTCCTTCATAACAAATGGTCACATCTTCGGTACGATTTTGAATTTTTGCGGAAATCACAGATTCACACTGTTCCAGATAATACTGTAATGTATCTGCCTGTGCAAATGACATACGACTCTGGATCACATGAATCCTCATTCTTCCCCTTATCTCATGTCTGATTTGAAATTTCATATCTATAACCTGCTTTCGATAAAAGAGATGTTACATATAAGGTAACATCTCTTTCATGCGTTTTTATGCTTCTGCTGTCTCTTCTGTAGTTTCTGTCTCTTCGGCAGTTGTCTCTTTGGTTACTTCCTCACCATCAAATACTTCCTCTTCTTTTTTTGCTGCACGGTCTTCGTTGATCTGCTTTGCTTCTGCATAGATATCCTCTGCATTCTCCTGTACCTTTGTAGCGGTCTTTAAAACAACTTCCTTTGCGCGGAGTACGGCTGCTGTACAATTTGTATAAAGTTTCTTTGCATCCTTGCTGGAAAGAATCTTGATTCCTGCGGTACCAAACAGTACACCTGCTGCAAAAAGTCCGGTTTTCTTTGCATCAAAATTTTTGAAACACTTTAACATCGTTGTTTCCTCCTTAATAACTGATTTATAATTTTGTCTTCCTGTTTAAAAACGTATTTTATGCCCCATTTTTCCAATTTGCAAGTATTTTTTTAGTCACCACGGCGTGCAAAAAAGAGCATAAAAAAAGGACTCACACCATCTATCATCCGATAAATAGCGGAGTCCCACACTTTATACAACAGCAATCCGGCTGTCCTTATTGAGAAAACTTATCATTACTGTTCCACGCCGGCTTTTCCTGCTGCAATCTTTTCTTTTTCTTTGTTCCAGAGTTTTTCTGCGGTAGGTGTCCAGTTCTCGGCATAAGGAGCAGCCTTTTCTTTCAGATGTTCCGGTGTCTCCGGTGACTGATAATCGGTATTTACTGCCTTTGACTCTTTTACCATCTCTCCAAGCTTATCCGGGTTCTCAAGCATCGGACACGGACGAAGCATATTGTCATTAAACGGCTGGTTGTCATGATATGCCTGGAATAATGGGCTCTTTAAAGCATCCAGCAGGCTGCAGTCATGAATATTTGCATTGGAATAATGAATAAATACGCATGGCTCCACATCACCCTTGGCATTGATATGTAAATATCTTCGTCCACCGGCGATACATCCGCCGACAAACTGTGCGTCATTCTGGAAATCCATGCTAAATATTGCCTTTGTCTGACGGAACTTACGGATACGATGGAAAATTTCCTCACGCTGCTCAGGTGTAGGCAGAAGTTCCACTGCTGCATCATTTCCAACCGGCATATAGTGGAAGAACCATACAAATAATGCACCACTCTCAACCAGCATATCAAAGAATTTTTCGCTGGTTACATCATCTAAATTCTTTCTGGTATAGCAGGTGGAAATACCAAATGGTAAACCATGGCTCTTTAACAGGCTCATGGCATGCTGTACTTTATCAAATACACCTTCGCCTCTTCGTCCATCGTTGGCTGTCTCGAATCCTTCCAGACTGATCGCCGGAACAAAGTTCTTGACACGAAGCATTTCCTGGCAGAACTCTTCATCAATCAAAGTACCGTTTGTGAAAGAAAGGAATTCACAATCCGGATGCATCTCACAGATCTTGATCAGGTCTTTTTTACGTACCAATGGTTCTCCACCTGTATAAATATACATATAGGTACCAAGCTCCTTACCCTGACGTACGATAGAATCAATCGTATCCAAATCCAGATTCAGCTGATGGCATACTCTGCTGCTGCCCAGCATCCGGTACAGTGTAAATTACATGCAGAGGTAGGGTCTAACAGAATTGCCCACGGAATGTTACAGTTGTTTTCTTCAGCAAGCTGCTCCTGCAGTGCGCTGCCTTTTAAGCTTGCATTGAAAATGAAATTCTGGAAGAATGCCTTACGGACTTCCGGATTCAGCTGATAAATGCGAAGAATCAGCTGGTACCAGTTTCCCCTCTCCTGAATCACCTTGCGGATCATATTTCTCTGTGCCTCATACCATCCGTCCGGTGCAAATTTGTCAACCATATCCATCAGTTTCGGAATATTCTCCTCCGGATCTTTCTCCATATACTTTAAGGGTACCTGCTTGATTCCAAAGTTCTGAATACTCTTCTGTAATGACATTTTATTCATAATCTCAACTTCCTTTCATTCTGTCGCCATAACATGACAGAAATGTTTTTGTGTAATCTGAAAAGTATTATATCTTTTCTCTTCTTAAATTCAAGTGGACAAATGCACGAATGTGGGTAAAATTTGTCGAATTTTTCCAGATTACAGAATACTTCTGCCCTTATTTCTGACTGTGCAGCACATACTTTGCAATCATTTCCACACTCGAACGCAACAGTGCACTGAATTCCTGCGGGGACACACATTCCCTGTCCTCAAGCCATCTCACCAGTGCTGCCAGAAATGCATCCGAAAAGAAATGAATATAAAATTCGTCGTGCTCTCCTTTTTCCTCTTCCTCTACCATCGCAAGAAATTTACGATTGACAGGGACTAAAATATCCCGGAAATGTTCTGTAAAAGAGTTCTGCCCCTCAATCTGCAGTACTTTCGAATAGAATGTCCGGTGTTTATAAAAATACTCACAGATTTTTTCCAGTATATCCCATGTAAAGCCGGCATTTTTCCATTCTTCTTCTGAAAAAATCTTTGTAATTTCAGTGTCAAAAATCCAGTTGACCAGATCATATTTATCTTTAAAATGATAATAAAAACTTTTGCGGTTCATTCCGCATTCTTCGCAAATGTGTGATACACTGATCTTCGCAAAAGGTTTCTGTTCCAACAGTTTTCGAAGAGCATCTGCAAATGCCTGTTTGGTGGCGTTTGAGTATGGCATAACCGACTCCTCCTTATTCCTTTTCTCTTATCCATATTTTAACTATTGTACCACACTTTTTTTATTTTGTTACCCTTTTATATCTCTCATATGGAATTTGTATATATAATAGGAAAGAACCGCTACGATATACTCGGTAACGGCAAATCCGTACCACACACCCGATGCCTGTAACAACCGGCTGAGCACAAAAGAAACCGGCAGCATCACAACGATATAGCGCGCAAGAGAAATCAAAAGTGATGGCATGCCCTTTCCCAGTCCCTCCAGGACTCCGGAAAATGTAACGGAAACCGAGGATACCACGAATCCAAAACTGATGATTCTGAGTGCCGCACCTCCGATTTCCATTGTTGCGCGGCTTGTGGTAAACAATCCCATCAGCTGCTGCGGAATTGCACAGGAAATTGCCATTCCCATAACCATAACCAGTGCGATCAATCCCATGGAGGTGTGCGTAATCTTTTTCACCCTGTCATATTCTCCCGCTCCATAATTATATCCAACGAGCGGCCGGATTCCCTGCACAATTCCGTTTGCCGTCAGATAAATAAATGTCTGCAGTTTATAATAAACTCCGAGCACCAGAATATAACTTCCCGGAAACGGCGCAAGGATTGCATTTAATGCGGACACCTGAATGGAAGGAAGTGCAAGATTTAAAGTTGCCGGAATTCCGATGGTATAAATATTTTTCATTACGTTTCCGGTTGTCTTCATATTTGCGACGTTGACCTTTACATGCATCGGACGTGCAAAATAAAACAGCAGATACCCCGCCAGCGTCACACACTGACCGATTCCCGTGGCATAAGCCGCACCCGCAATTCCAAGCTTCGGTACCGGTCCCAGACCAAAGATCATAACCGGATCTAAAATAATATTGGTTACACATCCGAGCATCATACAGATCATCGACACCTTCATCCGCCCGACTGCCTGAAAGATCTTTTCATATGCAAGTTCCAGACCGATCACTGGTGCAAACGCAAATACCCGCGTGGAATACGTGCATGCCAGTGCGATCACCTGTGTATCGCCTGTAAACATCCGAAGAAACGATGGCATAATGGCAGAACAAAGCAGTGCCAGCACCAGACCGTGGATCAAATTTAACAAAAGCCCCACGGATGCCGACTCATCCGCCAGTTTCTCCTCTTTTGCTCCCAGATAAAAGGCGACCCTTGCATTGATTCCGATCGCAAATCCGATAACAATGGCATTGACGAGATTTTGCATCGGAAACACAAGGGCAAGCGCCGTCATCGCATCTTCACTGATCTTTGCCACAAAATAACTGTCCACAATGTTATACAATGCATTCACTGCCATGGATATGACCATGGGAAGTGACATGGAAAGCACCAGCGGCAGGATTTTTCTTGTTTTCATGTACTCCTGATTCATACAAACTCCTCTTTTCTGCCGGATGTTCCGCAAAAAAAGACTATAGACCGACGGTTTGAATCAGAAACCGTAAAATCTATAGTCTTTTTCAGACATCCTGTTTTGTGTATCTTATCTTACTTCAATTGGTCTGTTTTTGCAAGTCTTTTCTAAAATAAAGAGGTGTCAGTATCTTTCCGGGATTTGTGGAGCCGTAAGGAAACAGACGTATTTCTATGTACAATACCGGAATGTCCGGTCGGTCAGAATTCTTGCAAAGATCAGACCAAGCGGCAGTGCCACAATAATTAAAATTGCAGAAGCAAACCAGGATGCAGAGGTATTCAAAGACATCGCCCCCAGATTGTAAATTGCCCGGTACAGATACAGTCCCGGTACCATAATGACAATCGACGGAACCGTAAGTGAAATCCTTGGATATCCCGCCTGGTTTTTGATCAATGATGCAAGGATTCCTGCCAAAAGTGCTCCCACAAAAGCAGCCGCAGCCGGAGGAAATGAAGCAAGATCCACCAGCTCCAGCCGGAGGGTGTTGGCCACTGCTCCGATCAGTGCTGCCGTTGCCGCCAGTTTCCACGGACTGTTAAACATAATCGAAAATCCGAACACGCCGCAGAAACTGAAGACCAGACGCAGTATGATATGCATGGGAACGGACATGGAAAGCGCCGGAAAATTCACCGGATGCAGATGCAAAAGCAGTGCCATCAGCCATGCCGTAATGGTCGCAACAACAATGATAATGATCGCATAGGTCAGCCTCTCCAGCCCGGAACGCATATCCAGCTTGGCAAGGTCAATTCCGCTTGTAATAAACGGAAAGCCCGGAATGATAAAAAGCATGGAACAGATATATCCCGCCTCATGCTGCAGGGAAACCCCGGCAATCAGCTCTGCGATCCGAAGCAGAATGGTATAGGTAACGCACGCCGAGGCAACGGATGCCACAATCCCGAGAAACAGTGTCAGATGATGCTTTGTCAGTTTGCAGCGGACAAAGTTTCCAAGTCCTGCCCCGCAAAAAGCAAACAGCATTTCCACGGGTCCTCCGCCAAGCAAAAATGTGAATGCGCCGCATGCCAGTGCCGCGGCAAATCCCAAAGCCACCGGGGAATAGAGTCCATGAATCCGGTCGATCTCATCCAGATGATCATGGAGCTGTTCGCCCGTCATGGTTTTCCCTACGGTTGAAAATTCACCGATAAAACGCTCCAGCCGGTTCAGTTTTGATGTGTTGACTCCGGTATTGGTCAGGCAAAGAGACTGGGAAAATCCACTTGTTCCATCAAAACAGGTATATTCAATCGACATCAGACCGATATCTGTCGAACATGTAATTCCGAGATTTTGTGAAATCGTATTCATGGAACTGCGGACACGCCAGGCTCCCGTTCCACAGGATAACAGCATCAGGCCGACACGGCCGACGATTGAAGCTTTTTCGGTCAGGTCTGCCTCTGTAATCGGACAATTTCCGTGGCCGCTGTACTCATGCCATGGGATATCCATGTGATTTTTAGGTATTGCAGTGGTTTGCATGAATCATCATCCTCTTTCTTAATGCATCAATACAATTTTGTTTGCAATATCAATGTTTTTCTCCAATGCCTTCCGAAAATGGTACATCGGCAAAAACACCCCAAGTGCATCGTAACGGTTTCCCTTATTTTCCATGGAATCCTGTCCGTAATAAACGACCGAACGTGGCAGGGATTTCTGCAGATCCATCAGGATATCCCAGATGGCCGCATATGCCTGCGCTTCTGTCTCCTGTATTTTTACCGTATCCGGCATTTCATAGACAAGCAGCACTCCGATATGCTCTCCCATACGGATTTCCTGTGCTTCCATGGTATCTCTGTCATAACAATGCCGTTTACGGAATCCGTATGCCAGATACATCTTCACCTGTTCACTCTTTTGAAATACCTTAAAAAACTGCTCATAATTTTTGTCACTGACATGAAATTTGATATCCGGAATTAATTTTCCATCCTCATCCGTCAGGATATAGGGATTTGTCTGACCATTGGCATTAAAACGAAACGGAGCCAGAAACGAATTCCGCAGCAGATCAAACATACTGTTCTGGCAGATTGCCATCAGAAACGCCGTCAGATCCTTTTCCTCATAAGAACGAAACAGTGCGGTTGCGAACTGCTCCGCAGAAAGACCGTTGCCCTCATAATCATCGCCCACTCCGAGCGCATCATAAAACGTTTCCATCAGGCGCTCACATGCCTGCGGATTCTCTTTAATCTTTTCAAAAAGCATTTTTGCCTTCTGTTCCCTTGGAAAAATTGTTGCCATAAAAATACACTTCCTTTTCTCAATCTCGCTATCTTTTATTATAAAGAATATTTTTAAAAAGGATAACGTATTTTCTATATAAGTTTCATATTAAATTGACATATTAAAATGCGGTGAAAATAATCCTTTCACCGCACATAATACTTACTGCTCTGTCTTTTCAATCTGCGTATCCATCTTTAAAATATGATTGATCAGCCATCCGCCAAGGAACTCGATCAGCTCATGCAGATATTCCTGCTGGTTGTCATCAATTTCTTCCAGCTTATCCAGATCGATACTCATCAGCTTGTCCACAAATGCCTGATGCGCCCTCTTTTGCGCTTCCAGCATCGGGCTGTTGATTTTCTGCATATAGGCTCTCTTCATCTTCAAAATGAAACTTGGTATATTCCCGGAGTTCATCCAGCAGACGTACAATTTCATCGTATTTGTCATGAAGCAGGTCGTTATGGATCAGTGCATTTACCTCTCCGATAATCTCAAACAGCTTCCGGTGTTCCCTGTCTACCAGTTCAATTCCCGTATAATATTTCGCGGTAAACACAAACGGATCTTCTTTCTGCATTTTTCCGATCATCATGTCACTGCTTAAAATATGCCGGTACAGCCAGCGTACCAGATAGGTCAGAATCTCATCGAGCATCGCCGATGCATTCTCCCCGGTGAGTGGCTGCTTTTCCAGAAGTTTTACGTGATCGGCAAATGCCTGATGCTCTTTTTTCTGCAACGGCAGTTCCGGATCGTTCTGTGCCTCCATATAGGCTTCTTCGTGTGCAAAATGGTTTACGGCATAATCACTTAAATGTTCCAGTATATTTTTTACCGTCTGTGATGTGCGTGCTTCTTTCGGCAGTTCAACCGCTTCATTGATCAGCGAAAACAGTTTTCGGTGCTCTTCATCGATCTGGTCGATGCCCGTCAGACAATCCTGCGTAAATTCGTACATTATTACGTTCCTCCCTCAGTGTATTTTCTCTGTGAAAACAAAAGTTCTTTTCTGCCACTATATAATCATTTTTTGGAATTGTCAAATACGAATTACTTCTATCATACGCTGTGCCGTTACACCATTAAGTATCCGTTCAGACATTTCTCCATAATACCAGAGTACTCCAAACTTTTTTGCATCCATAAAAAAATTCCTCCTATATCTTTCTGGTTCTAAGCTTAGAAAATATAGGAGGAAAAGTCAATCTACGATTCCTTTATATCGCCTGATTCCGGCGTATTCTGCCCCACAGCCGCGGGGTATACAGTGTCAGAATCTTATTTACCTGATTTACTACCTTTGGATTAACAAGCAGGTAAATCACGCAGATACTCAGACAAATCAGAACAAACAGCGCAAACCATCCCCAGTCTCCGAGATAGTCATAGATTCCGGCAAACATCAGAATATCCCGTAAAATCCAGTGCAGCATATATACCGGCATCGTATTCTGTCCAATCACTGACAGACAGGTTTTCCCACGCGGCACAAAAAACATAATCGCCCACGAAATCAGAAACGCGGCAATCATCAGTGCCAGACGAACAAACGGCCCTTCCCACACATCATCCAGTTCATAATAGGAAATGTTTTCATAGACCATGCCAAGCTCATCTTTTAACTTTGAGCCAAACGCCAGAATTCCCGCACAGATTGCCACAGCAGCCGGTACAACAACTCTCCGGTAAACCGGTCGCAATGCCCGTTCAAGCACCGGTTGTTCCATATAATATCCCAGATAAAAGAACGGACCAAATACCAGAATACGGGACATGCACAAAAAATCGCCGATATTTTTGAAATATCCGGCGATCAGGGCCAGCGCAACCGTCACGATTAATACCGGTATCTCTTTGTACTTCCGGATGACAGGAATGGTAAGATACCACACAATCATGGCAAACAGATACCACGGTGCCCCACTCTGCGAGAAAAAATTAATCTCTGAGAAATCCCGGAATCCACACAGTGCATATACTATCTGAATTGCAATAACAAATATGATGTACGCCTTAATCAGATACAATATTTTCTTAAAATTATATTGTCCATTTTTATAAATTTTCTTGGCAAAATAGCCGGAGATAAATACAAAAAGCGGCATATGAAATACATAGATCAGGCGCTTTACCACCACAAGAACACTTTCTCCGTGGATAGGGAGCAAAAAATGTCCCAGCACGACTAAGAATATCAATACCGCTTTTAAATTATCAAAAAAATAGTCTCTTTCTTTATTCATCTTTCTACATCCTCGCATTACCGAAAATGTATTATAGAACTTTTGCCGAAAAAGTCAAGAACTATTACGCTTTTTGTTGAAACATTCCGTAAAATACCGCATCGGTATGTTTACGGATTTCCCCAAAATCATGGTATGGCACTTTCATGTTCCAGAAACACAGATGAGTGGAATGATTAATTTCCTCCATCACAGACAAAACTCCCGGCTGATCGGATTTCGTGATATAAAAAATCACGGAATCGAGAATCTTTTTTTCACTGTAACTATATTCAATTTTCTTACGCGTATAGCGAAATTCCGGTGTACAATCGTATTGTCTGAGTTTCAACTCAATCAATGCCCGGATTCCCTGCATGGTATAAATAGAATACGGAGCTTCAAATCCAAACCAGAAACCTTCTTTCCGGTAGAAACTCAGTTCCGTAACATCCGGCCGCATATATTCTTCCCGCGCAACAACACGGATTCCGTCTGTATAATAAAATGTTTCTTCCGTATACACCATGATCGACGGCATAAAATCACCTCATCTGTACAATGTGCCAGTCATCTGTTCGTATCTTATTTGCGAAGAACAAAATCAGATACCATCTCATCCAGACTTTCAGCAGATGCAGAAAGTTCTTCACTGGTTGCAGATACTTCTTCAGAAGTAGCAGAATTAGACTGCACAACCCCGTTTACCTGCTCAACAGCAGCGGAAATCTGCTTTACCGATTCTGCCTGCTGATCAGAAATCTGACGGATCTTAGCCACCTCCATAACAACCGCATCCAGCTGTTCGATCATTTCCGACATAAACTGGGAAGTCTCATCTGCAACAGAGCTTCCGACACCCACCTGATTCAGACTGTTTGTCAGCATGACACGGGTTTCTTCTGCCGAAGAAGCACTCTCTTCCGCAAGGTTTTTAATCTGTTCTGCAACAACCGCAAATCCTTTTCCTGCTTCACCGGCACGCGCAGCCTCAATGGATGCATTTAAAGACAACAGGTTTGTCTGGCTGGCAATGCTTTCAATCTTTCCGATGACAACCTGGATATCATTGGTGGTCTCTGAAATATGCTGCATGGCTTCGACCAGTTCTTTCATCTTTGCACTTCCGCTGTCTGCCTTGATTGCAACCCGCTTTGCCTGGTCATGTACACTGTCTGTAGACTTTGTATTTTCTTCGATATGTGTAGCAACCTCGGCAACCGAAGATGTCAGCTGCTGTACTGCCGCTGCCTGATCGGTAGCTCCCTCTGCCAGTCCCTGCGCACTCTGTGCCAGCTGGTCAGCTCCTGCGGATACCTGATTGGAAGATTCCTGTACATTTTTGATCGTCTGGCTCAGATTATTTTCTGTCACTTCCAGTTTCTTTAAAATTTCACCGAAATTTCCCTGATAGGCTTCAATATCATGGGATCTCGCATCAAAGTTTCCTTTTGCAAACTCTGTAAGGAGCTGATTGATATCGTCCACAACACCCCTTAAATAAAAAGATGTATTGCGGAAACTTTCTGCAAGCTTTCCCAGTTCATCTTCCCCCTGATAAGAAATATCAATTTCGAGATTTCCGTGTGCCATGTCATCTGCGGCCTTTTCTATCTGGTCTAACGGTTCAAGAATATTTTCTGTCAGTTCCTGAATGATCATTTTGGAAAGCAATGGCATACCAACTACTGCAATGACAGGAATGATAATCCATACCGGATGTCCAAATACAAGCATTAAAATTGCAAACAGAATATTGTTCACCAGTAAAATTGCAAAAATTGCTTTCATAACCATTTTCAGCTTATCCGCAATTTTCACATTTTGAAAGTAATTCTTACGCATACGTTTCCTCCTATGTATCGTATACTATTTATCTATAATTCTACATCGAAATGTACATAATATCAAGCAGAATTATCCAAAAATTATACAAGTCTGTCCAAAACTGCTTGAGATCTGCAGTTCCACACACGGAGCATCCGGATCACTGCTGCCCTGACCTTTACATTCCACATGTCCGCCTGCATTGCTGTGTTCAAAGTATCATGTGCATTTTGCTTGCCACCAGATATACTGCGATAAAAATAAGAATAACTGCGTGAAGCCCACAAGAGGTAAAAAAGGAGCCATCTGTTTCAGATGACTCCCAAAAATCATATGGCTATGCACCAGCCATAAGTCTCTATTTTACTGTACGGACAGATAAGAATATCCCATCAGACTTGTATCCACGTCATGTGCCACCTCACGGCCCTCACGAATTGCCCAGACAACCAGTGACTGTCCTCTGTGCATATCTCCCGCAACAAATACGTTCTTTACATTTGTTGCATATGTTCCAGGCTCTGTAGCTACATTTGTTCTCTGGTTCAGCTCTACACCGAATGCCTTTGCAATGTATTCCTCTGTTCCAAGGAATCCTGCAGCAATCAGTACCAGTTCTGCCGGAATCTTCTTCTCGGAACCTGCAACTTCCACCATATTTCTGCGTCCGGTCTTCTCATCCACCTTGCTCTCAAGTCTGACGATTGTCAGACCATTCAGCTTGCCGTTCTTATCCTTATGGAATTCCTTTACGGTTGTCTGATAGATTCGTGGATCTGTACCGAAACATGCAATCGCTTCTTCCTGGCCATAGTCGGTCTTTAACACCTTCGGCCACTCCGGCCATGGGTTATTTGCTGCCCGCTCTGCCGGTGGACATGGCATCATCTCCAGCTGGGTTACAGACTTTGCACCCTGACGGATAGCCGTTCCCACACAGTCATTTCCGGTATCACCGCCACCGATGATCACAACATTTTTTCCCTTTGCGGAAATAAATTTGTTGTCCTTAAAATTGGAATCCAAAAGGCTCTTTGTGTTGCGTGACAGATAATCGACTGCAAAATAGATTCCTTCTGCATCACGACCTGCTGCCTTGATATCACGCGCATGCTTTGCTCCACAGCAGAGGATGACTCTGTCATACTCTTTTAACAGCTCTGCACTCTTGACATCCACACCGACATTACAGCCTGTGATAAACTTCACGCCCTCTTCTTTCATAACATTGATCTTACGGTCAATGATCTGCTTTTCGAGCTTCATATTCGGAATACCATACATCAGAAGTCCGCCGACACGGTCATCTCTCTCATATACCGTAACCTCATGTCCTCTCTGGTTCAGCTGATCTGCTGCTGCCAGTCCGGAAGGACCGGAACCGATGATGGCAACTTTCTTTCCGGTACGAACCTTTGGAATATGTGGTCCGGCATAACCTTCTTTGTATGCCGTCTCAATGATTCCGTGCTCATTGTCCCGGACAGATACCGGATCTCCCCAGTGTCCACAGGTACATGCCTTCTCACACAGAGCCGGACATACACGGGAGGTAAACTCCGGGAAATTATTGGTCTTGTGCAGACGGTTATATGCCTGCTGATAGTTTCCGGTATAAAGCAGATCGTTCCACTCCGGTACCAGATTGTGCAGCGGGCAGCCGGAAGTCATTCCGGCAACTGTCATACCCGACTGACAGAACGGGACACCGCAATCCATACAGCGCGCTGCCTGCTCTCTTTGTTTTTCTTTGGAAAGGAAGATGTGGAATTCATCAAAATTTTTGATTCGTTCCTTTGGTTCCACCGAACGCGCCTCACATCTGTCGTATTCCATAAATCCTGTTGGCTTTCCCATTGTTTCTTCCCTCCTTATGCTCTCGTGCTGGCATAAAATGCCTCAATCTGTGCCTGCTCTGCATTCAGACCTTTTTCTTCCATCTGAACGATTGCCATCTGCATACGGTTATAATCATATGGGATGACTTTCTTAAACTTCGGCAGATACTCACTGAAGTGATCGAGAATTTCCTTACCTTTTTCCGAATTGGTCAGGGTAACATGTTCTTTGATCATTTCTTTGAGCTCTAATACGTCATATTTATTGGTGACTTCCTCACTGAACACCATAGACTTGTTGGTACGCATGTACAGATCGTTGTCCTCATCTAGTACATAAGCGATACCACCGCTCATACCTGCGGCAAAGTTCTTTCCGGTTTTACCAAGGATAACAACACGACCGCCCGTCATATACTCACATCCATGATCGCCGACACCCTCAACAACAGCAGTAGCTCCGGAATTTCTGACACAGAAACGTTCTCCTGCCACACCATTGATGAATGCCTTACCGCTTGTCGCACCGTACAGTGCTACGTTACCGATAATGATGTTCTCATCCTTTTTGAAGTTTACTCCTGCCGGTGGATAAACGATCAGCTTTCCGCCGGAAAGTCCCTTTCCGAAATAATCGTTGGAATCTCCCACCAGTTCGAGTGTCAGTCCCTTTGGAATAAAGGCACCAAAACTCTGTCCGCCGGCTCCGCTGCATTTAATAATGAAAGTATCCTCATCCAGTGTATCGTCGTACTTCTTTGTAATCTCTGATCCGAAGATTGTTCCAAGCGAACGGTTTACGTTTGTTACTTCGGTATCGATCATACGCTTCTGCTTCTTATCAAGTGCCGGCTTTAACTGTTTTAAGAACTCCGTGATATCTTTGGTCTTATCCAGTTCGAAATCATATACCTGCTTCGGATCAAAAATAACCTTCTGCTTTGTTCCTGCAAACGGATTATTTAAGATATTGCTCAGGTCAAGCTTTGCTTCACGCTCGGACAGATCTCCGCGAACCTTTAAGAAATCGCTTCGTCCGACGAGTTCATCCACTGTGCGGACACCAAGTTTTGCCATGTACTCCCGAAGTTCTTCTGCGATAAAGCGCATGAAGTTCTCAACATACTCCGGTTTTCCTGCGAAACGCTTACGAAGCTCCGGATTCTGGGTTGCAATACCTGCCGGACAGGTATCCAGATTACATACACGCATCATGACACAGCCCATGGTTACCAGCGGAGCGGTTGCAAAACCAAACTCTTCCGCGCCAAGACATGCAGCAATGGCCACGTCTTTACCACTCATCAGCTTTCCGTCTGTCTCAATTCTTACTTTATTACGCAGTCCGTTCATAATCAGTGTCTGATGCGTCTCTGCCAGACCAAGTTCCCACGGAAGACCTGCGTTGTGGATGGAACTGCTTGGCGCAGCACCTGTACCACCGTCATATCCGGAGATCAGGACAACCTGTGCACCGGCTTTTGCAACACCGGCTGCTACGGTACCGACACCTGCCTCGGAAACCAGTTTTACGGAAATTCTTGCATCGCGGTTTGCATTCTTTAAGTCAAAGATCAGCTGTTCAAGATCCTCGATGGAATAAATATCGTGATGTGGTGGCGGGGAGATCAAAGATACACCCGGTGTGGAAAGTCTTGTCCTGGCAATCCATGGATATACTTTCTTACCCGGAAGATGTCCACCTTCCCCAGGCTTTGCTCCCTGTGCCATTTTGATCTGGATCTCCTGCGCACTGGTCAGATAACGGCTGGTAACACCGAAACGTCCGGATGCAACCTGTTTGATTGCGGAACAACGGTTCTTTCCGTCCGGTCCGACGGTCAGGCGATCCTTGTCCTCACCACCTTCACCGGTGTTTGACTTACCGTGTAAGTGATTCATGGCAATGGCAAGTGTCTCATGTGCTTCCTTCGAAATAGAACCGTAAGACATCGCTCCGGTCTTAAAACGTGTCACAATAGAATCTACGCTTTCCACTTCCTCAAGCTTCACACCCTTCTTCGGGTACTCAAAATCCATCAGTCCACGCAGGTTCGTATGCTTTTCTTCTTCATCTACCAGACTCGTATACTGCTTGAACATCTCATAGTCCCCACGTTTGGTAGACTGCTGCAGCAGATGGATGGTAGCCGGATTGTACAGATGCGCATCGGCTCCGCTTCTCATCTTGTGGCGCCCCTTGCTGTCAAGGGTTACATCGGTTTCAAGTCCCAGCGGATCATAGGCTGCGGAATGAAGCGTATTGACATCATTCTCGATATCCTTGATGGAAATTCCGCCGATGCGGCTGACCGTATTGGTGAAATACTTGTCAATGACATCTTTATCAATACCAAGTGCCTCAAAAATCTTGGAACCCTGATACGACTGGATCGTAGAAATACCCATCTTGGCTGCAATCTTTACAATACCGGTGATAATTGCATGGTTATAATCATCAACTGCGGCATAATAATCTTTGTCTAACATGTGCTCGTCGATCAGCTGTTTTACGGTATCCAGTGCCAGGTATGGGTTAATTGCACTCGCACCAAAACCAAGCAGTGTTGCAAAATGATGTACCTCACGCGGCTCTCCGGATTCGAGAATCAGGGAAAGGGAAGTACGTTTCTTTGTCTTTACCAGATACTGCTGCAATGCAGATACGGCAAGCAGGGAAGGAATTGCCACATGGTTATCATCCACGCCTCTGTCGGAAAGGATCAGGATATTGGCTCCGTCCCTGTATGCACGATCCGCCTCAATAAAGAGACGATCTACGGCTTTCTCAAGACTGGTATTCTTATAATAAATAATCGGAATGGTTTCTACCTTAAATCCGTCTACTTTCATATTGCGGATTTTCATCAGGTCTGTGTTGGTCAGAATCGGATTGTTGATCCGAAGTACTTTACAGTTCTCCGGCTTTTCCTCTAAGAGGTTTCCGGCAGATCCGATATACACCGTCGTAGAAGTAACAACCTCCTCACGGATGGAATCGATTGGCGGGTTGGTTACCTGTGCAAACAGCTGCTTAAAATAGTTAAACAGCGGCTCACGGTTTCCGGACAGCGCCGCAAGCGGTGTATCTGTACCCATCGCAGCGGTACCCTCAATGCCGTTCTTTGCCATCGGCAGGATGGAATCCTTTAAGGACTCATACGTGTAACCGAATGCTCTCTGCATTCTCTGACGTTCTTCCTGTGTGTATTCCGGCACACGCTCATTCGGGATTTTTAAATCCTTTAACATGACGATGTTACTGTCAAGCCACTCACCATACGGACGCTTGCCCGCATATTTTTCTTTTAACTCATCGTCATCGATCACACGACCCTGCACGGTATCTACAAGAAGCATTTTACCAGGGCGCAGACGGTCTTTTGTCACGATATGGGTCGGATCAATATCGAGAACTCCGACCTCGGAAGAAAGAATCAGATAGTCATCGTCTGTAATGTAATAGCGGGAAGGACGGAGTCCGTTACGGTCAAGAACTGCTCCCATCATATCTCCATCGGAGAACAGGATGGATGCAGGTCCGTCCCAAGGCTCCATCATGGTTGCATAATACTGATAGAAATCTTTCTTTTTCTGTGTCATCACAGCATTGTTTGCCCACGGCTCTGGAATCATGATCATGACTGCGAGCGGAAGATCCATACCGCTCATCACGAGGAACTCCAGCGTATTGTCCAGCATTGCGGAATCCGATCCCTCACTGTTGATGACCGGAAGTACCTTCTGGAATTCCCCGCGCAGCTTGCCGGATGCCATCGTCTCTTCCCGGGCAAGCATCTTGTCTGCATTACCGCGGATGGTGTTGATCTCACCGTTATGTACAATAAAACGGTTTGGATGTGCTCTCTCCCAGCTTGGATTTGTGTTGGTAGAGAAACGGGAATGTACGGTTGCAATTGCAGACTCATAATCCTTATCCTGCAGATCGGAGAAGAACTGTCGCAGCTGCTCTACAAGGAACATTCCTTTATATACGATCGTTCTGCTCGAAAGAGAAGCAACGTAGCTGTCATCGTTGGACTGCTCGAATACACGGCGTGCCACATACAGCTTGCGGTCAAAATCAAGTCCCTTCTCCACATCTTCCGGTCTTTTGATGAACGCCTGCATGATGCATGGCATACATCCTCTGGTACCTTGTCGGAAAGCTTGTCCGGATGAATCGGTACCTGTCTCCATCCGAGGAATTCCATTCCTTCCTTCTCGACAATTACCTCAAACATCTTCTTTGCCTGATTGGTCTTTAACTCATCCTGTGGGAAGAAAAACATTCCAACGCCGTAATCTCTCTCTTCTCCCAGCTTGATTCCAAGCGGCTCTGTCGCTTTCTTAAAGAACTTATGGGAAATCTGAAGAAGAATACCAACACCATCTCCAGTCTTTCCGTCGGCATCTTTTCCGGCTCTATGCTTTAAGTTCTCAACAATTTTCAAGGCATTTTCCACGGTCTGGTGGGTCTTGATCCCTTTGATGTTTACCACAGCACCAATTCCGCAGTTATCATGTTCGAAACTCGGATCATATAATCCTTTGGCGGTTGCTGTGCTCTCATTCCATTGCTCTTTCATAGAACTATCCTTTCGTTGTAAATCATTCATGAGTTGCTTTTTCTTAACTGATTCTCATTTTACTCCTATAACCGTCGCTTGTAAATCACTTTTTTCGTTCTATTGCCTGATAATTTGTCTATTGTTCGTTTTACATAATATTGTCGGACAATAATGTATGTTTTCTTTTATATCTTTCGTTTTTCAAACAATAAAGCGGTCATATTCATGAAATATTTTTTTCATAAATATGACCGCATTTTCTGTTTTTATTAAGTTGTTTTTATTTCACGAACAATTTATATCTGAAATTCATTCACTGTCTGCTGCAATGTTCCGATGCTGTCCAAAACCTTTTCCCATAACTTTTCCTCCTTGGTATTTTTATATTTTAACACTACTATACTTTAACGCGATAAACAAGTAAAATAGGGTAGAGGGAGAATAATTATCTCGCCCCTCCCATTGAACCGTACGTACGGATCTCGTATACGGCTCTACAACTTATATTCCAACTTTTGCTAAGTAATAGGATAAGGGATTGAGCAGACCAGCTCCATCTTTTATCCTATTTTCAAGTAAATCTTTACTGATAATGAAATTCACCACGTTCATTCCACTTCTTCTATACCACCCAAGTCTTGAATTCGCAACTTTATGAATATCTTCCTGACTGTATCCGTTTCGGTTCTTCCAGTTTAGATAACTTAGGTTTCTGTAGATGGTTTTCGGCTTCTTCCATTGCTTCATGACTATCATTCTTATTTTGTGTCTTAGCCACTGTCCAAGCTCTTCCACAAATTGCTTCATCAACCCGATTCTAAAGTAATTAATCCATCCTCGCACAATCTCATTTACTCGCTTGATTGTAACCACAAGAGGTCTTGCTATTGCTTTCCCTCTCTTCAGATATTCACACAGCTTCTTTTTAAGCTTCTTTTTCTTTTCATTGGTAGGTTTTACTTTCCACTCTCCACCGTTTTTCAGAAATGTGAATCCTAGGTATTTGCTTCGCATCGGTCTGACTACTTTCGTTTTTGTTGCATTTACTTTTAGAAATAGTTTCCGTTCCAGCCAATCACTTATGGAGTTCATCACCCGGTTAGCCGCCATTTCACTTTTAGTGAAAATTAATACATCATCTGCATACCTTGTAAAGCGGAGTCCTCTATGTTCCAGTTCTTTGTCCAGCTTGTCCAAGTAGACATTTGAACATACGACTGAAAGAGGACCTCCTTGCGGCACGCCGGTAATAGTTGCTTTTTCCAAGCCGTTTTCCATTACACCTGCTTTCAGATATTTCCGAATCAGATTTAATGTGGTACTGTCATTTACTTGTTCTCTTAGTATCTGAATTAATTTGTCGTGATTTACCTTGTCAAAAAACTGTTCTATATCTATATCCACTACCCATTCATACCCATCATTCAAGTATTCCAATGCCTGTCGAATGGCATCATGACAACTTCTTCCGGCTCTGAATCCATAACTATAGTCACTGAATATCTCTTCATAAATATCAGATATAGGCTGTGCTATTGCCTGCTGGATAGTTCTGTCAAGTGCTGTGGGTATTCCCAATGGTCTTTTCTTACCATTGTCTTTCGGAATGTATACTCTTCGGACTGGTTTCGGTATATATGTTCTGTTTCTAAGAGATGTAACGATTTTCTCTCTGTTCTTCCTTATATAATCTCCCAGTTCTTCTACAGTAACTCCATCAACACCACTCGCACCTTTATTGGCAACTACCTTTTTATAGGCTCTGTTCAGATTTTCTTTTGACAAGATCACTTCAATCAATTCCATTGTTGTTACTCCTCTGACTTATCCTAAAATTCATACATAACACCCCTCTAAGTATAAACAGTATTCCTCGGTTACGTTCCTACTTTTCCTGTCCACTCGATTTCTGGCTCATGTATTATTTTAAACATAACGATTCGTACTATAAATCGTTTCAGTCCTTCGGCTTTCGCCTACTATGACATCATCTGACTCCCTCTCTAAACCTTTTTTCGACCATACCTTTCAGTATGTGAGTAGGGTCTCCCGAGGTAAGACGCTAATCTTTCGTTCCACAACCTCTTGATTTACAACTTCGGTTTACGTTTACCTTTTGGGCTTTGGTTTGTCTAGCAACCTTACCCACCTAATCGCCTTATCAAGTTTCTGTACGTAGGCTCAAGAACTTTGTTACACCACTTCCTTCATCCATACCATTACTGGTACCGACTTGTGGTTCACTACACTTGGCGGTAAATACCCGTGACTGGACTTTCACCAGTAAGATTAGTGCCATGCTCGGCACACAAGAAAAAAGGCATCTGATTTTTTCAAATCAGATGCCTTTGAAACGCTCTATGCCTGCCGGTCAATCGCCTGTCCTGTCCGGTAATAGGTAAAATCGGCTGTAACCAGAACTTTTTGATTTTCATCCATAAGTTTCACGGTATATACGCCGATCCGTCCTCCCTGTCTTTGTACTTCTGCCTCACCGTACACATAGCCGGTATCTTTCACAGCCTCCAGATAATTCATTTTCCCGTCAATCGTTGTAACATAATTGCCATAGGTGGATGCCGCCAAACCAGCAAGCGTATCAGCAAGCGCATACGCACATCCGCCATGCATTCCACCGTAAATATTCGTAAAATGCTCATCCATGCGCATTCTTCCGTAAGCATAGCCTTCCCGCACTTCCAGCAGTTCCATTCCCAGAAGCTGTGCAAATGGATTTTTCTCCAAAAGCTGATTCAGCTTCTGTGGTGTCAGTTTCTGTGGCTGCTGTGACTGTTGTACTGCCTTTTGTTCTGTTGTTTTCGTGGCAGAAATATGTTTGTGTTTCTTACTCATGTTTTCTTCCTTTATTACCGTTTTTGTCAAATTTTGCAAGATAGGGTTTATGAACTTTATTGTCACGCGTCAAATTATAGTTCCTACCTACGGCAAATATACCGCAGAATAAATTCGGTATCCCCTTCATAATGCCTGTCTTGTTTCATTTTCCAGGCATTTTCCATCGATTTGCGCACAACACGGTCACATTGGTGCTCACATAAAAAAATGCAATCGCCATAAGTGAACGCGGCACAACATAATACAAAGCCAGTGCGACAAACGGATTTTGATTCACAGTGTCTAACAAAAATTTTCCATTCTGCGAAAGATTTTTTAAAGAGGTCGCCGTCAGCAATACCATATTATAATGTATCCTTTATTATGCATTACGAAAAATATAGTCTTATTAAACTATTCTTTCAAAGTAATATCTCTCATTATCCTTTGTACTTCCTCTGACCGTATCAGCATCCTCATCTTCTCATCCCCACCTTCAACCTCAGGCTTACCACACCTAAGATTATCCGTATGCTCTGCCACACAACAATCTTTATACCAGCATTCACCCATAAGAGTCCCTTTAACAGACCACTTTTCATTTTGTGTAAATTCACCAACCAATGACTTCATCACACGTTCTGTAGAATATCTCTTAAATCCAGCTATGTACTGTAATGTTTTCTTATCATCAATCCTTGATAAATCTATTCTGTGATTCTCAACTGCCGCCAAAACTTTATCGCGGATTTTTATTTTATCGGTCTTTCCAGTGCCCGTCCATTCTACCAACTTATTAAATGTAAGAACCAGGTACTCAAAACAAATCATATCCAGAATTACAATCTTTCCTTCCGACTTATCTGTTATCGATTTCAACATACGATACTTATTGCGAATGTCTTGATTGTCAACCACATAATCAAATGCAATATAGTATTTATCATCCTCTTTAATATCCAAGTCTATTAATGCATCCAATAAGCCCTGATTGCTCTTTACTCTCAACTACAAGTTCATTGTCAGAGAAAAGCCGATTAACTAATTTCCAGAAGTGAAGTCCTGCACCAGTATCCTCTGTCCATAAATATCTCATATCACAACTCCTCTTCTAGTGTTATCCTATTATTATCAAACTTCAACACCTTAAAGCTCTTATCAGATACATTAAGTCCGTCACAATTTCGCAAGAAGAGCATATACTGATTTGATAACTCAAAATTAATAAATTTTCTAACTTCATCATTAATCAGATTATCCGCATTATCTACCACAATAAAACTATCTCTGCACTGTTTGATTGCCACCAAAAAAAAATCATCTGATTTATAATTAAACAGCTTGATAGCCTTGTATTCGTCTGTCAATCTTATATCTTCAAGCATTTCATAAAGTACTGTTTTCCCGGTACCACTGTCTCCACCAACAAGTGTAATTCTATCATCAAATTCCAAATCGTATGAAAATGGATCAGCTTTGAATCTAACATTTTTATAAATCATCTGCCTCTCTCCTTTCATATTCATTACTCCACCATGCATTATAACCTCTGCCACCGGTAACTATATCAGAATCATTAAATCTGATTTTAGCATCATCCGGAATATCAAAAAGCGTTGGTCTTGACATATAAATCTTAATATTATCCATAGTAAAAAGTATTCTAAGTACATTCGGTCCACATTCCTCAACATTTACCACTTTATCAGGATGCTTTACAATATTAAGTAATGTCTTGCAACCTGATGATAAATTTCGAATTGTACCCAAGCCATATTTTGTTTCTATATGCTTGTCTGGCATCAGCTTAGCCGCATCCACTTGTTGAATCAAATCAATTTCTTTTTGTGACATTTCTTCATTACTTGTATTCAAGTTGAAATACAAGTCGTTTTGAAATATCCAGTCTTTGGATTCTTTTTTTTCTGTATATATATATATCATTTAATGTTGCTCCTTTTCGCCATCGCTTATCAACTATTTATAGTATCCTAAGATATGTAAGTTTTACATTAATACATCTATATAAAGATTCTCCGTGAACTTTTTAAAGTATCATGAATTAGTTATACTTTTAGCTTTCATATCATTTGTTTTTAATGTCCCCGGATAAATCACTGCATCATCTAATTTTCGTCGTATTCTTAATTTTCTATATTGTTCTTCTGTCAATCCTTTTATTATAATACACATATCATAATTCTTCCGTTCGCTCTTTCCTTGAACAATTCTTTTTATTCTTCTCAAAATTTTGTTCTTCATTTATAATACCATGTGAAATTTTTTTCAGCTTTCATCAATGGCTCTTTTAGTCCACCTTTTACACCTTCCCGCAATATTTTATCTATATTTTTTTTACTATTGCAAAAATGCATCAATCCATTCGATTTTATTTTTTCTATCTCTGAATTGTTTAATTTTTCTTTTTAACGTATGATAAACAATACTTTTTATAAAATTCGTGTACGAAATCAATTATCTTTTTAACATTTATCTTCCTTCCGTAAAATAAACTACAGTTTTCTTCTGCCTTTATGCACATATTATAGCTAAAATTGCAATAATCACTGAAATTACTGCAATAACTTGATTACTCTTCGTGTAATTTATTTCTGCTATTTTTTCCATATAATCGTATTTCTCTTCATATATTTTCTTGTAATCTTCTATCTTAATATATTTGTAATCTTTTAATCTGCACTTATTATTCCCTTTATATAAAATCCAATTTTTATCAAAATCTTTCATCAAATCTTGTTCGCTGCCTCTTAATGGCTGACATTCTGAAAAACTTCTAACTTGCTTAAATAATTTGATTATTTCTCTATTAAAATATATTTTCTTACGTCCAGATACATATTTTGAATATTCTTTTTCAAAGAATGTAAGTTCTGATTCCCCCATTATTCTCAAATAGAATATGTTTCCATATTTCATTACATATTCGCTTATACCAAACTTAGGAACCACATCACCTCCTGATAAAAGTACATATTTTGTGCTATCATAATTTCTATTAAGAATAATATTCTGGTCTTTATTGTAATAAGAAATACATAAATTATCCCCAAGATATATTTTATCAATATCTATAGATTCTTTTCTTATTTGATAAACAATACTAAGTAATTTCCTTTTTGTGCCTGTTTCTGAAAAATATAATGATGTAACAAAATGCTGGCATATATACTCAAAATAATTTTGATTCATTTCATAAATTATCTCCAGTTTATGACAACCATCAATATTAAAACTTTCAAAATAATCGTCATCTGTTATTTGTGGCAAATAATCTATTATGAATTGATTACGATTTTCTTCATTAAGCATAATATTAAATGAAATATCATATTCTACAAAGGCATAGATATCATTCATTTGTGTTACAGTTATATCTATGCTCTTTATATATTTAGAGTCTATAAATTGCACTTCCGCAAGTCTGTCACCAAAAGCAATGTTCCTTTTGCATATGTACATAGTCATATTTATGCAGAATTGTTGGTTTCCTATATAAAACATTGAATACCTTATACTTTTGGGGTGATAATTTATAAAGACTATTAACTAACTTTGTCATCCCATCATTTGATAAAATATCATAAATTTTAACTTTTGGTACATAATAATTTAAAAAATAATCTGTGTGCTGTTTATTTCCACTTTCTTTTTTCAATTTTTCTGCAGCAATCCCTTGTTTGCCTATCAACATATTCACTGTATTCTATCTGATCAAAATTTTGCAAATAAAATGCAATTTCAGATTTAATTTTTCTATGTTTCATTTATACAATCATTCTCCATTTTATCTACATCTCATATTTTACTAAAGCCAAATAAAATACTAGAGTTCCTTAACAATCCTCATAAACTCTTCATATGAATAAGCACCATTATATCCCGGATTTTTTGTTTCAAATACCATATAGTACTTGTACATTCTTCCAGCCATTTCAGCCCATTTTGCCCCAGTTTCTGCTTTTTTCTTTGGACTCTGAATTTTCAAGTTGATCTCCTTTTGTTTCTATCAGAAGCAGCTTGCCACTTTCTGTTTTTACCATTAAATCTGGATATGCATTTATTGCACCATTGATTGAAAATCCTTTTCTTGCGATATTTCTATGCCACCATCTTACATTGTTTAAAGAAGATAATTCCATAACAACCTTTCGTTCATATTCTGTATCAAAGTTTTCTTCTTCGCTATACAAAGATTTTGGAATCGACGCAATAGTATTTGTCGGTGATATCTCTCTCGGTAATTTATATGATGGCAGACAAGAGATTTTGTCTTGTTCAACCCACTCATAAAACATTTTCTTTGCATATTCATTCAAAAGAGAATTAACTTTTTTATTAATTTTCAAAGCATAGATACCAGGTGTCTGTTCCATGTCTGTCAATTGATCTTCTGTCAAATTCTGAATAATTCTGTCTACATATATATCCAGATCTCTATCATTTACCGCATTATTCTTTGATAATTTCTTTATTATCATATCCTTGCACAGACGTATTTTCCTATCTGATGGCTGTTCATCAAACCACTTTTTCACATTTTGATTGTCAAATTCCTGCAATTTCCATGCTTTAGGCATTGCATCAGAATCATCAATATCTATACGGGCTATTTCAGAATCCACACTATCAAAATCTATAACCGTATCTTTATCTAATAAAGAAAATCCTGCATATAAATTTTCCTTGGATAGAGGCTGTTGCACATGTTCAGAAAACAGAGAACGTCCTGTCTCAATCATAAATTGTGGTATTTCCATACTGCCAGCTTCATCTGCAAATAATTGATTCAGTTTATAATGTTTCATTTTATCCCCTACTTCCGGTGGTACAGGTACATAATTTTCTTCTGTCTCCTGAAATTCCTGCCAATACAATTCATTCTGTGATTTTGCATGTTCAAGCATATCGTTAATCGCATTAGATGATACTGAACTATCTTCTGTTCCTGTTTCAGCAGATTCATTCTCCAATGTTTCCAACTGCATCTTCATTAATTCTACATTTAATCTATCAAGTTCGTCTGTATCTTTATCATCATTACCAACTTGAATATTGTCAAGTGGCAATTCTGTTTGACTATTAACTTCTTGTGTTGTCTGCTGTTCATCAACTACCTCTTCACAATCATCTACTCTATAATCTTTACTGGTAAATCCCGCTGCATTAAGTCCAACTACTACCTTATCAAGAGTTGCATAAAATGCATTTGATGATGTAATTACATATGAAAGATTTAAGACTTCGCTTTCATTCTTTTTTGTATTAGGCAATCTTAAAATTCTACCCAATATCTGCTCCACATCTATACTTGATGTTCTATTTGCTACTGTAGCTAGTATATATGCAAAAGGACAATCCCAACCTTCTTTCAATGCATTAACTGTTATAATATATCTAATATTGCAATCTGAACTACTCAAATCTATATTCCTCAGTTCATCCTTATCCGCTGTTTTTATTGCAATTTCAGACTCTGGTATTCCCATCTCTATTAAAGTATGTTTAATCTTCTCATATGTTGTACTTTCATCATTGTTTCTAGGTTGTGCCTGAAATAGTACAATAGGACGAATATATTTACCACCGTTTTTCAGTCCCTGAACTGCCTCCAATTCCAGCTTTCTTCTTAATGATACAGCAGATATAAAAACATCTTCCTGTGATTTTCTGTTGTATACAATTACAGGTAACTTTACCATGTTTTCCGCTTTTAACTGTCTGGCATCTACAAATGAAATTATATTACTTCCCCTCTTCGGTGTTGCTGTTAGGTCAAGTACAAATGACGGATTAAAATTCTGTAACATTTCCTTACTAAGTTTGCTTGTTGCATGGTGGCTCTCGTCAACAATAACAACAGGATTCAGTTTGCGAATAACCTGAATCAAAGCTGTTTCATCTGTATCTTCTAATAAATTACTGCTATCTTGTTTAAATCTTACAAATGGTAATAAACTACCATTTTCCTGATATGCTTTTCTTCCGTCTTTTTTACTTGTCCTAAATGAATCGTAACTTAATACAAAAATAGACAAATTGTCACTTACTGATGTTGGATTAAAATTCTGTCCGTTCAGAAGCTGTTGCTTTGAGTAAACTTCTACTTTATTTCCAAAATCAACATCTATCTTCTTTCTATATGCATGATTCTTATCTGTTAATGTCTTATATGTCTGTGACAAGATAGCATCTGAAGGTACAAGCCATACTACTGCCTTAGGATGTATGTGTGGCATAGAAGCAAATATCGGTTTGAGTGAATTTGCTGCCAGAAAAGTCTTTCCTCCTCCCGTTGGAACCTTAAAGCAAACTTGAGGAACTCCTGCTAGTTCAGGATCATATGGTGGCATTCCGTCTATTCCAACATTAATTCCTTTTTTCATTCCACAAAGCATTATAGGCTTTACTTATATTCTGCTTTTCTATCAGCAATTCTAAAAATCTGTCTAAATCCTTTATTACCTGTAACTGATATTTTTTTAATTCCATATCTCATTCCTTTCTAGATATGTTCAATATCTCTTGGTATTTTCTTAAATGTGATATTCCATTTTTGTAAGTCACTATCTGACAATGCACAGGAATCCGCATATATAACATATGTCTGTTCTTTCTTATGTACACTTCTCAAAAATTCATAATCAAGTATTGTTACCCTATCTTTTTCATAATAAAAATAATATGCTGTATCATTATATGAACCAAGAAAATACTTTTCCTGTATATCTTCTTTATACTCAATGCCATTTGTCTCTGTATACCAGACATACTTTCTGACTTCAGTTATATCTACCTCATCATTTATCGTTCCATCTTGCATAAATAATGGATTTCCTAACTCATAGTATGAAAAGTTTCCACCTGTTCCTTCTACTGCGTTCTTTCCTTCACCATAACCATTTATTACTCGTTTCACACGCTCCGCAGTAATTGTATCTGCATAATCTCCCATTTCTACAAGAATAAATTTCCTATTGCCTCCGTCGGACTTGTTCATATTCAAAACAGCATGAGCTGTTGTACCGGAACCGGCAAAAGAATCTAGAACAATTGAGTCCTTATCTGATGCTATTTGTATAATTCTTTCAACAAGTGTAGATACTTTGGGATAAGAAAATGCTCTCATGTTAAAAATTGTATTATTCTCCATAGTAGCTTTTTGAGTACTACCCACATCCGAGTGGCTCCACACAGAACGTGGTACTACATCACCAACTTCTGAAAGAAAAGCTTTTTTTCTCGGTTGCTTAGCCTCACCATTTACTCCCCAATACAAAAGATTATCTCTAACATGCTGTTGATAAGTTTCTTCCGAATAAGCCCACACTGCGCTTTCCTTTGGGAAGATTTTTTCACCTGTATATGGATTTGTGATTGGATAATACAAATTAGGTCTCTCATCCCTTGATTTATTACATGTATAAGCAGCAGAATTCCAAGGTCCTCTTGGATCATTATCTGGATTTTTGTAATATGAATTATTCTTTTCTGTTCTAGGCAAAAAATGAGTAGTTAATGATTCTTTATTTTTTGAATACACAAGAATATATTCATGATCTGTACTAAAAAATTTCGCATCTCGAGCTGGTGACACTCGTTTATTCCAAATTATATCTTGTATAAAATTATTACTTCCAAATATTTCATTACATACTAATAGCAAATTAGCATGTTCATTATCATCAATACTGATGAAAATCGCCCCATCTTCTGCCAATAATTTTTGTAACAACACAAGTCTTGGATACATCATACATAGCCATTTATCATGCCTTGATAAATCCTCCCCCTCTTTACCAACGACTTCTCCAAGCCACTTCTTTATCTTTGGATCATTTACGTTATCATTATATATCCATCCTTCATTTCCGGTATTGTAAGGTGGATCTATGTATATACATTTGATTTTTCCTTCATACTGTGGAAGAAACGACTTCAAGGCTCCAAGATTGTCACCATGAATTATCATGTTATTGCTGTGAATATCCTCTTTGTGCATACCACTCTCATCAAAACTATACTTTCTTTCAAGTACTTTATACGGAACATCTTTATGATGATTAATTACTTTGTCTTTTCCTATCCAGTCTAATGTAGGCATATATTGCTCCTTATCTGTAACTACTGTAATGTTTCTATTGTTTCAATTATGTTCTCTGCTTTATCCGTCAAAACATATTTGCCTCTTCGTTTTTTGCTCTATATAATCTTGCTTTTGCAAAATACTAAACATACTGTTAATCTTCATCTTACTACATTTTAAAGTTGTCGCTATCTCCTGCTGTGTTAATGGAATCACTTTTTCATCCAAAATCACTACTTCATTATCATGCATAAACTTTAAAAGATCATAATAATCATTCAAAAATAATTTGATACCCATGTTTTCTCCCTACATTGCAAATCATAATCCACTTGTAAATTATATCATATTTTTGTGATGTTATAAATATCATTTTTTTGTTATCTATTTATCTTTAACAGCTAAAAGCAGAGGAATTATCTTCCTCTGCCCCTATTCCACATCTTATAAGTTACCCTGGTCCGAAGCCATTCCAGGAAAATCCCGGTCAATCATGGCACATACAGACGATTTGTGGTTCGGGCGTCTACGTTTGATTATGTCGCTTATGGCAGTTCTGACACCTATGAGCTTGCATTTCGGATTATAAGATTTCCTCTCAGCGAGTCAGCCTGTGAATGCATCATTACGAATCTGCCACGTGATGAATTTCCACCGGAACGCATCAAAAAGTTGTACTATACCAGATTCTCCGTCCAACCACGGAGAAAGACAAATATGATGCGATGTCTTTATTGCAAAGAGAATTAATCCCTATCCGGAATGATCGCCAATACCCAAGGCTTCAAACAGTCCATTTCCGGAAACCACGATATTTCATATATCGGGCTGCATAAACATCAGTATCATTATAACTCTTTAAGAGGCAGATGCACAATCTGTCTTTTTCTCGTACCATAAATAGCAAGAAATCCTCCTGATTTCAACTGGATTGTGCCTACAGGAACGTGACTAATGCTTTATTTCCGTAAAAGTTTCCCACTTTATCACTAACTAAATGACATTGTGGTCTGAACAGTAACAAACAATGAGTTTTCTACATCATTTAATTCTTATCTATAATTTGATTTTCCCTTATCACCTTTGAGAAATTGCCGGAACTGCTCGATTATCTTTCCAGCTGCGAAAAGATGGTAGAGTAGGCGGATGAAATTTTCATCCGCCCCTCATCAAACCGTGCATGAGGTTCTCCCTCACACGGCTTTCCGACATTCTTCTTTCTACAGCATTGCGTCATGCTCTAGCCATTTTCTTTAATCCTTTTCCGTAAATGCTATTTCTTACAAATCCCACTTTTGACATATAATTACGTCTCTGGTGTTTCTTGTTATACCATCTTGTAAAAGTGCAAATAATGTACCAATCTAGAGCCTTCATCCACTTTTCGTTTCTCTTGGTGGAATAATAATTCTTCCATCCTGTGATTTTCGGATTCAGATTCTTTATTAAATCCTCTTCCTTTGCAACTAGCAGACTTCGTCTGTTTACATTCCTCTTGACTTCGGCTTTCATTTTCTTCATGGCTTTTCTGCTTGGGTACTGATACGTTTCCTTGTACAGTTGTCCTTTGCGTGTTTCCGTTGTCATTCTTCTAAGGTGCATTCCGAGAAAGTCAAATCCCTCTTTTCCGTCCCACATGCTGACAATCTTTGTTTTCATTGGATGCAGCTTTAAATCCAGTTTTGCCATGATATATTGCAATAAATTCAGTGCGTGATTTTCGCTTTTCTTATTACTACAACGCACCGAGTTTAGCTACACGGCTCACTGGCGATTACCGTGACCGGACTTACACCGGCAAGTGTAGTCCAGCTTTGCTGGACACACACAAAAAATAAGAGCCAGCCCTTTCGTCTGACCCTGATCTACTCCAAGCAATATTACAATTTATTTTGATAATTCTCTAACTGGTGGAAAATACCAACTACATTTACATCATCATCTCTCACATCAAAAATGATAATATAATTCATCTGTGGCACAACTGCTTCTCTATACCCTTTCCTGGCAAGATATGAATCTCTACATTCTGCAAATTGAAAAGGATTGACCTCTAATCTATCATAGATTACATCAATACAATCTAACAGATGCTTCGCTGCCTGTTTATTCCTTAAACGATAAATCAAATGATACATAATATTATCAAGCAATTCATCGGCATACTCGGTAACATTTAATTTATAAGCCATACTTTGCCCTCGTTTCTCTAAGTGCTGTTCTGGCATCCTTTACCTGTCCTGCCTCTATCTGCTTTTCAGATATTTCTATATCTCTGTACATAGCAATCTGTCTTATGGTTGACTCATATTTGTGGCATAACATACACCTCCTTGCTTATGTCCTAATTATACCCTTTTTCAACTTAATTATCGTTTATTTGATTTCCCATTCAAGTTGTGAACGAGCTCCACCATAAAATCCTGCATCTGCAAATAAATCCCCAGGTCTGTCCATACAACCAAATAAAAAAGGGCATACAGTGCATCTAAACTATATACCCAAAAAAGACGGACAATGACATATGTCAACGTCCGTCTTCTTCATCCATTTTTTCAATTATCAGCTACTACCTATAGCAAAACGAACATCATAAACCGGACAGATTAGTTTTCATCCTGCATTTTTGCAAGTTTCTTCGCCTGGTCCGCCGCGATACATGCATCGATAATCTCCTGGATATCTCCGTCAAGAATCTTGTCCAGCTTGTACAGTGTCAGGTTGATACGATGATCGGTCACACGTCCCTGTGAGAAATTATAAGTACGGATCTTCTCGGAACGGTCTCCTGTTCCGACCTGGCTGCGTCGTTCCTCAGACTCTGCATCCTGCTTCTTCTGCAGTTCGAGATCATACAGCTTGGTACGCAGCAGTGCAAACGCTTTCTCCTTGTTCTGGATCTGTGATTTTTCGGTCTGACTGTAAATCACGATACCGGTCGGATAATGCGTCAGACGCACAGCAGAGTCCGTCGTATTGACACACTGTCCACCATTTCCGGACGCTCTCATAACGTCGATACGGATGTCTTTGTCGTCAATATGCACTTCCACATCCTCAGCCTCCGGCATAACTGCAACACTGCAGGTTGATGTCTGAATACGCCCCTGGGATTCCGTCTCCGGCACACGCTGTACACGGTGCACACCAGATTCATATTTCAGTACGGAATATGCGCCTGCTCCAGTCACCATAAAGTTGACCGATTTCATGCCTCCGATTCCAGTTTCATCTGCCTCAAGTGTCTCCACTTTCCAGCCACGACGCTCTGCGTAGTGTACATACATACGGTAAATTTCAGCCGCAAAAAGCGCAGCTTCCTCTCCACCGGCGCCTGCACGAATCTCCACAATAACGTTCTTGTCGTCGTTCGGGTCTTTTGGCAGAAGCAGAATCTTTAATTTCTGTTCCAGCTCTCCCAGACGGCTCTTTGCCTCATTTAATTCTTCCTTTGCCAGTTCGCGCATTTCCTCATCAGATTCCTCATCAAGAATTGCAAGGGAATCCTCTATTGTCTGCTTACATGCCTTGTATTCCTTGTAGGCATCCACGATTGGCTGCAGATCACTCTGCTCTTTCATCAGTTTACGAAAGCGGTTCGGATCGTTTGCCACATCCGGCTCGCTCAATGTATTCATTAACTCCTCATAATGATGAAGTAAATCCTCTAATTTATCAAACATAATCTATCCTCTCTTTTCACATAGGTGTTTGTGTCCGCAGACCACACGGTCATTTCGCGCAAGATCTTTTTTCACGCAGACGTCCTCAAATCCGGCCTCTTTCATCATAGATGATACCGCCCATCCCTGGTCATATCCGATCTCAAACAGCAGATACCCTCCATCGGTCAGATAATCCGGGCTTTCCTGGATGATCTTCCGGTAGAAGAACAGACCATCTTCTTTTCCGTCCAGTGCCTCATGCGGTTCAAATTCCGACACCTCCGGCATCAGAAACGGAATTTCATCGCTGCGGATGTATGGTGGATTTGACACAATCACATCAAACGTTTCATCCGCAACATCCTCAAACAGATTGCTTCTCTCGAAAATGGCAGGAACATCATTTAATTTTGCATTTTCCTTTGCAACATTGATCGCCTGTTTGGAAATATCATATCCATATCCCCCGGTACCGTGTACATTTTTCAAAATACTGATCAGCACACATCCGGAACCGGTACACATATCCAGCACCTTCATCCCCGGTTTTACAACCTTCAGTGCTTCCTCCACCAGGGTTTCCGTATCCTGTCGCGGAATCAGCACATTGGAATTCACATGAAATGTCATCCCCATGAATTCCTGTTCCCCGGTGATATACTGAAGAGGCACTCGCTCTGCCCTCTTTTTAATCAGCACTTCAAATTCATGCTGCAGTTCCTCCGGCATCTCTTCGTCAATATGCATATAATAGTAAGTGTGGTCAATTTTACATGCCATGGTCAAAAGCAGCCATGCATCATTTCTGGCATCTGCAATACCAGCCTCACCCAGGCTTTTTTCTCCCGAAACAATTGCTTCCCTATAGGTCATACATTCTCTTCCTTCTGCCACTTTCTCCAGTCAAACACAGCTTCCACCGAAGCGATTCCCACTTCGATCATCTCATCATCCGGCTCTTTTGTTGTCATCTTCTGCATCCAGAGTCCCGGTTTGCTCAGTATATTCACCAGCCGGTTATCATATCTTCCGGCCAGACGGATAAACTCATAAGATACTCCGGCGATCACCGGAATAAGAAGAAGTCTGAGCACCAGCTGCAAAATACGCGAATCCACACGGATAAACAAAAAGAACACGATAGATATCAGCATTACAATCAGCAGGAAACTGGTACCGCAGCGCTTGTGCTGCCGGGAACTTTTCCGGACATTTTCCACATTCAGTTCCATTCCGTGTTCGATGCAATTGATGCATTTATGTTCCGCTCCGTGGTACATAAACACTCTCTTAATATCAGGTGTCAGGGAAATCAGCGCAATATATCCGATAAAAATCGCCAGACGGATCAGTCCCTCCAGCAACGCAATCACCGTATCAGATGAAATAACTTTATGAAATATCCCAGACAGAAAATATGGCAGGAAAAAGAAAAGTCCCAGCGCAAAAACAACGGAAAATGCAACGGTTCCGCCCATCATTGCCTTCTCCTGCTTTTTTTTTCTTTCTCTTCCTGCGCCTTTCGTTCCTCCTGCGTCATGGCTTCTTTTTTTCTTTTTTTCATCCTCATCGTCTTCAAAAAAAAGGGAAGCCGAATACATGAGTGTCTGCATGCCAAGGATCAGTGATTCTATAAAATTAATGACACCACGGATGAATGGCAGACGCCGCAGTTTTTTATTTTTAATTGTCTCTTTAAATGTGGAGACTTTTACATCAATGGTGTGATCCGGCTTGCGAACGGCAACCGCATAACGGTCTTCGTTTTTCATCATGACACCTTCCATGACTGCCTGCCCGCCAACTCCTGAATATTTCATATTTCCCCCTGTAAGAGAAAAAGGTTGAGGCAATACACAGCCTCAACCTTTTTACGTGACTTATCAATTCTATTTCATGCCATACTTCTTGTTGAACTGTTCGATACGTCCACGAGCCTGGTTAGCCTTCTGCTGTCCAGTATAGAATGGATGACACTTAGAACAGATTTCTACGTGGATCTCCGGCTTTGTAGAACCTGTAACGAATGTGTTTCCACAGTTGCAGGTAACGGTTGCCTGATAATAATCTGGATGGATTCCTTCTCTCATGATTTTCACCTCTTTATATTCTTATCGTTTTCTGTAATCAGTCTTCCGACTGACTCTGGTTCCTGTCACACTCTTTATACCCGTATGCCCGATCCGCATATGATACTTATTACAAGAGCGACACTTTCGTCCGTTTACATCCCGATAAACAGCTTAATTATTGTAACATAGCGTCCATGCAAATGCAATAGTAATTTAAAGAATTCTGTTTTTTCTTACAAGATTGATAAAATCAGCATTTGTTCGCGTGTGTGCAAACATATTTAAAATATTCTCCACAGCCTCATCCGACCGCATGCCGTTTAATGCCCGGCGCATATTCTCCACGCCCTCACGCTCCTGCGGATCAAGCAGCAGATCGTCTCTTCGCGTGCCGGACTTTACAATATCCACCGCCGGGAAAATTCTCTTTTCGGAAAGTTTCCGGTCAAGAACAAGTTCCATGTTACCGGTTCCCTTAAATTCCTCAAATACCACGTCATCCATCTTGCTTCCGGTATCGACCAGTGCCGTGGCAAGAATGGTCAGGCTTCCGCCTTCTCTCATATTCCGGGCTGCACCAAAAAATCGTTTCGGCATGTGCAGTGCCGCCGGATCAAGACCACCGGAAAGTGTACGGCCGCTCGGCGTACAGGTCAGGTTGTAGGCACGTGCCAGACGTGTGATACTGTCGAGGAGAATCATCACATCCTTTTTATGTTCCACCAGACGTTTTGCACGCTCGATTACCATTTCCGATACCCGCTTATGGTGTTCTGCGGTCTCATCAAAAGTAGAATAAATGACCTCTACATTTTCTCCCTCAATTGCCTCTTTAATATCGGTTACTTCCTCCGGCCGCTCATCAATCAGCAGAATGATCAGATGCATCTCCGGGTTGTTTACCTTTACCGACTTGGCAACTTCCTTTAAAAGCGTTGTCTTACCTGCTTTCGGCGGGGATACAATCATACCACGCTGCCCTTTACCGATCGGGGAAACAATATCCATCACACGCATTGCAACCGAACCGCCGGGACGTTCCATGCGCAGACGCACATTCGGAAAAATCGGGGTCAGATCCTCAAAGTTTGTCCGCTTCTGTGCTTCCGAAGGATGATATCCGTTTACCGAAGTCACATACAGCAGGGCAGAAATTTCTCCCGCTCGGATTTGACTTTGGTATTCCCACAGACAATATCCCCTGTCTTTAGATTAAATCTGCGGATCTGGGACGGCGCCACATAAACGTCATGTTCCCCCGGCAGATAGTTTTCACAGCGGATAAAACCGAATCCGTCTGCCATAACCTCCAGAATACCGCTCGCTGTATTTCCACTGTCGAGGCTGACGATATCTTCTTTGATCGCAGCACTGTCATTATCCTCCTGTGCCTTATAGATCTGTTCCTGTGATGCATGTGCTCCATGTTCTGCATGCATGCTTTCTCCATGCTCCGGATGGCTGTGATCCTCCGTATGGGACGAATGCTCTTCTCTTCGCGGTTTTGGTGTATGCTTTCTTCCTTCCTGTCCGGAAGCTGTCCGCGCGGTATATACCGTCTTTGCCTTCGGCGCTGCCTCTTTTTCCCGCTCATCTTCCTGCAGCATCCGATCAATCAGTTCTCCCTTTTTCATTGTTGAGATTCCTTTGAGTCCGCGTGCCTTCGCCAGGTCTTTTAACACAACCAAAGAAAGACTCTCATATTTTTCCCTCATTCCATCTGCTCCTTCTTAAAAAATATAGACTTGTTTCGTACCGTAAATCATTTCATAAATTACACTTATTTGCATGGGATATCAGTCAGAAACGACTATGAATCATTTCAAATATTATCTAATGCAGCTATTATACACTATTTCCGGTAAAATAGGAAGTCTTTTTTTTCATGCGCAAGAATGGTATTGTGAATAAGTATGAGTATGTAAAGGAGAAAATTACTATGGATAATAAAGAAAAGGCACTTTTTATGCCACAAAGAATGGAACGGAAAACTCGAAACCGTTGCAAAATCAAAAAGTAAAAACCCGCGAGGATCTCGCGATTGCATACACCCCGGGTGTTGCAGAACCCTGCAAAGTAATTGCGGAAGATAAAACTGCTGCCTACACTTATACATGGAAAGCCAACACGGTTGCCGTTGTTTCCGACGGAAGCGCCGTTCTCGGCCTTGGAAATATCGGTTCTTATGCCGCTATGCCGGTCATGGAAGGAAAATGTGTATTATTCAAAGAATTTGGAAATGTTAACGCTGTACCGATCTGTCTGGACACTCAGGACACCGAAGAGATCATTCAGGCTGTGAAAAATATAGCTCCCGGATTCGGCGGTATCAATCTGGAAGACATCTCCGCTCCGCGTTGTTTCGAAATTGAGGAACGGCTCAAGGAAATGCTTGATATCCCGGTATTTCATGATGACCAGCACGGAACCGCCATCGTTGTTTTGGCCGGTATCATCAATGGTCTGCGTGTGACCGGCAAGAAAAAAGAAGACTGCCGCGTTGTGGTAAACGGTGCAGGATCTGCCGGTGTGGCAATCACCAAACTTCTTCTGACTTACGGTTTCAAACACGTGACCATGTGTGACCGCGAAGGTATCATTGGAAAAGATTATCCGAACTTAAACTGGATGCAGAAAAAAATGACAGAGGTTACCAATCTCGAAAATGCCTCCGGAACGCTGGCAGACGCACTGCGCGGTGCGGATATCTTTGTCGGTGTCTCTGCGCCAAACATTGTCACTCCGGAAATGGTTTCTTCCATGAACAAAGATGCCATCCTGTTTGCCATGGCAAATCCGGTGCCGGAGATCATGCCGGATGTGGCCAAAGCTGCCGGAGCAAAAGTTGTCGGAACCGGACGGAGCGATTTCCCAAATCAGGTAAACAACGTGATCGCTTTCCCTGGTATTTTCCGCGGTGCATTGGAGGCACATGCCACCCAGATCACAGAAGAAATGAAACTTGCAGCAGCAGAAGCACTTGCAGCCCTAGTTTCTGACGAGGAATTAAATGAAGATTTCATTATGCCGGAAGCATTTGATCCACGTGTGGCAGAAGTTGTAAGTGAAGCAGTCAAGTCTCATGTCCGCTAATCGCTACTATTCTCTGAACGATTACTGTAAAGAGGTCTTCGGGGAAAAAGTGTACCGTCTCAGTCTAAGCGGTGGGATGACGTGTCCCAACCGCGACGGAACACTCTCTTACGGAGGATGTGCATTCTGCAGTGCCGGAGGCTCCGGTGATTTTGCCGCGGATGCATTTCTGCCGGTTTCTGAGCAGTTCATACAGGCCAGACAGAAAATCGCCGCCAAAACACACTGCCAGAAATTCATTGCGTATTTCCAGTCATTTACCAACACCTATGCCCCCGTTGACATTTTGCGTCAGCTCTATTCCGAGGCAATGGCACCGGAAGAAATCGTTGCACTTTCCATAGGAACCAGAAGTGACTGCCTTCCTCCGGAAACCTTAGAACTCCTCTCCGATCTCAATCAGGAAAAACCCATATGGATAGAGCTTGGTCTGCAGAGCATCCATGCAAAGACGCTGTCTGCCATGAACACGCATACCACGGTTGCACAGTTTGATGCCGCTGTATCCAAACTTCATGCCCTTGGAATCTCCGTGATCGCACATGTTATTTTAGGATTTCCCGGTGAAACAAAAGAAATGATGAAAGATACCGTCCGGCATGTCGCCGCACTTCCGGTTTCGGGAATCAAGCTGCAGCTTCTGCATGTCCTGCGTGGCACTGCACTGGCAGAACAGTATCAGCTTCATCCGTTTCCCATGATGGAACTTGATGAATACAGCGATTTTGTGATCGACTGCCTGGAACTTCTTCCCCCGGACATGGTCGTTCACCGTCTGACGGGAGATGGTCCCCGCAGTCTATTACTCGCCCCATCCTGGAGCACAGACAAAAAACGCATTTTAAACACCATTCATCGCCGTCTCAAAGAACGCAATACCAGACAAGGAGAACATTTTTATGGCTGAACCATTTACAATCTATAAACTTACGATCTTATATATGCTGAGCAAAGCAGGCTTTCCTCTTTCCAACACCCAGATTTCCAATTTCTTTCTGGAACAGGAATACACAGACTATTTCCGTGTACAGGAAGTAATCGGGGATCTGGTCGATGCCAATTTAATCCATGCAGAGTCCACGCACAGCAACACACAGTACTCTCTGACTTCTGCGGGAAAAGAAACACTTGGATTTTTCAAAGATAAATTAAATGATGGAATTGAAAATGATGTTCAGGGATTTTTTGAAAAGAATAAATTAGAATTCCGACAGGAAAATTCCATTCTGGCAGATTACTATAAGACAACCAATCAGAAATACGCAGTACGCTGTCAGGTACGGTCTGACGGCAATCCTCTGATCGACCTGACGCTTTGCGTAACTACAAAAGAACAGGCAGAAGCCATCTGCAATAATTGGAAAAAGAAAAGTGAAGATGTATATGCTGTACTGATGGACACGCTGCTGCAATAAGCCGCGTGTCATTTTTTCTTTTTCTGTACGCTGTATCCAAATTTGCCAAGTTTTTTCCCCAGAGCAAAATATTCTCCGTGGGAATACATGATAAGCCCGGTTCCGTTGATGTCAAATTTTCCTGTTTCATCCAGATACGCATCATCCACGGTTACGCCAAGTACTTCCGCCACAAACATCGTATGACTGCCAAGCGGATGGCTCTCCACCACCCTGCAGGCAATATTTACAGGACTTTCCGCAATTGCCGGAGCTTTCACATGCTCCACCGGAACCGGTGTAAGTCCTGTTTTTTTAAATTTATCCACATCTCTTCCGCTGACCACGCCGCAGTAATCACAGGCCTTTGCCAGTTTTTCGTTGGTCAGATTAATCACAAATTCTCCGGTTTTCTCTATGATCTCATAAGAATAACGGGATGGGCGGACGGAAATGGAAACCATCGGCGGATTGGTGCAGACGGTTCCTGCCCATGCCACGGTAATAATGTTTGGCCGATGATTCTGATCCGCCACACTGACCATCACAGCCGGCACCGGATTTAACATATTTCCCGCTTTCCAACTCTGTTTTCCCATTTTTCCACTCCTTTTTCCTGTTCCTGTTATTTATAATCCTGTTATAATTTCAGATCCGTATTTTCCCGGATAATATCCGCGATCAGTTCACGCTCATCCATATGATGCTTCACACCCTTGATCTCCTGGTAATCTTCGTGCCCTTTTCCTGCAAGGACGATGATATCGCCATCCTCAGCATGTTCCATGCAATACCTGATGGCTTCTTTCCGGTCCGGTATCGTCACATATGCGCCATCGGCTTTGTGTACCCCGACCAGAATATCGTTGATGATATCCATTGGTTCTTCATTTCTTGGATTATCCGATGTGACAACCGTCAGATCTGCCAGTTTTGAAGATACCTCTCCCATCTCATAACGGCGGGATTTTGCACGGTTTCCTCCGCATCCGAACAGGCAGACCAGTCTGCCCGGCTCATACTCTTTCAAGGTCGTTAACAGACTCTCCAGTGCCATGGCATTGTGTGCATAGTCAATCATCAGCGTATATCTCTTTGTTACCGGTACAATCTCAATTCTTCCCTTGACACTTACATGAAGCATCGCCTTTTTGATTTCTTCAACACTGACACCAAAATGATGACAGATTGCAATGGCGGTCAGGGAATTATACACCGAAAATTTTCCCGGCACATTGACTTCCACATCAAAATCCATGGAACCTCCCACATGATATTTTACACCAAGTGCCCCATGCTCCTTTTTTAACTCTACCTTCTGCGCAATCAGATCATTTTCTGCTCCATACCCAAACGTCTCAACCGTACAGGTATGTCCCTGTAATATGCCCTGCAGATGCTCGCTGTCCCCATTAAAAATTCCATGCCTGCACTGCTGGAACAAAAGACTCTTGCAGTGCATATAATCTGCAAAATCCTTGTGCTCATTTTCTCCGATATGATCCGGTTCAAGATTGGTAAACACGCCGATATCAAACACAAATCCGGATACGCGGTGAAGCATCAGCGCCTGGGAAGAGACTTCCATCACAACAGCATCGAGTCCCGCATCTACCATTTTTGCAAAAAGCTCCTGCACCCGGTAAGATTCCGGTGTCGTATTTGCAGAAGGAATACGCTCAGAACCAACAATCGATTCGATCGTGCCGATCAGTCCGGTTTTGATCCCCGCAGACTCTAGAATCGAACGAACCATATAGGTTGTCGTTGTTTTTCCTTTTGTTCCGGTAATACCGATCGTCTTTAATTTTTTGCCGGATGCCCAAAATATGCCGCAGACATGCAGGCAAGTGCCAGACGGCTGTCCTCTACCTTGATATATGTAATTCCATCGATCGGCGTTACATCCTTTTCTACGACAATGGCCGCTGCTCCCTTTGCTGCCACATCCGTAATAAACTCATGTGCATCACGCACACTTCCGCTGATGCACACAAACACAGAACCTTTTTCAACCTTGCGGGAATCATATACCAGAGTCGTAATCTCTGTCTCCTCGCTTCCCGCCAGTATCTCATATTCCATTTCGTTGATAAGTTCTTTAATTTTCATTTAATTTTCCTCCCAAATTCCATGAAACACTTCTGTCGCTGGTCCGGTCATATAAATATGATTGTTATCCGGATCATACTCGATGGTCAGATCTCCGCCCCGCAGATGCACCAGAACTTTATTTTCTGTCTTATGATTTAAGATACATGCCATAACCGTGGCACAGGTTCCGGTACCACAGGCAAGCGTCTCCGCAGATCCGCGTTCCCACACCCGCATGGATGCTTCCGTCGGAGAAATAACGTGTACGAACTCTGTGTTGGTCCGTTTTGGAAACCGTGGATGATGTTCAAACTCCGGACCGTATTTTTCCAGTTCAAAATGTTCGGTGTCCTCCACAAAAATTACCGCATGTGGATTCCCCATCGACACGCAGGTCATCTTCCACTCTCTGCCCTCTACTTCAATCGGCTCATCTACCACCTGTTCTCCCGATGCATCTACAGGAATTAAATCCGGTTTTAATATCGGTTCTCCCATATCCACACGAACCAGCGAAACCTTACCATCCGCAACCGTCAGCTGCAACGTTTTTACCCCGGCTCCGGTTTCAATCGTAATCTCTTTCTTATCCGTCATTTTATGATCATATACATATTTTGCGACACAGCGGATTCCGTTTCCACACATCTCCGCCTCCGAGCCATCCGCATTGTAAATCCGCATCCTGAAATCCGCGATATCCGATGGGCCAATAGTGATCAGACCATCCGATCCAATTCCAAAATGGCGGTCACTCACTGCAATTGATACCTTTGCAGGATCTACTATCTTTTCCTCAAACAAATTGACATATACATAATCATTTCCGCACCCATGCATTTTTGTAAACTTCATATTTCTACACTCCTTTTTTCTTTTCCATCCTGTCGATTCAGAGCTTCTATTCTAAGTATACCCGCACGATCCGTCTTCTAAAACAACTACAGTGCTTTTTATATTGCAAATTGTGTGGAAACATAGTACACTGAATCTAATTAATATTTACAGGAGATTTATGCAATGTCAGAACTCTCACATTATGAAAAAACAGGATATCTTCATGACGATTTTAAGATTTTTCACTTAAAAGATACCTCTATGCACCCGATTGACTTTCATTACCACGATTTTCATAAAATTCTGATCTTTCGCAAAGGAAATATTTCTTACAATGTGGAAGGACGTACCTATGATCTGATACCGGGGGATATCGTATTCGTTCCCGCAGGTACGGTCCACCGTCCGGTTCTGCACAGTTCTGAAATTTATGAGCGCATCATCATCTATATTTCCAGACACTACCTGGATGCCTGTCATGATTCCGACGATCTCTCACTCTGCTTAAAAGAAGCGCATCAGAAAAAATCGCATGTACTGCGTATTCCGGCACTGAAGACAACACAGATTGCAAGAATTATCCACGATCTGGAACAATCTCTGGATTCCAGAGAATACGCAAACGAACTTTATCATAAACTTCTTTTTCTGGAGCTGATGGTGCAATTAAACCGTGCAGCTCTCTCCAACCGCATTGAATATCTTTCTACCACAGCCTCAAATCATAAAATGATCCATGTGATAGATTATTTAAATGCACATTTAACAGATGACATCACCATCGACTTTCTTGCCGAACATTTCTATCTGAGCCGGTATCATCTCATGCATGCCTTCAAGGAAGAAACCGGTTATACGATCGGAAACTATCTGACCACGAAGCGCCTTTTGCTGGCAAGAGATCAGATCGCCCAGGGGAAATCCATCACCACCGCCTGTTATGCCTGTGGTTTTCACAATTATTCCACCTTTTCCCGGGCATACCGCAAACATTTTGGCTGTTCTCCCAGAGAACAGCGCAATTGATCTGTCTGCCTGTTACATTTTGCGCTCTGCAAGGGTGTTGATCAGCGCAGGAATCAGCTGTTTCTTTCTGGATACCACATTTTCCAGCATAATCCCCTGATCGGAAGGCTCGCAATTATAAGCTGCCGCAACCAGCTGCGATGCATCCGCACCGCGATAAATCAGATAAGTAGACTCATTTAAGATATCCGTCAGCATGACAAAAATCATCTGGATCTGTTTTTCTCCCATCATCTGTTCCAGTTTCGGCTCGATACGTTCCTGCACCTTATCCAGTTCGGTGCGTCCCATCGCGCTGATCTGTGCCACGCCAAAACTCACATCCTCGGCATGGAAAATTTTAAAATCCTGATTTAAAATTTCTTCTTCTGTTTTATTATCAAAATTGCTTCCCGCCTGAAACATTGCTGAGGCAAGCTCCTCGACCTTAACCTCTGCAATCTCTGCCAGCCGGAGTGCTGCTTCCCTGTCTATCTGTGTACAGGTCGGTGAGCGGAACATCAGCGTGTCAGATAAAATGGCTGCACACATCAGTCCTGCCATCTGCGAGGTGATCGTAATTCCCTTTTCCAGATACATCTGATAAATGATGGTGGATGTACATCCAAGCGGCTGATTGCGGAAATACACCGGAGACATGGTCTCAAGGCTGCCCAGCCGGTGATGATCGATAATCTCTAAAATTTCCGCCTCATCGATATTGGATACTGCCTGTGATTTTTCATTGTGGTCCACAAGGATCAGTTTCTTTTTCTCTGCTTTCATCAAATTTCTGCGGGAAAACATACCCACATAGTTCTGGTTTTCATCGAGAACCGGGAAATCCCGATGCCGTATATTGGCTACGGTCTCTCTTACCTCATCCACGTAATCATCCAGATCAAAATGAATGATTCCATTTTTTGTCATAAAATGCTTGATCGGCATACTCTGGTTGATCAGACGGGCCGCGGTAAACGTATCGTACGGTGTACTGATCAGAACGACTTCGCGTTCCTTTGCCGCCTCGATCACTTCCTGACTGATTTCATATCCGTTAGTGACAATCATGCAGCTGCAGTTTGATGCAATGGAAAGCATCTGCGACTCTTCCCCGTCCCCGATCATAACCAGGTCATCCTTGTCTATGGCAGAAGTCACTCCTTCCGGTGTACCGATTCCGATTACCACCTTGCCGTGAACAAAATACGCATGTTCATTTCCTGTCAGCAGCTGTCCGTCCAGCGTCTCTACAATATTCTTGTACTGGGTACGTGCGGTAGAAAGGATGGTATTATCATATACATCCATGTAGGATTTTGCAATATCTCCTGTTACAATCAGTCCTTCCAGCTTATTTTCCCGCACCACCGGAAGCGTAACAACCCCGAGGATCTTCATCATCTCCCATGCCTTTTTCATAGAGATATGACTGTTTACTCCCTCTGTACGGCGTATCTGAATATCCTTGATCTGTGTTCCGACATCCGAAATCATTGCCGGGGCCTCTGCATGAAACCTTTCCAGAACATACGCTGTCTCCGCATTTACAGATCCGGCTCTCTTTGCAATATAGGTCATTCCCGTAGCTGTTTTGGGATTCTTTTTTTCTATTTCATTTTTCAGGTTTGCATAAGAAATCGCTGCACATATGGAGTCTGTATCCGGATGCTTATGTCCTACAACCCAAACTTTCTTTTTTGCCATATCAGATTCTCCTATTCACATTTCTCTTTTCGAATTGTTCTATATCTTTTTTGAGACAAAAAATGCAATCCTCATTCTTTTGAGAATTGCATATCCTTATTCTAAAACGCAATCACGCCCACACTAACCAGCAGGACCAAAAGTAACACCACCAGATTCACGATTCCAAGTATCATTCCCGTCAGGGAAAAAATACGGACCGGATGCATTCTGCTTTCCATAACGGTAAGCTTGTCCAGGCGTTCATCCATGCTGCGGAACAGATCCGAAATATTTCGGTAGCATTTTACATTTTCTGTATGTACTTTCTCGGAGATTTCTGTTTTTGCCGTGGTCAGCTGTTCTTCGATCTGCGCAAGAGAATCTTTCAGTTCCTTTGCTTTTTCTTCATTTAAGCGTTTGCCGTCTGCCACATCTTCCTTCATGGAAACTTCGATTTCTTCCATCTTGGCAGACACTTTGCCGATCAGACGATCAATCTGCTTTTCCACTTCCGCAGTGAATCCATCTGCTTTTTTCTGACGCTCCTCGAGAATCTGCCCCAGAGCATCTGCTTTCTCCTGACGTTCATCCACTAACGTCTGCAGTTCCTGTGCCTCCGTCTCTCTGGAATCAAGCAACGACTGTAACTGCTTGGCGCGTTCTCTGAATTCATCAATCTGGCTAAGTAAGAAATCTTCCCTGCTCACAACATTAACTTTCCTTTCCTGTACTTCGGGCTGTATTTCCGTGTCCGGCTTTGTCTCTTTTGTCTTCTGCGAAAAAACCTCCTGCGGTTTTTCCTGAGCAGATGCACGCATCCGTTCTTCATATGCAGCTTTCCGACGATTGTGCGCAATCTGTCTGCGCAGCTCCAACAATAATCCAGACATTTTTTCCTCCGCTGTATCAGTTCCTCTGTTTATTGTATCATTCTCCCACGTATTTGTAAACAAAAAAGACTGCCAGCATGACGGTACTGGCAGTCCTTCTTCTTTTATAATATTCAGATCTTAAGCGATTCCGTTTACTAATTTTGCTAAACGGGAAACTTTACGAGCTGCATTGTTCTTGTGGTAAATTCCCTTAGAGCATGCGCTCTCGATAACGGAAGAAGCATTCTTGAATGCAGCTTCTGCAGCAGCCTTATCGTTAGCAGCAACAGCAGCCTCTACCTTCTTGATTGAAGTCTTAACTTCAGAACGGATTGCTTTATTTCTTGCAGTCTTTGTCTCTGTAACTAAAATTCTCTTCTTAGCAGATTTAATGTTAGCCAATCTGTACACCTCCATATCAAACTGTAATTTGTTTCCTGCGGTGAAACAGACACGGACGCTTCATCGCAAACATACTAGAATATAATATGTCAAGCTGTCCCTTCTGTCAAGATGTAATTGAAAAAAAGTTGTAAAAGTCTGCCAATATGTATATAATGTAGACATGAAAACAATTGATAACGACATTAAAACAGGACAATTAAAACAGGTATATCTGCTCTACGGAGAGGAGCAGTATCTGATCCGCCAGTACCGCGACAAATTAAAGCATGCACTGGCAGCGGATGATGATACCATGAACTTTTCTACTTTCTCCGGCAGCGACATCAACCAGAAAGAGATCATCGATCTGGCAGAGACACTGCCTTTTTTTGCCGACCGCAGACTCATTCTGATCGAAGACAGCGGTCTGTTTAAAAAAAGCGCCGAAGAACTTGCCGATTACATGTCTTCCATTCCGGAAACCACTTATTTTGTCTTTGCGGAAAAAGAAATAGACAAGAAAACAAAGATGTACAAGCAGGTGAAAAAAAACGGAAGCATCGTGGAATTTCCGCGTCAGAATGAGACGACTCTCTCCCGCTGGATCGAGGGAAGAATCCGCAGAAACGGAAAAAATATTACAAGAGATGCCTATGCGCTCTTTATCCGTAAAACCGGTGATGACATGGAAAATATCGACAAAGAGCTGGAAAAACTTCTCTGCTACACACTGGAAAAAGACTATATTGATATCTCCGATGTGGAAGCCATCACCACCGAACAGACCGAGAATAAAATCTTTGACATGATTGATGCAGTGGCACTGCACCAGCAGAAAAAGGCACTGGATCTTTATTATGATCTTCTTGCTCTCAAAGAAGCTCCGATGCGTATTCTTTTTCTGCTTTCCAGCCAGTTTCAGCGTCTGATGATTGTCAAATCCATGACCAATCAGGGATTTGGCAACAAAGAAATTGCTTTAAAAGCCGGCTGCCCGGAGTGGGCAGTCCGCAAATACCAGTCGCAGAGCCGTGCTTTTTCCATGGATCAGCTCAAACAGGCGATCCGCGATGGTGTGGAATACGAAACTGCAGTAAAAACCGGACACATGAATGACCAGATGGCCGTTGAACTGTTTCTGGTACAGTACAGTGCCGGAAAATAATTTTCTCTATTTCACATAAGTTTCGCACACCAGCTTATTTTCGATGACGCACACCCGTATCCGTCCACCTTCGATGGTGCAAAAAAATCTGCTGCCGCTCTCTTTGATCCTTTGTACGGCGTCCGGGCTCGGATGTCCGTAACGGTTATCCTTTCCGGCTGAAGCAACCGTAATTTCCGGCCGGATACACTTCAATAACGCTTCTGCGTTCGCATAGCGCGATCCATGATGATCCGCCTTAAAAATCAAAACCTTATCCCATTTTCTGCGCCGGAGCAGCTGCTCTTCCACATCTGTAGAGATATCTCCACCAAACAGGGCGCGGATATCCCCCTCTTCAAATTGCAGTACCAGACACAGATCATTGACATCCTCCGCTTTATCCGAAGCTTTGGGATACAGACAGCGCATGGCTGCACGTTTGCTTCTTACTGTATCCCCCGCCTGCATATAAAGCACTTTCGTTCCATGGCTGCGGGCCAGTTCTGCCAGCTCTTTTGTCTTTGCTTCTTTTTCCACTGCTTTTGCAAACACCAGATACTCCACACGGTATCCGGACACAAGAACCTCCTTAAGACCGGACACATGATCGGTATCCGTATGACTGACAAACCAGTAAGAAATCTCTGACACTCCTTTTGCCTTTAAAAACGGCAGAATCCGGTACTTTCCCACCTGTTTCACATCGGTGCTCCCACCATCGATAAACATGGAAGTCCCGCCGCCCGTGCACAGATAAATACCGTCTCCCTGTCCCACATCAAGGAAATCAATCTCAAACGATTTCTTCTGTGGAAAAAGAAGAAAAAGCAGAAGAAACGCAATAAAACAGGAAAAAACTATGCCCTGCAGTCGTTTCTTTCTTCGGCTTACACACAGATCTGCCGTTTCCCTGCAGTCTTTGTGCTTTTCATTTCTGCGTGCACAGGCATAGATCGCCAGAAGAAACACTCCAAGCCCCAGGTAATACCAAAAGATCCGCATATGCGCAGGTTTCCCTGTGATCCTCTGCGCACCCGGAATCTTTAAGGAAACCTCACACAGAAACCGGTAACTGTCGAGCATCCAGCCACAGGGCGCAAACAGAACACGCCCCGCAGGCAAAAACGCCATCCCCACAATCACCCCAAGCACAGTAAGCCCCAGTAATCCGTTGACCACCGCAAGTACAAACAGATTTATCAGCATCGCGTACACGGGAATTTCATAATAAGAATATGCGACCAGCGGGATGGTAAACAACTGGATTGCAAAACTTACCAGAATTCCTTCTTTTTGTCTTGAGAAAAATGTTTTTTTGATGGTTTCCTCTCCGGCCTGCTGTCTGCATTTCCATGAATGTTCCCATTCCAGCAGTACATTGGCTCCCACTCCGATGGCAATCACCGCCATCACGGAAAACACAAATCCGGAATACGATAGCAGAAACGGATTTTCCCACAAAAGTACGAGCACAACAATTCCAAGCGCATTTAACATGTCATAGGCATATCCTGTCACATCCGCAAACAAATAAATCAGACACATGCCCACCGCCCGCTGTGTAGATACCCCGTTTCCGCTTAAAACCGCATAGGAAATCAAAAAAACGGTCGTTGCCAGCGCTGCTGTCACATACCGGGTATGCAGTCGTTTCCGCAGCAGGCGGTACAGTCCCATCCCCAGAAGGGAAATATGAAGTCCGGAAATAGCAAGCACATGGGCGATCCCCGCTCTCTGATACAAAGATTTTATCTCTGCATCCAGAGCCCCCTTTTCCCCTAACAGCATCGCAGAAAGCACGCCATCGTCCCGGATAGAATGCCGGATCACGTCATTTGCACGCTTTTTCATATTCTGTAGTGCGCACCGGTAACGATCCGGTTTTCCATAGACCCGGCTGATCTTTGTGACCCATATGCCGAAATCAATTTTCTGACTCTGGTAAAACTGCCGGGCATCAAACATCCCTTCATTGGATGCTTCTGTAAATAATGAAATTGTACCCTCAATATTCAGGATTTGTCCAGCCGAATGGCTGGCAGAAGAAACATATGCGATTACATCATTGCATGGCAGTGTCTGCGATTCTGCTTCCACCGTGCAATCTTTTAAATAGTAATAAACGCATCTGGTTTTCGGTTCTATCCGATCAATCTTTCCCGCCAGGCGAACCTCCTGGCCATCTGTGAGTTTCTGCAGGTACTGCTGCCTGAAATCGATCTGTCGCTGCATCTGCAGCATCCCCAAAAGAAACATACCGGGAAGTCCTGCCGCAAACAGAACTTTCCGCATCCCCCGTTCCTTCCATGGAGTGGTATATACCAGTAACAGAACTGCCAGCACACCCCATGCCGGCAGCTGCTCTCTGACACACACAATCCCCAGCAGAAACTCTGTGGCAAGCAAAAGAAATGGTCTTTTCCTCACGCTTTCTTTTCCTATTCCGTAGATTCTACTTTCTCATCGCTTTCTTTTGTGACCAGCCGGTCATCTGCCTTGTACATCTTTGATAGTTTATACGTGTAACGGCATTTGCCACTGGTGTCTCCGTTGATGGAAATCTGTACTTTATCGATTCCCGTCAATTCCGTCAGGGAATCCACGATAGAGTATAAAACAACAGGTTCTGAGATTTCCTGATTCTGATTCAAAAACATTTCATCCAGATTGACATAGCAGACCCCATCCACCACTGTGATCGTAATCAGTTTCGTCTCCGAAGGAATCGTTGCCAAGAGTCCGCTTTTTCTTGGTCCCTCAATCAGCTGTTCCATCACCAGTTTTTCCAGTGAAATGTTGGAACTGTAATGTACCTCTCTGGTTTCCGGAACCAGTCTGGTACCCGCCTTATTTGAAAAATAAAGTTTCAGTGTTGCTTTCTGGCTGGAATTGATCTGTTCTCCCGGATTTTCCACAAAACTGTCCAGATTCATGGCACCTACATTTGCTCCCGAGGCATCCACAAGTGGTTTTCCATCCACAGTAAAGGTCACATACTGGCTCAGCTGCAACAGTGTCTTTGCAATTGCAGCCCTGGTCAGAATCTCTTCCGTCGGTTTCATATCGTAATATTCCTTGCTGAAATCCACCGTAATCTGATAAGAGATCAGATCTATATTCTGGATTTTTACTTTGCGTGGAATGGTTCTTCGAAGCGTTGCATCCTCCGGCTGTGTCTGCAGATCTTTGAGCAGTTCCTTCACCTGTGCTTTGCCGGATGAAGTATGCTGCAGGGTAATCTTTTTCGCAACAACCTTTGTCAGCTCATTGTTTACATAAAATACAAAATAGTCTTTTTTATCTTCTTTTTTTTCCACATCCGGCAGCCATTGTGAGTACCATTGCCACAAGGAGTATGATTGAAATTATTTTTTTTCTCATCTTTTTCCTCCTATGCAATATAGTTGAGCGGAATACGAACATCAAAGGTTGTTCCCTCGCCCATCACAGAATGTACTTTAATTGCGCCGCGATGCATCAGTATGGAATTTCTTGTAATCGCAAGTCCCAGTCCGGTTCCTCCGATCTCACGGGAATGGGATTTATCCACCCGGTAAAATCGTTCGTAAATATGATCCAGAGACTCCTCCGGAATACCGATTCCGGAATCTTCTACTTTCAGGTAGAAATACTGGTGATCCGCATTCAGCGATACGTGTACCCAGCCCTCTCCGTCATTCCGGTTATATTTGATTGCATTCTCCACAAGATTTGTGATCGCAAGCGTGATTTTTACCTCATCCACTTCTGCGGTAACCGGGCGGAAACTCTCAAGGACAAGTTCCACTTTCTGCTTATCCGCAATCGGCTGCAGACGTTTTAAAATCTGCTCTAAAAGTTCATTGATATTGACGGAAGATACATTCAGCCCTGCTGCAGACTTATCCATCTTCACCAGAGAAAGCAGATCGTTGATGATCTTTGTCTCACGCTCAATCTCGTTGGTGATATCTTCCATAAATTCCTGATACAGTTCCTTCGGCGCATCCGGCATGCTATTGATCGAATCCGCCAGCACCTTCATGGATGTCAGCGGTGTCTTTAATTCATGTGACACATTCGATACAAACTCCTGCCGGGAATCATCCATGACTTTGATCCGGCCAAGCATCTGATTGATCTTCTCACAGATTCCCGCCGTCTCCGTGTAATCATTGACCTGAAGATTGTACTCTCCGTATCCGTTTTTGATTGCAGCGATTCCCTCTTCAATCTTCTGCAACGGCTTCAGGAAATACAAAAGCAGAAGGATTGCAAAAAACACAATTGCAATTCCGACCATGACCATAACGATCACCGCCACCTGTCGCATATATGACTGGTTGATCACAATATTGTCCGTAGAAACACTGATCAGCATAACTCCGATCACCGTTTCACTTTTATCATCAGGATCGCTGATCGGGATCGTCATCTCAATGTAATGGTTCTCCGAATCATAATGCACAATATCCTCGCCCTTGAAACTGCGCATGACCTCCTCTGCAATGATCAGCTTATGGTCATCGAGATTATACGTGTCATAATAAACTTTGCAGTTGTCATCCACAACAATGACACGACCATCATAGATGGTCGTGAGCATATCAATCTGTGTCTGAATATTGCTGGACGATACATCCGCCCCCAGCTTCATATATTCACTTGTCGCTATCTGATTTGCCAGAATTTTTGCCTGGCTTAAGATTTCACTTTCCCGGATAGAAACGGCACGCTTTTCGTAATATTTTAAAACTGCTGCCGAAAGAATCAGACTCGGTACGATCGCAATCACAACGATCAAAAGAATCAGCCGAAATTTTAAACTTTTTAAGAACTGAAGAAACTGTTTACTCTTCTGCATGGAAAAACCTTTCTGCCTTCTCGTCTATTTCTGGTAATAATAATATCCCACACCCCATTTTGTGTGCACGTATTTCGGTTCACTTGGGTTGGTTTCGATCTTTTCACGCAGACGACGTACATGCACATCCACTGTACGCACGTCTCCCGGATAATCTTTTCCCCAGACCAGTCCGAGCAGATTTTCCCTGCTGTATACTTTATTTTCATTTTTCACAAGAAGTTCCAGCAGATCAAATTCTTTTGCGGTAAGGTTTACTTCCCTGCCTGAAATAAACAGCCGTCTGCTGTCACAGTCCAGACGCAGATCCCCTTTCTCCACAATCGAAGAAACTTCTTTCTTTTCTCTCGGTCCTGCGGTACGACGCATGATCGCTTTGATACGCGCTTTCACCTCAAGAATATTAAACGGCTTTGTGATATAGTCATCGGCACCGTAATCCAGTCCCAGAATCTTATCCATATCGTCGCCCTTCGCTGTCAGCATAACAATCGGCATATCAGAAAATTCACGAATCGCCTGACATACTTCGAATCCGTCCATCTTCGGAAGCATGATGTCCAAAAGGATCATATCATACTCATTTGCTTTCGCCATATTCAGCGCTTCTTCTCCATCGTATGCACAATCCACTTCCATCCCGTCCTGTTCAAGACTGAACCGGATTCCTTTTACGATTAATTTCTCATCATCTACTACGAGAACTTTCTTTGCCATATTACACCTCAACGAATCGTTATATAATCTTTCATTTTCTCAAAAAGTGCGCTTTTGATTCCGGATACCTGCATGATATCTTCGACTTTCGCAAACGGCCCGTTTTTCTCCCGGTATGCAAGAATTGCCGCCGCCCGTGTCTCTCCGATTCCCGGAATGGTCACAAGCTGCGCGGCATCCGCCGTATTGATATCGATCCGCCCGTCCGATTCCTCCTGCACAGAGGCACCGGCTGCCTCTGCAGATGCTTTCCGCTCCCTTGCCTCTTCCTCTGTGGGAAAATAAATCATCTGTCCGTCCGAAAGCTTCTCGGCAAGATTCCAGTATTCGCGGCTGGCAACTTTGGTCAGTCCTCCTGCCGCCTCCACCGCATCGCAGATGCGCATACCGTCTTTCAGCTGATAGACACCGGGAGCTGCTACCTCCCCGCATACATATACCTGTACCGTCTGGTCGGATTTTAATGTTTCTTTTTGTTCCGTTCGTTCCGTTTCCACAGTCTGCTCCTGTGTCTGCGTGGTATCCAGATATGGCACTTCCTCCCTGCCACATCCCGTCAGATACAGGCATGTCAGAATCATACAGCACTTTTTTATCCAATGTTTTTTCATCTCATTTCTCCCTTTCCGGGGCGAAACGAGTCTCAATGCATTTCTATTTTAACGATTTTTTGTTACTTTTACAAGTGTAAGTTATTCCTGCACAGAAAGTAATGCTTTTTCCAGCTTTTCAATCATTTCATCCACATGCTGTTTTTCGATGACAAGCGGTGGAACAAAACGAAGGACATCCGCTCCCGCTGTGATCACGATCAGTCCCTGCTCAAGTGCTGCGGCTGCCACTTTTCCAACTGGAAGCTTGCAAACCACACCCTGCATCAGACCTTTGCCTCTGCGTGTTACAAGGAAGTCATATTTTTCTACCAGCTCATCCAGTTTCTGTTCCAGATAAGGCGCTACTTCCTTTACATGACCTAAAAGGTCACAGGCTTTAAACTGATCAAATACTGCCGAAACGGCTGCTCCGACAAATGGGTTTCCACCATAGGTCGTTCCGTGGTCTCCCGGTGCCAGCGATTTGTCTGCCACACGCTGTGTCAGGAAAAATGCACCGACCGGCACTCCACATCCGAGTGCTTTTGCACAGGTCATGATATCCGGTTTTACTCCGTAATTCTGCCATGCGAACATCTCGCCGGTACGTCCCATGCCACACTGGATCTCATCTAAGATTAACAGAATATCCTTTTCATCACAGAGCCTGCGCACGCCCTCGATAAATGCAGGATCGGCCGGATAAATTCCGCCTTCTCCCTGTACCGTCTCCATAATAACCGCACAGGTCTTGTCCGTTACCAGTTCTTTTACACTTTCCAAATTGTTATACTCTGCAAATTTCACACCCGGCATGAGCGGAGCAAACGGTTCCTGATAATGGGCATTTCCGGTCACGGAAAGTGCTCCGATACTTCTTCCGTGGAAAGAATGTTTCATGGCAATGATTTCATGGCCGGCATGTCCGTCTCTGGTATATGCATATTTTTTTGCAGCTTTGATGGCTCCCTCAATGGCCTCCGTACCGCTGTTTGTAAAGAAAATACGATCCATTCCGCTGGCTTTTAGTGCTTTCTTTGCCGCCTCAATGGTCGGGACATTGTAATAAAGATTTGACGTATGCAGCAGTTTATCCACCTGATCCTTCAGCGCATTTTTATACGCCTCATTGCTATAGCCCAGCGCACATACGGCGATTCCGGCTGCGAAATCCAGATACGCTTTTTTGTCTGTATCGTAAAGGTATACGCCCTCACCATGATCAAGTACAAGTGAAAAACGATTGTAGGTATGCAGCAGTTCCTGCTCCGCGGTATCAATATATTCCTGTTTATTCATTGTTTATCCACACCTCTTATCTCTTATTCATTGTAAAAATGATGTTCTTCATCACCCAAAATTGCAGTACCGATTCCGCGATTGGTGAAGATTTCCAAAAGCAGACAATGTGCGATTCTTCCATCGAGAATATGCACACGGGATACTCCGTTTTCAATAGCGTCAATGCAGTTATTCAGCTTCGGAAGCATACCGCCGCCGATATATCCGTCTGTAATCAGTTTTCTTGCATCGGAAACCGTAAGTTCGGAAATCAGAGTGGACGGATCTTCCGGATCTTTGTATACTCCCTCGATATCGGTTAAGAATGCCAGTTTCTCTGCGGAAACCGCACGGGCAATCGCACATGCCGCATCATCCGCATTGATATTATATGTATCATAATTGTCATCAAGACCGATCGGGCAGATAATCGGAAGGAAATCCTTCTCCAGCAGATCATACAGAATCTTTGGATTTACTTCCTTTACTTCTCCTACATATCCGATGTCCTGACCATCCGACAATTTCTTTTCCACCTTTAACAGACCACCGTCTTTTCCACTGATGCCGACCGCCTGCACCCCAAGTTCCTGCACCATGGATACAAGTGATTTATTGACACGGTTTAACACCATCTCTGCAATCTCCATGGTAGGCGCATCCGTCTTACGCAGTCCATTGATAAATTCCGGTTCCATTCCTGCTTTGGCAACCCATTTGCTGATCTCCTTGCCACCTCCATGCACAATGATCGGTTTGAATCCAACCAGCTTTAACAAGGTGACATCCTGGATGACCTGTTTTTTCAGTTTCTCATCTACCATCGCTGATCCACCGTATTTTACAACGATAATCTTGCGGTTAAAACGCTGGATATAAGGCAATGCCTCAATCAGCACCTGTGCTTTTTCCAATGCGTTTAAATTCTCACTCATAACATTCTCCTTACTGATTAAATCTCGTAATATTTGCTTCGTTCAATGTAAAATCGTAATAGTTTAAGTCTTCCCTGAAACACCAGCCGGCATCTTTCCAGAAATGATTTCCCAGCTCATTGCTCTTAAATGCGATCAGGCTGACCTTATTGATTTTTTCTTTCTGCAGGGCGCGCATACATGCGACTGCCATGGCTTTTCCGATTCCGTTCTTCCGGTAATCTTCATGCACACAGACATGATACAGACATCCGCGTCTCCCGTCATGTCCGCAGAGAATGGCTCCCACGATCTTTCCATCTGCTACCGCTACCATACTCGTGGTCGGATTTCTTTTTAAAAACCGCTCCACTCCTTCTTTGGAATCATCGATGGAACGGATTCCAAAACCGTGGATGCCCATCCACAACGCATACACCTCATCATAATCTTCCAGTGTCATCACACGGATTGTATATTCTTTACTCATTATTCACCTCATTATAGAGCTCATTGTATGAGAGTTCCGCTTACGCGGAAACAATGAGCGTAGGAAATGCATCAAACAGATGCCTTTCCTTATGGAAACATCGGAACCATGGAAAGTCCTTCTGCCTCATCAAATCCGAACAGCAGATTCATGTTCTGTACGGCCTGTCCGGCTGCACCCTTGACCAGATTGTCCAGTGCACCCATCATCACAACTCTGCCGGTACGCTCGTCAATGACAAAGTTTACGTCCACGTAATTGCTGCCCTCTACCCACTTGGTCTCCGGGCAGACACCTTTCTTTAATACACGCACGAAACGTTCCTTTGCATAATATTTATCGTAAGCAGCCTTCAGTTCCTCATAGGAAGGATAGGTACCATCCGGCTTTTTGATCAGGGTTGCATACTCTGTCGCAAGAATTCCGCGGTTCATCGGAACCAGATGCGGTGTAAAATTCACGGTAATCTCTTTTCCTGCCGCATAGCCGAGCTGCTCCTCAATCTCCGGTGTATGTCTGTGTGTTGTCACACCGTATGCTTTCATGCTCTCGTTCACTTCGCAGAACAGGTTCGGTGTCTTTGCCCCACGTCCCGCTCCGGAAGTACCGGATTTTGCATCAATAATCAATGTATCCGGATCAATCAGTCCCTCTTTTACCAGCGGATATGCTGTCAGAATGGAACAGGTCGTATAACATCCCGGATTTGCAATCAGACGGGTCTGGGTGGTCACCTTATCACGGTTAATCTCACAGAGTCCGTAAACGGCTTCCTTAATAAACTGTGGGCTTTTATGCTCAATCTTATACCATTTTTCATAGGTAGCAACATCTTTGATTCGAAAATCGGCACTCAGATCTACAATCTTTACTTTACTTAAGATTTCCTCGCTCAGTACACCTGCTAAAAATCCCTGTGGTGTTGCCGTAAAAATCACATCCACGCGGGAAGCAAGCTCATCCATGTTATCACCCAGACAGTCTGCATCGACAAGTTCAAAAAAGTTTCTGTAAATATCTGCATAATTTTCATCGATATAGCTTCTTGATCCAAACCATTCGATCTGTGCCTCTTTATGATTCAATAAAATACGCACCAGTTCTGCTCCTGCATAACCGGTCGCTCCGATAATTCCTACCTTTACCATGTTTCTTACCTTTTCTTTCTTTTAAAAATATGATTCTACCCTATAATAGTCCATCATTTTTTCCATCCGTAAATAGCAAATATTCACAAATTTATGTATATTTATGCAATTTTATGTATATTTTTTCACTTGTGTTTTCATTTGGATTGATGTATAGTAGGGTTAGTCGTACGAAAGCGTACAATTCCATATAGAAAGAAAGGATACAATCTTATGAAAGAAAAAGTTGTTTTAGCTTACTCCGGCGGACTCGATACTACCGCTATTATCCCTTGGTTAAAGGAGACTTATGGTTATGAGGTTGTCTGCTGCTGTATCAACTGCGGACAGGGCGAAGAATTAGACGGACTGGAAGAAAGAGCCAAATTATCCGGCGCTTCTAAATTATATATCGAAGATATCACAGATGAGTTCTGTGACGATTACATCGTACCTTGTGTACAGGCTGGTGCTGTATATGAGCACAAATACTTATTAGGTACTGCCATGGCACGTCCTGGTATCGCAAAGAAACTGGTAGAGATCGCCAGAAAAGAAAACGCTGTTGCAATCTGCCACGGTGCTACCGGAAAAGGAAATGACCAGATCCGTTTCGAGCTTGGTATCAAAGCACTTGCTCCGGATATCAAAATCATTGCTCCTTGGCGTGATGACAAGTGGCAGATGGATTCCCGTGAGGCAGAGATCGCATACTGCAAAGCACACGGAATCGATCTTCCATTCGGCACAGACCAAAGTTACAGCCGTGACCGTAACTTATGGCATATCAGCCATGAAGGACTTGAGCTGGAGAATCCTGCAAACGAGCCAAATTATGATCATCTTCTGGTTCTTGGTGTTTCCCCTGAGAAAGCTCCGGACGAAGGCGAATATGTAACCATGACATTTGAAAAGGGTGTTCCAAAGACTGTAAACGGAAAAGAAATGAAAGTTTCCGATATCATCCGTGAATTAAACCGTCTCGGTGGAAAGCACGGTGTCGGCATCATCGATATCGTAGAAAACCGTGTCGTTGGTATGAAATCCCGTGGTGTATATGAGACTCCTGGCGGAACGATCCTTATGGAAGCACATGACCAGCTGGAAGAACTGGTTCTCGACCGCGATACCTTATCTGCAAAGAAAGAGATGGGCAACCGTCTTGCCAATGTTGTATACGAAGGAAAATGGTTTACTCCTCTTCGTGAAGCAATCCAGGCATTTGTTACTTCTACCCAGAAGTATGTCACCGGTGAAGTAAAATTCAAGCTTTACAAAGGAAACATCATCAAAGCCGGCACAACTTCTCCATACTCTCTCTACAGTGAGTCTCTGGCAAGTTTCACAACAGGTGATCTTTACGACCATCACGATGCAGACGGATTCATCACACTGTTCGGACTTCCTCTGAAAGTTCGTGCAATGATGCTGCAGAATGTAGATAAAAAAGATCTGGATAAATAAATCCCCAGAATAAAAGAAGCACCGCAATCGCGGTGCTTCTTTTATTTTTTCGATTGTTACCCGGATTTTATTCTGCCGGAAACCAGGAAGCAAGCTTTACTTTGCTGCTGCCATCTGCCTTATAGCAGTAAACTGCAAGTTTCTCAGTCACATCAGCTCCCTTGTACGGAACATTTGCTTCCACGAATACATAATTTCCACAAACCGAGTATTTTTCAATGCCAAGTTTAAAGGATGCCACAAGGTTTTTCTTTCCCGTCCTGTTATCTGTCCGGTAGAGTTTCGTCTGCATGTACCGATCCTTTCCTGTCGTACTATAGGTATACGTTCCATCATTGACAGCTTCCAGTGAAACACTCAGATAATTTTCATCCTTAACCGCAAAGGCCTCTCTCTGATAACTGTTTCCCTCCAGATCATAAAATGTCTTGTTCTCGTTTTCCTTGGTATAGTAAATCTTTCCCTCACTCTGAAACAGGGAATACCGATAAGCATCTCCGCTGTTTACAATCTGTGCAACTTTTTTTATCCGTTCCGTCCGTCTTCATGCTCATAACGGTTCCGGTATCTTCCGAATAATTCATGCCATCTTCACTTTTACTTTTCAGTGCCAGATAATAAATCCGTCCATCTACAAGCTGTGGATCACGTCCGAGCGCAAGTTTCTTTGCGGATTTCCCGTCTTTAGCGATCCGGTAAATATATTCTTTTGTTGCATCGGTTCCATAGTAACGGTCCCAGGTTGCATAAATATATTTCTTATCCACAGATAACTGGGAAAAACCATTGCTTCCCTTTTTGTTTTTCCCTATTTTGTAGGAATATACCTCACTCTTTTTGCCTGTTTTGGTGTTGTATTTCATAATTCCCATACGCACACCCATCATTTCAAACGCATAATACAGGTTCTTTCCATCCGAAACCGTACATGACGTACCCTTCATCAACGGTTTTGCCTCCGTCTGCACGTCCGTGTGGATCGGCATCACCTCATTATCATACGATACCTGACCGGTCTGTTCCGTTGTATCTGCAAAAGCTGTAACCGAAGGCATCACCGCACACCCTGTAAAAGTGATCGCTCCTGCCAGTGTCGAGGCAGCCATTGTTTTTTTAAACTGATTCCAAGATTTTTGTCTCATCATCCAAGACCTCCATTCCTATCTGTCTTTCATTTCGTCTGCATTGTACTCCCGCTTTTTCAGGAACGCAAGCTGTATCTGAAAAAGATAAGAATTTCATAAGAATCGTAACATCTTCTTAAAATATTAAGCCCAAAGTCCCATTGCCCGTGCGATCATGGCAAGAAGAAACAGGTGTGCCGGATAGAATATATAAAAGAAATATTTCATCTGTTTTCCCCTGGTTCCATTGTAAAAATAAACCGGTATCATATCTAAAAATGCTGCCGCTTCAATGATACTTGCCAGCAGGGTTAAAACCAGAACACCGATACCCATTCCCTTCACTTTCTTCGGATAAAACATGTAAATTGCAAAAATTGTCACAATTCCCGACAAATCGTAATCTGTACGGAAAAGAAGTGCCAGAAATCCCCCCGCCGCAACTGTCACAATGATAAGAATCACACGGATGGCTGCTGCTTTTTCCCCGTAAACATCCGCCACAAACTTCTGCTTTATCCCTTCAACACCCCAGATCACCAAAAGCCCGAACAGCAAAGTAAAAAAGACATTGCTGCTGGAAAAATCACACATTCTCCTGCTGAATGCCAGATCAAACGGAACCTCGGAAATCAAGGCAAACAAAAAAAGCCTCCCCGCATATTTTGCCCTGCTGCGTGTATGGTAAAATCCCTCTACCAGAAGAAAACAGTAAATCGGAAACGCCAGTCTTCCAATGATGCGCATCAAAAATGCGGGATTTTCCAGTCCCGAAATCTGTTCTAAAATAACGGCTGACGTGTGATCAATCAGCATGGAAACCACGGCGATCACCTTTAACCAATAGCCGGAAATTCCCTGTTGTTTAACATTCATAATCCTTCTCCTCTTTATTATTTTGCAAGAAGCTGTGCAATCTCTTCTTTGTATGGCGGAATCGTCTTTTTGGTCTCTCCCTCGGCACAAAGCCACGGTGTCTCTAAAATCTTCGGGATTTCCACAAAGCGCGGATCGTGGACCAGACGGTACAATGGTTCAAATCCGATGGTTCCTTTTCCAATGTTTGCATGACGGTCTTTGTGTGCCCCAAGTGGATTTAAACTGTCATTGATATGAAAGACCGCAATCTGGTCGAGTCCTATCACCTGATCAAAACGTTTAAAAACACCATCGTAATCATGCACCAGATCATACCCGGCATCGTTTACATGACAGGTATCAAAACAGACTCTCAACCGCTCCTTTTTGTTCACTCCATCATAGATTGCCTTAATTTCTTCAAAGGTTCTTCCAATCTCACTGCCCTTTCCCGCCATCGTTTCCAGAGCAATAAATACCTCATCCTCGTTCTCATCCAGCACCATATTCAGCCCGCGGACAGTCTGTGCAATTCCGGCCTCTGCACCCGCATCCAGCGCGGACCCCGGATGTAACACCAGAATATGGCTTCGCATAGCAGCCGTGCGCCGGATCTCCTTTTCCAGAAACTGTACAGCCAGTTCAAATGTCTCCGGCTTTACGGTATTTGCAAGATTGATGATATAAGGCGCATGAACCACGATTTCCCGGATTCCAGCCTTTGTGGCATACTCCCAGCCTGCCTCAATATTTAAGTCTTTGATTTCTTTTCTCCGGGTATTCTGCGGTGCCCCTGTGTAGAGCATCAGCACATTCGCCCCATAACGCTCTGCTTCCTTCACAGATGCCAGAAACATCTCTTTTCCTGCCATTCCTACATGAGAGCCTATTTTAATTTCTTCCATTTTATATATCCTCTGCTTTCAGCTTTTTCTTTTGCTGATGTGCAGTAATTGCGATCAGCAGATTTTGCGGAATAAATCTTCCGCATATCGTTGCAGCCTTGATTTCAGCTGTTGGAACAATGAGCACTTTGCGTCTTTTCATCTGTTTTAACGCATATCCGGCGCAAGACTCCGGTGTAATTCCGGCCAGTGCAAACTCAACATTTGCTACATCATTAAATTCTGTATTCACCGGTCCGGGACATAATGCCCCCACATACACGCGGCTGCCTCTCTGTTTCAGTTCGAGTGCCACTGCACGCGTCAGACTCGCCATATAGGCTTTGGTTGCATAATAGGCAGCCATATAAGGACCTGCCGGAAACAGTCCTGCCGAAGAAGCGACATTTAAAATGTAACCCCCCTCCTGTTTTTCCATGCGGCGAAGCATCAGTTTCATCAAAAGATGCATGGCCTTGACATTCACATCAATCATCTGCATTTCCTTCTCTGCATCTGTCTCGAGAAAACTGCCGCAATCCCCAAAACCGGCATTGTTGATCAATATTCCGACCGGAACCGGCTCCAACTGCTGCATCAGACGGTAACACGCTTCTTTTTCGGACAAATCTGCCGTGATAACCATGCTTTCCGTCCCACTTTTTTTCAATTCTTCCGCCAGTGCCTGCAGCCGGTTTTCCCGTCGCGCAACCAGTACCAGACGGTATCCTTCTGCCGCGAGCTGTCTTGCAAATGCCATACCAATTCCGGAACTTGCCCCTGTAATAACTGCATATGTTTTTTTCATTTTACATCCTCCTAAAGCATAATGAGTATAACACAGCAGCCCCCGGTTGTCTAATAAAATCAGGGCTTACAGAGGTTTCCCCCTGTAAGCCCTATGGCAGAAAATGAGTATAAAACGATTGTTTTAAGTTTCTGGCTTATTTCACCTTTACCTTCATCTTTACTGTTTTCTTGGTTCCGTCTTTTAATGTAACCTCTGCGGTCACTTTTCCGGTTCCTTTCTTCTTTCCGGTAATCTTTCCATTTTTATTTACGGAAACCACAGACTTCTTGGAAGACTTATAGGTAATTTTTTGCCACATTTTCCATATTCAGCTTCTTGTTCCATTTGAATACAGTTGTCTTTTTTGCAGCAACCTTTACTGTGGTCTTTGCCGGCTTAACAGTTTTTGCGATCTGCTTTGCCTCAGCCTTTACCTCAGCCTGTGTCTTTACGACATAAGTTCCCTCGCCCTTAAATGTCAGTGAGACAGAGCCATCCTTTGCGACCTTGTAAGCTTTCCGGTTTACAAGAACCAATTCCCCGGTCTTTTCATCTTTCTTCATTACGGCAAGTTTTGCACCTGCTTTGACATCTGCTGCATTTACCTGTAAGGTGTATGCGGTTGTTCCGTCCGCTTTCTTCACTTCCTGTGTGATGATCACATCTTTCGTTCCGGCTGCCTCTGTCACAGCTTTAATTACATCCGCATTTACGGTTGCCTTCACACCGGTTTTGGTAGTCTTTCCGGCTGCTTCTACTGCTGCCTCTGCTGTAACCTTTCCATCCCCACTCTTGGTAACGGTTACGGTTGCTTTCGTTCCTGCCGGAAGTTTTTCGGATGGAACTGCAGACTCTGTTGTCGTATCTTTCTTTGTATCGGTCTTTGTATCATCCTTTTTATCTGTTACTGTGGTACCAGAGGAACTGCTGCCACTAGAAGAACTTCCACCGGAGACTACGATCTTCTTTAACACAACTGTTCCGCCATCTGCGGCTGCCGGAATCGTCACTTCCACCTTACCGTTGTTTACGGTATAAGATGTTTTGGAATACAGATCCTCCAGAACTGTTCCATTGCTTTCGCTTACCGGAACTTCTACAGTTTGTGCAGCACCCTTGATATTTAAACCAACATATAATTTAGTTCCTTGATAACTTCTGGATACAATATCATAACCATTTTCATCAGATGCTAAAATTGTTTTTCTGTCACCCCTTGCGAATACATCTGTATATGCATTACGGATGGAAAGCATCTTCTTATAATGCTGATAGGTCTTATTGTCATTGTTTACCATTGACCAGTCAAAGTCATAACGATTTGTCTGATATGGATAATTATTTAATCCTGTCAGGCCAATCTCTTCCCCATAATAAATAACTGGCTGTCCTTTTGCCGTAATCTGCAGGCTTGCTGCGACCATGGATGCTGCAGTTGCTGCATCTTCTTTCATTCCACCATCCAAAAGTTTCTGCTTAAATCCATCTTCATCATGACTTCCAAGAAACTGTCTGTCATGTAAGTATTATTTAACGCACTGTTTCTGGATGCCAGGAAATTTTCTACAGAAGAAATATTTCCTTTTACAAAATTAGCTGCCTGATCATTAAAATCGAAATCCAGATCAGAATCCATTTCGCCGGTTCCTAATGTATTACCGTTAGAAGCATAACCTCCTCCTGCATACTCTCCAATCATCTTAAAATTCGGATCAGTTTTGGTCAAAGCATTCTTTAACTCTGCCCATGTATCGTTTTCCACATGTTTAACTGTATCAACACGGAAATAGTCGATGCCAAAATCCTTTACCCACTGGGTCTGCCACTTTACAAGCTGTGCACTGACTGCTGGGTCTTCTGTTCTGAAATCCGGTAAATTGCTTAATGAGTCTTTCTGATCACTTCCAGATACAATATCTTCTCCGCTTCGGATCATATCACCAAAGTCCGTATCATATCCGGCATGGTTAACCACAATATCTACCATAATACGAATACCGCGGTTATGTGCCTGATCGATCAATGTCTGGAATTCTTCTTTTGTTCCAAGCGTTGGGTTCAGTTTTGTAAAATCGCTTGCCCAATATCCATGGTATGCAGCATTGTACGGAACATCTTCTTTTCCCGTGTCAGTTACCGTAACTCCCGGAATATTTTCTACAATAGGAGTAATCCAGATTGTATTAATTCCCAAATTCTCTAAATAGTCTAACTTTTGTGTAATTCCTGCGAAATCACCACCATGATACAGACCTGCATTATTCTTTCCGTAAGTCTTTTCTCCGCTTGCTGTATTGTTTGATTCATTTCCATCAAAGAAACGATCCGTTACCATAAAATAAATAACTGATTCATCCCAGTCAAAATCATCTGCATTCTTCTTGTTACGTGCAGTAACTTCCACCTGTACACTTGTTGTATACTCATTTCCATACTGATCTGTTACAACAATTGGCAATGTCTTTTTTCCTAATGTTGTATCAGTTGTAGCTGAAATTGTTACAGCCTGTAAATCTGGTACAATTGCTAATGCACTACTTCCACCTAAAGAAGAAACATCAATGCTTGCAGATGCAACTTCCATCTTCTTTGTATCATTCTCATCCTGATTTACAGTAAATTTTACGACATTATTCTCATTATAATTAAATGATGCATTCATTACCTCTGCCTGAATAGTGGCATTCAGCTTATAATACTCAATATAAGAATAATCGTTTCCCCTTCTTTTTGTTCCTGCTTATCGTTATATTTGTCTAAAATATATTCATCCCCGACTTTATAACGATAATATGTACGTCCGCTTTCCAGTTTGTTATAGTTATACTCAAAACGCTTATTCCCAGCATTATAAGTCATTTCATATTCCGTACCATTGATATCTACAGATACCTTCATATCTGCAAGCTTATCATCAATTAAGGCGTTATCATCCCGATAATAAAATGCAATCTTATTTTCTTTTGGAAGGACTTCATATCCCTTATTGTATGGAGCACTTAATACCGGTTCTTCCCCTTTTTTCATGCTTGCGCATACAACGTTCTGCTCTTGTGGAAATGCAATGGAGTGATCTCCTCCATCCTTGATCCAGTCAGAGCCGGAAGGATCCAGCACAACCACGAAATCAACCTTCGTACAGCTTGACTTTACCGGAACTTTAATTTTCCATTTTCCTGCTCCTGCGGATTCAAATTTTTTCAATTCTGCCGCAAAACCAGTGTCCATGAATAAAACTCCGGGGTGGTTGTTAAAGTATCATTTTCATATTCAAGATAAAAATATCTTGGATCTTCTTTGGTAATGGTAGGTTTTTCTGTAACTGGTGTTTTTCCATACACATACCATAAGGTTACTTCTGAAGTATTCTCATCAATAGTATAGAATCGATTGCCATCTTGTCCCCCATCCCATGTTCCAGCTTGATCTCTAGCAATAATTCCAAGTGAATTGTATGGCACCGTAACCGTTCCCTGTACCCATGTTACATTATTTTCTGTATCTTCTACCGTTTTATTTAAAGTAACAGTCGTATTGTTATTGTTACTCCCACCATTCTCAAAAATGTAAATATCCGATACCCCGGGCTTCATTTCCAAATCCTGAGAATACATATTTATGGTTACCTGATACTGCTTTTCTACAACTGGAATTGACATTTCCTGTTCGAAATCACCACAAGAAACAATAACCGTCACTTCCGTCAAAGACGTGTCTTTTGCAACAGAAAGCCTATTGTCTGTCAATGTTACTCCCGCTATTTCTTCTTTTAACCTATAAGAAACATTAACATCTTTTGCATCAGCTGAAGTGCCATCATAATACTTTGCAGATGTTTTTAATTCTTTTGTTTTTCCCTTTGAAATATTTCCATTATCAACTACAAGTTTCTTTAACTTTTTCTGGCTAACCTCTACTTTTTTTGCATCCGTTGTATCTGTAAGGTCAATTGTAAAAGTAACATCAGATGGAGCCTCTATGGTCACGCTGCGATTGCCACCACTGCCTTCTCCATATCCCCATGGTTTATCCCAGTTAAAATTCTCAGGATCCTGCAAAATCTTATAGGAATATGTTCCTGCTGCAACATTATGAAAAGTAATACTGAACTTATTTTTATTTGAAACATCCTGCAACAATACATTTCGCGTATCTTTTGCATCCCAGTTGCTATTTCCAGTCAATCCGGAATCTCCTGCAAGTGTAAATGTATTTTTAATTTCAGCAGCTTTAATTTCTGTTGTTTTTTCAGCACTTGTATACCATTTTCCCACTGAAGGATCAAAATATGCTTCTTTATATCCTTCATTTGCAATTTGGGCATTCCAGCATTTGTATTCTTTACCTTCTTTATTAACAAACTGCAAGCCATCTATAGTCCCAGATATTTCGACATATCCCCATCCTTTATTTGTTTGATCAGCTAATAATGTTGGATATTTATCGCCTGTTGTTCCCCAAGTGCTTGGACGGAATGCGTGCTCTGTATCCCCATTAGAAACTTTAGCATCAGTCCAAACATTTACGCCCCAATCCGTTACTGTAGTTCCATCCGGCAACTCAAAATATAATTTTACAGCTGCCTCTTCTGCTTTTGCCTGTACCGCCCCAATCGGCAAAAGTGTCAGAACCATCGCAATTGCAAGTAAAAAACTTACAAAACGGTTCTTTGTTGAAAACCTTCTCTCTCCCATTTTTTCCTCCTTTTGAATGATTTTTCGGGTTTTTTCGTCTTTCATTATACTTGAAAATGTATACGAAATAAAGTTGGAAAAACTGCCAAAAAACCTCTGGAAATTTTGTCTAAAAATTCCAGAGGTTTTTTCAACTTATTATACACATTGTATATTCATTTTTATTGCTGCAGTACCAGCTCGCGCCCTGTCACATCCAGTTCCATGCTCTGTGGATCTTTTTTATACTGCTCAAGCACGGTCAGCCACAGCATATGTACTTCGTAGATCAGCATCTGATCCGCCTCCACTGCATACGGAGCTAAAACATCCACATCGAAGAAGCGGATGCCAAGCGGTGGCAGAAAAATCAAATTGCAGGACTTCTTTTTCTCTCCGCAGGTGTAGATCTGCTCATAAGAAACCAATAGAAATTCTTTTTCCTGATCCATACAGTGATAGGAAACAAAACACTCATCAATCACCCATGTCTCTCCCTCTTCGGTTTCCACTGGTTTCTTCGCCGGATCGTTGTACTCGGTAGTCTGGCACTGAATATCCCAGTGCAGTTTTCCTTCCCGCGTTTTTTGTATCATATCGGTCACTTTACGGACCAGCTGTTCTTCCTTTTTTTTCTTCATTCTTATGCCTGCTCTCTCACATAAATCTGTGACAGATTATTCATGATCGCCGCTGCGACATCCGGTTTATTCATGGAATAAATATGAATGTGGTTGACTCCATTGGCAATCAGATCAATGATCTGCTCGGTTGCATAGGCAATTCCAGCCTGTTTCATGGCTGCAGGGTTGTCCCCAAAACGATCCACAATACTTAAGAATTTTGCAGGAACCAGATTTCCGGTCAGGGAAATCGTTCTCTTCACCTGTGCTGCATTGGTAACCGGCATGATTCCGGCGGTCACCGGAACATCAATTCCTTTGGCAAGTGCCTTATACAGAAAACGATAGTAAATGTTATTATCAAAAAACATCTGTGTGGTCAGATATTCACAGCCTGCATCCACTTTTTTCTTTCAGATGATCCAGATCTTCATTCATATTGGCAGCCTCCGGATGTCCCTCCGGATAACATGCACCGCCGATACAGAAATCTCCTGCCTCTTTGATCTCGCGGATCAGTTCAATCGCATGGTGATACTGATCCGGAAGCGGAAAATCCGTGTTTGTCGGAATATCCCCGCGAAGTGCAAGGATGTTTTCGATTCCGCGCTCTTTCAGCTCATGGATTACAGTATGTACCTTTTCTCTTGTGGAAGAGACGCAGGTCAGATGTGCGATTGCCGGCACCCCATAAGAGTTGATCGCATCTGCGATCTCTACGGTATAATCACTCGTTCCGCCGGTTGCTCCATATGTACAGCTGATATATGCCGGTTTCAACTTTGCGATTTCTGCTGCGATTGCCTTGTAATTCTGCAGCTGTGCTCCCTGTTTTGGCGGGAAAATCTCACATGAGATTGTCACCTCATTCTTCTTTAAAATTTCCGATACTTTCATATTTTTCTCCTGTTGTTAAAATTTTCGAAGCTCATCTGTGCCGTCATCCATAGTATTGACAATACGCTTAATCTGCACAAAATAGGAATAATTATCATTTACATGAACTTCACAGCGATCTCCGACTTTATGCCCGAAAATAGCTGCGCCAAGCGGTGATTCCCTGCTGATCAGATTTTTCAGTGAATTACTTCTGACTGTTGTCACCAGTTTATATGTTTCCGTCACATCGTCCTCTTCAAAATAAATATCGATGGTATTGTTCATTCCAACTTCATCTTCCGGAGAGTCTTCCGAAACAATCACTGCTGTCTTGATCATTTTTTCCAGATAACGGATACGGCTTTCATTTTCGTTTTTAAACTTTTTGGCTGCCTTATATTCAAAATTTTCGCTCAGGTCTCCCTGGGCACGTGCTTCTTTTACATCTTCGAGGGCTTCCTTCCGAACCACCAGCTTCCGGTGCTCGATCTCTGCCTCCATTTTTTCAATATCCTTTTTTGTTAATTCATCATGCATATTCTGCCTCCAGATATTAATCTAACATTTTACATACAAAATCGCAAGTCCTATCTTCCTGCGTACAGACACTGATCAGATATCTGTCTTTTATGGTTCCCAGCGGAATTTCTTTATAGTATTTCCCATGCAGGGTATCCACGGTATGAAATGCCTTTGTCATTCCTTCCCCGGTCATTTTCACATAGCTTTCTTTTTCTTGTCCAGAACCGGAGCAGTTCCTGCGGATCATCCCCGGCATCTTTCCACCAGTTCCATTCCGCTTCCGTTAATATCCGCTTTGCCAGCTTCTGATTGCGGGCTTCCTGCCAAAAACGGTTCTGCTGTTCCACATCCACACCTACCGGGACATCCGACAGTGCTCCCACTGCGTATGCTCCCGCATGGCTTAAATTAAAGAAAACCCCATCTTTTTTCAGACGCGGCTTTCCATGTCCTTCCAGCCCAAAAGATTCTTCGGCATAAGGGATCTGTTCTTCCAGCAGCATATGCCGGAGCAGAAGACCCGCCGCAATGGATCTGCTGCGGTTTTCTTTTCCTTTTATTGTTCTTACTTTCTCCCTGCGGCTCTCCACAAGAAGAGACAGCGAATTCTCCTCTTCTTCCGGACACTGGAAACAGACCGGCCGGATATATAGTTTAAGCATGTAATGCTCCTAAAAATCCACACGCCAGCACAAAAATGCCAAGAATGATCCGGTAATATCCAAACACCTTGAAATCATGTTTTTTAATATATCCCATCAGAAAACGGATAACGATCAGGGAAACCACAAATGCAATGACACATCCCACAAACAGGATAATGACCTCAGATGTCGAAAAATCCAGTCCAAACTTTGCAATCTTTAGGATACTGGCACCAAACATAACCGGAATGGCAAGGAAAAACGTATACTCTGCCGCAACAGTTCTGGACACCCCGATCAAAAGTGCTCCGACAATCGTTGCACCGGACCGGGAGGTTCCCGGAAAGATCGCAGCGATCAGCTGAAACAGGCCGATAAAAAGTGCCGTATCATAACCGATATCCGCAAGCGTATGGATTCTGACATTTTTCCCTTTATGGGAATTCTCAATCAGAATAAACGCAATACCAAACAGAATCAGCATGACAGATACCATCTGGTAATTGTAAAAATGTTTCTCCACCCAGTCATCCGCGAGAATACCAATCACCGCTGCCGGAATGACAGAAACCAGAATATGAAACCACAATTTAAAAATATCTGTTTTTATCCATGCGCCCGGTCCCCGTTTTGCCAAAGGTGCCACGTTACGTTTTTTTTCTTCCAAACGCCAGATCTGACTCCAGAATAAAACAACGACTGCAAGAATCGCCCCCAGCTGGATTACGACCTCAAACATGCTGTAAAATTCATCACTTACCTTTAGTTTGACCACTTCGTTCAGCAGAATCAGGTGTCCGGTACTGCTAATGGGAAGCCACTCGGTCACGCCTTCCACAATTCCAAATAAAACGGCTTTTAATACCTCAATCAGTTCTATCATTTTTTCCCTTTCTATCGCTTACTTTCGTCAAAATCCATCTGATCCATATATTCCTGCGAAAAATCCGGATGGGTAGACAGCTCTATATAATGCATACTTTTCCGGATTGTTAAAAGCTGCTCTCTTGCTTTTTGGGAAATAGCTGCGGATACCGCACCTTCTCCGGCTGCGTTTCCAACCGACTCCGTAATCGGAAGTAATTCCTTTGGAATCAGTCCAATCGCCGCTGCCGATTCTTTTTTCAGATAGCTGCCAAAACCACCAGCAAGAACGACATGATCCAGCTGTTCATACGGAGTGTGGCTGTCCTGCAGCAGAATCCGCATTCCGGCTGCAAATGCTGCCTTTGCAAGCTGTAGTCCCCGGATATCTTCCTGCGTCACACATACCTTATGTGCCAGCCAGACACATGGCTGTCCGGCATATTCTCCCAGATATTTCCGGTAAGCAACTGAGACCGACTGTTTCTGCTTTAACAATCCTGTGTGATCAAGAAGCCCCATCTCTAAAATAACCGCAAGTGCATCAATCAGACCAGAACCGCAAATACCACATGCCTCCTCGTCTCCGATTACCTGCACCCGGATTCTCCGCTGGTCAAGCCAGACATGGGATATTGCTCCGACCGCTGCCGGCATTCCCATCGCCATCTCCGCACCTTCAAATGCAGATCCGACCGCCGTGGCACAGCAGTAAATCTGCTCTTCGTTTCCGACCGCCATCTCTCCGTTCGTTCCAATATCCAGAAGAAGCACTTTCTCTTTGGGGTTCTTCTGCATCACTGCCAAAAGATCCGAAGTAATATCCCCTCCGACAAATCCGGCAACCGCCGGTGCTATGTATACCGATCTGCAATCCGTAAGTCCAAGCTGCTCTCCGGTATACTCTTTTCCAAAGAATTCCTGCGGCATAAACGGCGTCACCCCGATGGAAACAGGCGAAATTCCCGCAAACAGATGACACATTACCGTATTTCCCACCACGGCAAGACGGTGAATCTGTTCCTCTCTCCCTGCTTTTTTCTGCAGCGTCCGAAGCATCTGTGCAATCTGAAAAATGATCTGTTCTTTTAATATCTCCAGTTTTCCTGCTTCAGATGCCTGAATGCGTGAAAGCACATCCGCACCAAAGCTTCTCTGTGCGCTTGGTTCACTGACCGTTGCCAGCTTTTCCCCTGTCTTTCCATCAATCAGATGGCAGACTACTGTCGTTGTGCCGATATCGCATGCCGCATCCAGCCCTTCTCCGTCATCCGCCGGATAATGTGTGACAGTTCCGTTTTCTGCAATTTTAGACTTCTGTGCACGAAGCTGCACCTCCGGAATTGTGATGCGCATCCCATCGGTTACTTTTGTCATACAGGCGAGTACCTCCCCCATATGTTCCACCTCTACGGTACACTTTCCGCATCTTCCCCTGCCACCGCATGGTGCCGTCAGCACATGGATTCCATGTTCCTGAAGTGTCTCTAAAATGGTTTTTCCTTCTTCTGCATCAAGTTTATGTGATTTTTTTTCAATTATTACTTCTATCTGCATAGGCTTTCTTATACTCTAAAAGCAGCAAACCGGATCAGATTCGATTCGCTGCTTTTTACAGGCTCTGTTACTTGTTTCGATTACTTGTTCAGAGAAGACTCACGGTAAATGATATCATCTCTTCCCGGTGCCGTTGGAAACCATGGTGATCGGATATCCAATCTGTCCCTCGATAAACTCAATGTACTTGCGGCAATTTTCCGGAAGTTCTTCATACTTCTTGATACCGCGGATGTCACATTTCCATCCCGGAAGCTTTGTGAGTACCGGCTTTGCCTTCTCCAAGAGACTAGTAACCGGAAATTCGGTTGTCACTTCTCCGTTGATCTCGTATCCGGTACATACCGGAATCTCATCCAGATATCCTAATACATCAAGTACCGTAAAGGCTACATCGGTTGTTCCCTGCAGACGACAGCCATATTTGCTGGCTACACAGTCGAACCATCCCATTCTTCTCGGACGTCCGGTGGTTGCACCGAACTCTCCACCATCTCCACCGCGGCGGCGAAGTTCGTCTGCCTCATCTCCGAAAATCTCACTTACAAATGCACCGGCACCTACAGCAGAAGAATATGCCTTACATACGGTAATGATCTGTTTGATCTCATATGGCGGAACTCCTGCCCCGATTGCACCATATGCAGCCAGTGTGGAAGATGAGGTAACCATTGGGTAAATTCCATGATCCGGATCTTTTAATGTTCCAAGCTGCCCTTCTAAGAGAACCGTCTTTCCTTCTTTGAGTGCCTTGTCCAGGAATAAGGAAACATCACATACATATGGAGCTACCATATCGCGGTACTCATGTAATGTATTTAATAATTCATCCGTATCAATCAGTGGCTTGTGATACAGATGCTCTAAGATTACATTCTTCTGCTCTGCAACACGGACTACCTTTTCCTTTAACAGCTCATCGTCGAAAAGCTCACTTACCTGAAAACCGATCTTTGCGTATTTATCTGAATAAAACGGAGCAATACCAGATTTTGTCGATCCGAAAGATTTTCCTCCCAGACGCTCCTCCTCGTACTGATCAAACAGTACGTGATACGGCATCACAATCTGTGCACGGTTGGACACAAGAATCTTTGGCATCGGAACGTTGCGGTCTGTGATGGACTTAATCTCTTTGAAAAGACGTGGAATATCAAGTGCCACACCATTTCCAATCACACTCGTTGTATGACTGTAAAATACTCCGGACGGAAGTGTATGTAATGCAAACTTTCCGTAGTCATTTACGATTGTGTGTCCTGCGTTCGCACCTCCCTGAAAACGTACAATGATATCGGCCTGCTTTGCAAGCATGTCCGTAATCTTGCCTTTGCCTTCGTCGCCCCAGTTAGCGCCAACAACTGCTTTAACCATCTTTTATTCCTCCTGTATGTCTGCTTTAACTTTCCGCACGCATCTTTTTACGCACGAAAACGGACGGGCGTAAAAACCCATCCGTTTTTACTTTATGATTATAAAGGATTCCCACTGAAATTACAAGTCATAAACTTTAATTTGTTAGCATATGAAAGTTTCCAAAAGCTGCCTGCTACGCTTCAATCTTTTTGGAACATGCGATCGCAAGTGCTCCCGGTCCGATATGACAGGCAATGGATAATGACAGTGGCTGCATGACGATCTCATTGTCCGGAAAGACAGCCTGCACTTCTTCTTTGAATGCCTCAGCGGCTGCAGTGTCAAATGTATAGGCCAGTTCCAGATTCATCTTCTCCCCATCCGGGCTGTGAAAACGCTTCTCAAAATCGTTTTTCATAGCCTCGGTCATGATTGTTTTTGCCTGTTTTACCGTACGTGCCTTTGCAAATGCATCCAGCTTTTCTCCCTGGATCTGCAATACCGGTTTCAGTTTCAGTAAGGTTCCCAGTGCTGCTGCTGCCGGTGTAATACGTCCGCCTTTTTTCAGATACTCCAGTGTGTCAACCATAATGTATATGGAGGATTCAAATTTTTCTTTTTCCAGAATCTCTTTGATTTCTTCTGCACCTTTTCCCTGCTCTGCCAGCATTTTGGCATCGAGCACGGACTGCCGCATCGTTACGGAAATACGCTGGTTATTGACTACCTGTACTTTTCCGTCATAGTCCTGGGAAAGCATATATGCCGTCTCACAGGAACTGCTTAAGCCCGAAGACATCGGTATGTATACAATTTCATCGTATTCTTTCAAAAGTTCATCCCATTTATCGGTCACATCTCCAACCAGCGGCATGGAGGTTTTGATCTCTCCGCCCTCTTTGAGTTTCTGATAAAACTGCTCCTGTGTCAGGTCAATATCTTCATAAAACATCTGTCCGTTAATATAAAAAGGCATCGGCATTACCACTACGCCAAGTTCTTTTGCCTCGCTTTGTGTAATACCACTGTTACTGTCCGTTACAACAATCACTCGATTCATTTTTTCCACTCCTGATTTTCGTTGTTTTTCCAAACGGTTCCTTTGTCTTTGAACCGTTACGCTTTTACTATCATATCATAGGACAAAAAAAATGAAAAGCCTTGATTTTCAAGGCTTTTCATATCTATTTCACATGGTTTTTGATACTATGTTTACCTTATAACGCAGCGGTTATGTCCGATTACATCATTCCGCCCATTCCCGGAGCACCGCCAGCTGGCATTGCAGGAGTATCCTCCTTAATGTTTGCAACTGCAGACTCTGTAGTAAGTAAGGTAGAAGCAACGGATGTTGCATTCTGCAGGGCACTTCTTGTAACTTTGACTGGATCAAGAATTCCAGACTCTACCATATCAACGTATTCTTCTGTAGCTGCGTTGAAACCGGTTCCTGCTGCAGATTCTTTTACTTTATTGATGATAACAGCGCCTTCAAGACCTGCGTTTGCAGCGATGTAATACAAAGGAGCTTCCAGTGCCTTTAAGATAACCTTCGCACCGGTCTTTTCATCTCCCTCTAAGGAATCAGCAAGCTCTGCAACCTTCTTGGATGCATGGATGTATGCAGATCCACCACCTGCGATAATACCTTCCTCGACTGCTGCTCTCGTTGCGTTTAACGCATCTTCCATACGAAGCTTTGCTTCCTTCATCTCCGTCTCAGTTGCTGCGCCGACACGGATCACTGCTACGCCGCCTGCAAGCTTTGCAAGACGCTCCTGTAACTTTTCTTTATCAAATTCAGAAGTTGTCTCCTCGATCTGTCCACGGATCTGTTTGATACGTCCCTGAATCTTATCCTTGTCTCCGGCACCATCCACGATAACCGTGTTCTCCTTCTGAACTTTAACGGATTTTGCACGTCCGAGCTGATCCATTGTGGTATCCTTAAGCTCTAATCCGAGATCGGAGCTGATAACCTGACCACCGGTTAAGATTGCGATATCCTCAAGCATAGCCTTTCTTCTATCACCATATCCCGGAGCCTTGACTGCTACTACATTGAATGTACCACGCAGTTTGTTTACGATCAGGGTGGTAAGTGCTTCACCCTCGATATCCTCAGCGATGATCAGAAGTCTTGCACCGGACTGTACGATCTGCTCCAGCAGTGGCAGGATATCCTGGATATTGGAAATCTTCTTGTCAGTGATTAAGATATATGGATCATCGAGATTTGCTTCCATCTTATCCATATCGGTGCACATATAAGCAGATAAATAACCTCTGTCAAACTGCATACCTTCTACCAGATCAAGCTCTGTCTGCATGGTCTTGGATTCTTCAATTGTGATGACACCATCGTTGGTAACTTTCTCCATAGCATCTGCTACCAGATTACCAACCCCTTCGTCACCAGCAGAAATAGCTGCAACTTTTGCAATCTGCTCCTTGCCCTTAACCTTCTGGCTCATTTCCTTTAATGCCTCAACAGCAGCATCTGTTGCCTTTTTCATACCACGTCTTAACACGATCGGATTTGCTCCTGCTTCCAGGTTCTTCATTCCTTCCTGAACCATAGCCTGTGTTAAAACGGTAGCGGTAGTTGTACCATCACCAGCCACATCATTGGTCTTTGTTGCAACTTCTTTTACGAGCTGTGCACCCATGTTCTCAAATGCATCCTCAAGTTCCACTTCTTTTGCGATTGTTACACCATCGTTTGTGATCAGTGGAGCACCAAAGGATTTATCCAATACTACGTTACGTCCCTTCGGTCCTAATGTTACACGAACAGTATTTGCTAATTTATCGACACCTGCACCAAGTGCTGCTCTGGCGTCTGAACCATATTTAATCTCTTTTGCCATGACTACAATAACCTCTCTTCTTTAAAATTCAGCCTATAATTTCCAATTTATAAAAACTACTCAACAATTGCAAGAATATCATTCTGTCTTACGATAATGTACTCTTCCCCATCCAGTTTTACTTCTGTCCCTGCATATTTGGAATAGATGACTTTCTGGCCTTCTTTTACCTGCATAACGATTTCTTTTCCGTCTACCACTCCGCCAGGACCTACAGCGATTACTTCTGCTTCCTGTGGCTTCTCCTGTGCTGCTCCCGGTAATACGATACCGGATGCGGTAGTCTCTTCTGCTTCTAACTGTTTTAATACTACTCTGTCTGTTAATGGCACTAATTTCATTACAAATAGCCTCCTTTTCGCCTTTACTAGCACTCACTTTATTCGAGTGCTAACTCTTTCTGTAAATAAAATATCACTGTTGTTTTTCATTGTCAACAGTGATACTCAATTTTTATATTTTTTTTAGATTCCCGGAATTCACTTTCTTTGTATGCTTTATTATTTCATCGTACTGTGCATACATTTTTTGTGTTTCGTTTTCAAGTGTATAATAATGAAAAATATACGGCACAAGAAGCACAAGGAGCAGCATGGTAAAACCATAGAGTGTCATGATCCCCGTCAAAAGCGGGGCAAACAATGACAGTACCGTTATCACAGCAAATGTAACCGTTACAATCAGATGAATCAGACGTTCGTGCTGGAAAAATCCAATCTGAACCAGATGTTCTTCCAAAATACATTCCCATTCCTCATATGTTTTCTCTTCTTCGTCTGCCAGAAGCCGGTCCACACGTTTCCGGTACTCTGTAATTCTTTTTTTCATTTCTGCCTCGATTCAGACTCTATATTAATCCATAGTGTTCCATTGCATGTTTTATTCCATCATCGTAGATATCCGTTGTCACAAATTCAGCCGCCTCTTTTGCCGGAGGTGTTCCATTTCCCATGGCAATTCCATGTCCCACAAAAGAAAGCATATCCAGATCATTGACACTGTCACCAATCGCATAGGTATCCTCATTTTTAATACCCATATGCCTGCAGAGCCAGTCTATCCCGGTCGCTTTCGATGTTCCTTTCGGAACAAATTCCACAACATGTCCTTCATGCTCCAGACAGTCAAAATCAGCCCCCAGTTCATCCCGGATTCTGGCATAATCGGTTGTTGGCAGGATATCCCCCGACATTTTATTAATGCGGATGTCCGGTGAATAGCCTTTTAATATTTTGGCAGATGCTCCCATTGCCTCAAAAAGGTACAGCACATACGGATCTGTCTTGAAATTTTCTTTATCTATCCAGTGGCAGTCCGGACCTTCCAGCACAATCGGCATCCGGCATTCTTCCATGACCCGGACAATTTTTTCTGTCAGTTCCGGGGAAAGGATATTTTCATACAGAACCTTTCCATCCATCTCCACATGGTTTCCGCATGCTGCAACAATTCCGTCAAAGCCGATCCCAAGCAGCCGCTTATCGTTAATATTGCTACGGGATCTTCCACTGCACAGAAATGTCTTATGTCCGTTTTTCTGCAATTGTTTGATGGTTGGAATTGTACTTTCTGGAATCTGCATTTTTTCATCCCACAGCGTTCCGTCTATATCAAAAAATATGTATGCCATTTTTACTCTCCTCATCTGTCAGCTGTTTCCCCTATACTAGCATAATCCGGCAGATGCGTCAAAGTATCCTGATTTTTTTCTATTTCAATGCATTTGCAATCCGCACAACAACATATCTGTTTTTCTGGAATTCGATCTCATACTGCCAGTGCGGGCACGGTGCTACTGAGCTTCCAATCTCAATGGTAATGGAAGGTTTATTAAGCAGATCCATCACATACTCCCGGTACTGTCCTCCCCAGGACTTTCCGCTGCCGCTATCCGGGGCTTTGCTGTATCCGGTAATTTTCTTTGCGATATCATACATTTTATAGGTATCTTTTTTCAGGCTTCCTTTCGTACAGTCCCCGTAAATAATTCTTCCCATGGCATGGTAATTCACCACACCCTGCAGATTTTGTTTTTTGATCAGCTGCTGTGTCAGCGTTGCTACCGCATAAGATTCCGGCTCACTCAGTGCTTTTTTGCCGGAATACCCCTGTGCACCTTTCTTTCCGCCGGAAACAAAATGTTTTGCCGGGAAATTCCGGTTTAAATCCACACCGCGTCCATTGGACTTCCATGTGGAATGTCTGGTCTGGGAAACCGTTACCCCGTCCGGATTTGCCATAACAATATAATGGATCTGTATTTTATTTAATGTGTTTGCCGGTTTTACCCCGCCAATCGTCCCATTATAATTTTCCAGATAATACTCCAGTTCCTTCATCAGAACGGCCGAACAGATATACTCTCTGGCATGCAGGGTGCTGACTACCAGTAATGATTCCTCTGCATCCGGATTTCCGATTGCAAAATCATAGATGGCACGCCCCTGCACAGAGGTCCCGATTTTTGTCATTTCACAGTAGTTGCTGTACTTCTGTTCCAGTTCCTGCATGTCTTTTTTCATCTGGCTGTAAGTATACTTCTGTGACCGGATCTGTACGGCTTTTGTATTGGAAAACGTGACTTTTGCAGCCTCATCCGCTTCCTTCTGCTCGTTTTTTGCAACAATTTTATATGTATATGTCTTACCGGATGATACGTTTTTATCGGTATAGGATGGCTTGCTCCTCTCGGCAAGTTTTTTGTATTCCCCTCCGGCTGTTTTCCGGTAAATCACATAGGAAGTGGCATCGCTGCTTTCTTCCCATTCCAGATATACCTTTGTTTTTCCCTGTTTTGTTGTATGCAGTCCCTCCACGGCAGAAGGCTGTGGCAGTTCTTCCGGCTGTTGGATATCGTCCGGCTGCTGGATATCTCCCGGCTGTTGGGTATCATCCGGCTGCTGCGTATCTCCCGGCTGTTTTGTATCATCCGGCTGCTGCGTAGTATCCGGTGTTACATGATTACTCTCGGTATCCGTTACCGTGGCAGTATTTGCGGCATCTTCTGCATAAATACTCTGTGGGCACTGTGCCAGCATTCCAGCCACAAGTGCCCCGCAAATTACTTTTTTCCATAAACATTTCATCTTCTTTTGTACTCCCTTTTTTCTATTGTCTTTTATTAGACGTTTGCGAAACGCGCCTTGCGTCTGCCACCGCTTACACAGTCCAATGCTCTTTATAGACAGAATTGCTGAATTTATAGGAATCTGCCCAGTTTTCTTTCCAGTCACAGAAATCTGCTTTGATATGCCGCCTGATATCTTCCGTGTCCTGCATAGTATACGCCTCTCTGTTTATTTTACAAATTATATTACCTCGATTTTATTCTTTCTCCTTATCTTCCTGCTTTTTTCTGTCAGACAAATACCTCCACATCAGCACAATCCCGGCTCCCAGTATCATCAGGGAAAATATCCATGCGACCGCATCTCCCCTGACACTGAAATCCAGCCAATGCGTTTCCGTCCGGACTACCGCAATAAAATTTGCCGTCATATGTCCGATCATGGATGCATAGACATTTCCCGCGCGATCCATCAGAAGTGCCAGCACCACACCGAGAATCAGTGCGTAAATGAACTGCACGATATTGACATGCACGGCTGCAAAAATCAGTGCCGAAATTCCAACCGCAAACGGTTTCGACAGCATATCTTTTAATCTTCCAAAAAGAATCCCCCGGAATACCAGTTCTTCCAGAATCGGGGTAAATACTGCCAGACAAAGAATTTCCATTCCTATTGTACTTCCGTAAAAATCGGTATTTGCCTGCTGGTAACCCATCGAAATTTCCGTCAGCTTCATCATGGATATGAGATTGTTCAAAGAAATTCCAAAGCATGCCATGATCCCAGCCGCAAAAAGCGCATGACAGATACGCTCCCGGTTGATTCCAAACGGCTGCTTTGCAATCCCTGCCAGTGCCTGTCCCTGACGATAAAACGGAAGCATGGATGGAATTGTAAAAACAGTGGCAATCAGCTGACAGAACACATAATGTGTGGCATCTCCTCCAAATGCCCACTGTGCAATTGTCATAATAATCAGCATCACCGCATAATAAAAAAGAAACGGGTAAAGAATATACCATATTTTCCCTAAAATCTCCTTAAAAAATTCCATACGATATCCTCCCGTTTCTCTTTTTCCAATTGTTTTCTATGTTAAGCGTTTACAACCGCTTAATTTTTTAACGGTTTTTATGCACGTCACATGTATGCAGCTTACGCAGCAGCTCCGGAAGCTGCTCTAGGGAATCGCACATGCCTGCTACTCCTGCTGCTTTCATTTCTTCCACATCCCCGAACCCATAACTGACTGCAATACAGAAAATTCCAAGTTCTTTCGCCCCGTTGACATCAAACATCGTATCCCCGATCAGACACATCTCGGATTTTGGAATATGACTCCAGCGGCGCATGACTTCCTTAAGAATCTCGGATTTTTTATCCCGTGTACCATCAAATGTTGCACCTACCACATCATCAAACAGCGGAAGAATTCCAAAATGCTCCAGAATCCGTCTGCAGGATACTTCCGGCTTGGAAGATGCCATGCCAATCCGGTATCCCTGTTCTTTTAATGTACGGATACACTTCTCCACACCCGGATATAACTTACACTCAAAAATACCGGTCTTATTGTACCGTTCCCGGTATTTCTGCACAGCCTCATACGCTTTTTCATGCGAAAATCCATAATATCTTTCAAAACTCTCCGAAAGCGGCGGCCCGATAAACCGGTATAATTTTGCCGTATCCGGCTCCTTAATTCCGTAAAAATCAAGCGTATATAAAACACATTTTATGATTCCCTCGGAAGAATCAATAAGCGTTCCGTCCAGATCAAACAAAATGGTGTTCATTATTTCTTTACTCCTTTGGTATCACGGTTTCCCACATGCAGACGATGCAGGGCAACCGGCTTTCCTTTCACCTCGACCTCTTTCTCCTCACCTTCATGCAGCACATGAATACTTTTCAGTTCATCCCCGGCAGCCAGTTTCATGCCACGCACGCCCACCGCACCTTTCTTTTTCTGCGGAATTTGTGCACAGTCAATCCGAAGAAACATATCTTTCTTTGTTGCCATCACCAGTGTATCATTTTCTTCTAACGGACATACCGTTAGTACTTCATCTTCCTCTCCCAGCTTTGTTGCCGCCGTTGTCTTTTTTGCGACCACAAATTCCATACCGTCCACAACTTTGATCATGGCATACTTTGTGCCAAATAACATCCGGTGCGAGCTGACATGTTCAAGACCTGCCAGATATACAACATTCTCTTCTTTACTGTCATAATTGCAGAGGTTGTCAATCGGTGTTCCTTTATCCCGGAATTTTCCATATGGAAGATCAAGCACTTTTAGCAGATGCATCTGTCCCTTGTCCGTAAAGATACATATTTTATCCGTATTTTTGCACGTAAAGATATGCCTGTATTCCGCGTTTGCCGCCTCTTTATTTCTCTCATAGACAGAAGTATCCACAATCTTTGCATATCCGAAGCGGTCCATCAGAAAGACAACATCCTGCTCCTCGATCTTCTTTGCTGCAACTACAGCTTCTTTCAGATTGTCAATCACGGTTTTGCGCTCTTTGCCATAAGCTTTTTTAAACGCGGTCAGTTCTTTGATGATTACTTTTGCCATGGAAGAACGATGCTCTAAAATATCCTCATATTTTGCAATATTTTCCAGTGTCTCATCATGTTCTTTCATCAATGCTTCAATTTCCAGACCAATCAATTTATACAGACGCATTTCCAGAATGGCCTGTGCCTGACGATCCGTAAAATTTAACTGCTGTGCCATGATCTTTGAAGATGGATTCTTAAAGGTAATATGATCCGTATTTCCGTCTGTCAGACAGGCTTTTGCATCTTTGATGCTGCGGCTGCCGCGTAAAATCTCAATGATCAGATCAATGACATTGCAGGCGCGGATCAGACCTTCCTGTATTTCTTTTTTGTCCTGTTCTTTCGCCAGAAGGGTCTGGTACTTTCTGGTTGCAATCTCATACTGGAATTTCACATGATGACGGATGATCGGCACGACGCCCATCGTCTCCGGTCTGCCATCCGCTACCGCAAGCATATTGACACCAAAGGTGTCTTCCAGCTTGGTTTTCTTGTACAGCAGATTCTCCAGAGCCTCGATATCTGCTCCTTTTTTCAGTTCCAGAACAATACGAATTCCCTCTTTGGATGACTGATTGGTAATATCGGTAATGTCACTGGTTGCCTTGGATTCTACCAGACCGTAAACATCATTTAAAAACTTCCCGATATTGGCTCCGATCATGGTATACGGAATCTCCGTGATTACCATGCGGTCTTTGCCGCCTTTGCCCTTTTCAATCTCGATTTTTCCACGTATTTTGATCTTGCCGACCCCGGACTCATAAATTGCCGGAAGATCATCTTTATTTGCAATAATTCCTCCTGTCGGGAAATCCGGTCCCGGAATATACTGCATCATCTCCGCAGTGGTAATATCCGGATTTTTCATATAGGCAATCACACCGTCTATCACTTCTCCGAAATTATGTGGCGGAATGGAAGTTGCCATACCGACAGCGATACCTTCCGCACCGTTGACCAGAAGATTTGGCACCTTTACCGGCAAAACAACCGGCTCTTTTTCGGTTTCATCAAAATTCGGCATGAAATCCACAACATTTTTATCCAGATCTGCCAGATAGGCTTCCTGCGTTACTTTCTGCAGACGTGCCTCCGTATATCGCATGGCAGCGGCACCATCGCCTTCAATGGACCCAAAATTTCCATGCCCGTCCACAAGCGGCAGTCCCTTTTTGAAATCCTGTGCCATGACAACCAGGGCATCATAGATCGAAGAATCTCCATGCGGATGATATTTACCCATGGTATCTCCGACAATACGCGCACTCTTACGATACGGTTTGTCATATCGGATTCCCAGTTCATACATATCATAAAGTGTACGGCGCTGCACCGGTTTTAATCCATCACGGACATCCGGCAGCGCACGGGCAATGATAACGCTCATCGCATAGTCAATATATGATTTTTGCATCAGCTCCGAATACTCGGTGCGAATGATACTATGTTCCATTTTATTTCTTCCTCACTCCTAGAAAACCTAACAGGATCTATACGTCCAAGATCGCATCGTTTGCATGTTCATAAATAAAGGCCACTTTTTCTCGGCGGCACATCCGTGCCCATCAGCATAGCGGTTACATCCGACGCCATACGACCGTCTTCAATCTCCACGCGCTTCATGACACGCGTCTGGGGATTTAAAGTCGTCTCCCATAACTGCTCGGCATCCATCTCTCCGAGACCCTTGTATCGCTGCAGGGTAAAACTTCCGGTATGTGTTTTCCGGTATTTTTCCAGTGCCGCATCATCATAAAGGTACTCTTCTTTCCCTTTTGACGGAATCACTTTGTACAATGGCGGCATCGCCACATAAACATGTCCTTCAAAAATCAGTTCCGGCATAAACCGGTAAAACAGTGTCAGAAGCAGCGTGGAAATATGGGCTCCGTCGACATCGGCATCTGCCATGATAATAATCTTGTCATAGCGCAGCTTACTGATATCAAAATCATTTCCGTACCCTTCCGAAAAACCGCAGCCGAATGCGTTGATCATTGTCTTGATTTCTGCATTGGCAAGCACCTTGTCGATACTGGCTTTTTCAACATTCAGAATTTTTCCGCGGATCGGCATGATCGCCTGATACATACGGTTTCGCGCCATTTTGGCGGAACCACCGGCAGAATCTCCCTCTACGATAAAAATCTCACACTTTGACGCATCCCGGCTCTCACAGTTGGACAGTTTTCCATTGGAATCAAACGAAAACTTCTGCTTGGTCAGCAAATTGGTTCTCGCTTTTTCCTCTGCCTTGCGGATTTTTGCAGCCTTTTCCGCACAGCCAATCACAATCTTTAAGGTTTCTAAATTTTTATCAAAAAACAGCGGAACTTCATCACTTGTCACTTTGGCAGTTGCACGGTTTGCATCCTGATTATCGAGTTTTGTCTTCGTCTGTCCTTCAAAACGCGGGTCCGGATGCTTGATGGAAATCACTGCTGTCATTCCGTTTCGCACATCTGTACCGTTGAAATTTGCATCCTTCTCTTTTAAAATGCCAAGTTCTCTGGCATAGGAATTGATAATCGTCGTAAACGCAGTTTTAAATCCGGTCAGGTGTGCACCACCTTCCGAATTATAAATATTATTACAGAATCCCATGATATTCTCATGGAACTCGCTGGTATACTGGAATGCTGCTTCCACCTCAATGCCTTCACTTTCCCCTTTGAAGTAAATGACATCATGCAGCACTTCGAGATTATTGTTCAGATCTTTGACAAACCCAATGATTCCATCCGGCTCATGAAACTCAATGTGCTCTGCTTCCGGCTTTCTCCGGTCCTCATATATGATCGTCAGTTTCGGGTTCAGATAAGCGGTCTCATGCATCCGGCTCTTCACATCATCTTCCCGGAATCTGGTCTTCTCAAAAATTTCTGGATCTGGAAGAAAATTGATCTTCGTTCCGGTCTTCTTTGTCTTCCCGATCTTTGGAAGAAGTCCGTCTTCAAGTTCTACCACCGGATGTCCCTGTGCATAGCGGTCATGATACACATATCCGCCCTGGCTGATTTCCACATCCATATAGGTGGAAAGTGCATTGACTACCGAAGATCCGACACCATGCAGTCCTCCACTCGTCTTGTACGCATTGTTGTCAAATTTTCCTCCTGCATGCAGTGTAGAAAATACAACGCGGGCAGCCGATACTCCCTTTGCATGCATGCCGACCGGAATACCACGTCCGTTATCTTCCACCGTACAGGAGCCATCTGCCTCAAGGGTCACCCATATTTTATCACAGGCACCTGCCAGATGCTCATCCACGGAATTGTCGACAATCTCATAAATCAGGTGGTTGAGTCCTTTGGTCGTTGTACTTCCGATATACATTCCCGGACGTTTCCGGACCGCTTCAAGCCCCTCCAGTACCGATATACTGCTTGCATCATATCCTGACATGTTCCTCTATCTCCTTACTATCCTGCTAAATTACATTTGATCTTTCATGTGAGCAATCACCATCACTGCAATCCGAAAAGTCATCGCATCGTCAAACGTACGGATATCCAGTCCGATTGCTTTCTCGATACGTTCCAGACGATATACCAGAGTATTGCGGTGCACATACAGCTGTCTTGCCGTCTCTGATATATTCAGATTATTCTCAAAAAATTTATTGATAGTAGACATTGCTTCCTCATCATCTAAGATGTCCGGAATTTTCTCACCGAATACCTCTTTGATAAACATATTACATAAACTCATCGGAAGCTGGTAAATCAGACGGCCGATGCCAAGCTTTCCGTAGGAAATTGTGTCATACTTTGCATAAAAAACACGACCAACTTCCAGTGCCATCCGCGCTTCCTGATAAGATTCCGCAATTTCCGGAAGCTGTGTCACAACGTTTCCATAACCGACACGCACACGAATCATTGCTTCCATATGTAAATTATCTGCAAGGCTTCCCGCAATTTTTGACAGACGTTCCTCCATCTCCTCTTCTTTTATATGGGAAACATCTTTGATCAGAACGATACTGTGCTGATCCACGCAGGTCACAAAGTCCTTCGAACGGATATCTGCAAGATTTTTTACCAGTTCCATCGCCATATCGTTATTTTTACTTCCGGTATCAATCACAAAAACTACCCGCGGTACTTCCTGAATGTGGTGCTTTTTTGCTTTTCCGTAAATATCCACAATCAGCATATTACCAAGAATGATATTCTGCATAAAATTATTGCGGTCGAACTGCTCTGCAAAACTCATAACCAGATTCCGGATCTGGCAGACTGCCATCTGTGCGCATACAAGAAATGACTCTTCTTTCACCAGACAGACTAAAATATATTCCGTTTCACCTTCTACCATCACTTTATACAGATGATAATCCTGATACGTCTGTTTTTCAGCAAGCGATTCTGCGAAATCAACGACCACCTGCTGTTCTAATGCCTCCGGCAACGGCATCTCCTCCGTATGTGCTACCAGCTTCCCCTTTGCAGTAAACAATGCCGTATCCATGTGGCTGATCTCTTTAATTTCGTTTAATGAATTCTGTAATTTCTGATTTGAAAGCATATACTCTCCTATTATTTACGTTCGAAAGAACCCGGGTGTAAATACTAACACCCGGGTTCAAGATTTACAACTATATAATTTTAACGGACTAGTTGGTAATTGTCAATTCTGTTTCCTTATCGAATACATGAATCTTATGCGGATCAAATGCAAGCTTGATATGATCGCCATAACGGGCAGGTGTATCAGAATCAACTCTTGCTGTCATGTTTGCACCGGCTACAGAGTAGTACAGTAATACTTCTGCACCAAGTAACTCGTATCCTGTTACATCAGACTCGATGACACAGTCACCATTCTTCTGGATCATTTCAGGATCATCAGAGATATCCTCTGGTCTGATACCTAATACAACTGTCTTTCCGTTGTATCCGCCCTCTTCAAGCTTCTTTGCCTTGTAATCCGGAAGAACCACAGAGTAATCACCGAATGTTAATGTAGCTTTATCTCCCTGAATGGTGCACTTTGCATCGATGAAGTTCATCTGTGGAGATCCGATGAATCCGGCTACGAATAAGTTATTTGGCTCATTGTATAATTTCTGTGGAGAATCAACCTGCATGATAACACCATCTTTTAATACAACGATTCTGGTTCCAAGTGTCATAGCCTCTGTCTGATCATGTGTTACATAGATGATCGTAGCACCTAATCTGTTATGTAAAGAAGCGATCTCAGATCTCATCTGTACACGAAGTTTTGCATCCAGGTTGGATAAAGGCTCATCCATAAGGAATACCTTAGGATTACGAACGATTGCACGACCCATGGCAACACGCTGTCTCTGTCCACCGGAAAGAGCCTTCGGCTTACGATCCAGTAACTTCTCCAGATCAAGGATTCTTGCTGCTTCCTCAACCTTTGCTTTGATCTCATCCTTCGGAACTTTTCTTAACTTAAGACCGAATGCCATGTTGTCGTATACGGTCATATGCGGATACAGAGCGTAGTTCTGGAATACCATTGCGATATCACGATCCTTTGGCTCTACGTCGTTCATTACCTTTCCGTCGATGATCAGATCACCGGAAGAAATCTCCTCAAGACCTGCGATCATACGAAGTGTTGTAGATTTACCACATCCAGATGGTCCTACGAAGATGATAAACTCTTTATCTGCAACATCCAGATTGAAATCTTTTACTGCCTCAAATCCGTTTGGATATACTTTGCAAACGTTCTTTAATGATAAACTTGCCATTTGAAAAACCTCCTGATTTTTGCTTTTCGTTATTTTTCTTTGGTGAAGTTTCTTTGAACTTCCTGACAAGTGTATGATAACGGAATCTGCCCGAAATTACCACCGTCAATCCGTCCAAATATTTACATGGTTTCTTGGCGAAATAACGAAAGGGGACATTGTTGTAAACAATGCCCCCAAAAATTACAGTTTTGAATATCCAAAACCGTTAACCATCGCCTCAATCTTTTGTCCCTGCCGGCAGAGCGGACAGTCTGCAACCGGATATGCCGCATATCCGGTGACATCATTTTCATCAAAAAGTGTCTCGACTTCTACGCCGTCTACCGAATTGATCGTTCCGAATAAAGAAGCCACCCACTCGATCTCTCCTCCGTAATACTGGATACACTCGAGTGCTCTGCGGATGGTCTCGCCGGTTGTCGTAGTTGCTAAAAGAAGCACAACATGTTTTCCGTTGATGGCAGCTTTATTGTTATCCCTAAACAGCATCTGGTTATTGCTGTTAATCTCCGGCGAAATCACATACACCGTCTCATGCTGGTTTGTGGTGCCCATAATTCCGTCCCGCTGGATCTCCTCCGTCAGAAAGGTACCGACCACTTCCGTTCCATCCATACACACAATGGTATCCACGTATTTTGTCTTTGGAATTCTCGAATACAGTACATGTGCCGCCTGTTTTGCTTCCGCCACACGTGTCTTGATACTTGTCACATCCACATAATAATTAATGTGGGAATGACTCGTTGCAAAATGTCCGTGCATGGCATGCAGCGCCAGCATGTTGCTTTCTTTTGAATAAAATTTCATCATACGATCTTCCATAGTATAATCCTCCTTCTCCTGTTGCTGTTATTGTTATGATAATCCGGTACTGCCAAAGCCACCGCGATCTTTCCCCGTCAGATGTTCCACCTTTTCAAATACAATCTCTGGCTGGTTTTCCACGATTCGAAACTGTGCAATGCGGTCATTTACGTGGATCACGGTATCCCTGGTTGCATAAACCGGCATCCGCCACATATCGTTGTCCCCGCAATAGGAACCATCTACAATTCCAACACTGTTTGTCTGGATAATTCCCCAGTTTTTAAATGTGGAACTGCGCGGCACAAGATGTGCCTCATATCCCTTTGGAAGTTCCATTGCCACGCCAAGCGGGATCAGTGCAAACTCTCCCGCTTTTAAAGTTACTTCTTCCGAAGCCCGCATATCAATCCAATCGGATTTTCCTTCAATGTAATCCAGCGGTTCGATTTTGTCTGTAAAATATTTAATCTTGATTTTCTGCATATCAGTTTTCCCACTTCAGATTCAGATGCTCCACACGTTTTTCGCGAACCATCAGATCCTTTACACCTTCCTTTGCCGGTTTGTCATCGAACAGTACTTTATTCACTTCTTCTATAATCGGAAGCTCCACATCATACTTTTTTGCCAGAGCAAGTGCTGCCTTTGGCCGAATAAATTCCCTCTACGACCATTTTCACTTCGTCGGTAGCCTGCTTCATGGTATACCCCTGTCCGATCAGCATACCCGCCTTGCGGTTTCTGCTGTGACGGCTCTCACAGGTGACAATCAGGTCTCCGATACCGGTCAGTCCGCAGAGCGTCTCCACTTTTGCCCCCATCTTTACGGCAAGTCCCGCAATCTCTGCAATGCCGCGGGTAATCAGGCCGCTTTGGTGTTATCCCCGTATCCGAGTCCGTCCGCCATTCCGGCAGCAAGTGCAATCACATTTTTTAATGATCCGCCCAGTTCCATGCCAAGCATGTCCGGGCTGGTATAAACACGGAACACTTCATTCATAAACAGATCCTGGATTTTTTTTTGCAGTGCTTTCTGTTTTTGCTCCTGCCACAACGGTTGTCGGAAGTCCGATTCCAACCTCTTCCGCGTGGGACGGCCCGCACATGACAGCAACATCCGCACATGGAATCTCCTGCTCTGTCACATCGGAAATGGTCATTAGGGTATCTTCTTCAATTCCCTTTGCCACGCTGACAATGATCTGTCCTTCTGTCACATATCCTGCCATACTTTTTGCGGTGCTTCTTGTAAATACAGACGGTACCGCCAGAATCAGGAACTCCTTTCCAACGATTGCTTCTTTTAAATCTGTTGTAAACAGGACATCCTCCGGAAGCTTCACTCCCGGAAGTTTATCGATATGCTCATGCTCTCTGCGGAGCATGGCAACTTCCTCTTCCACGATCGACCATACCGTTACTTCATTTCCATTGGTACGAAGAAGCTTTGCCAGCGCAATGCCCCAGCTGCCAGCTCCGATCACTCCTACCTTTGCCATATCATTTATCTCCTTTTTTCGTTCCGAATTTGTTCTCTGTTCCATTCATCAGACGGACAATATTCGCACGGTGTCTCCAAATCGCCATGCCGGTAAAACATGCACTCAGTATGTAAAACTCGATCCGGCTGGCTCCGCTGATTTTTAACCAGCCAATCTGTCCGAAAATAATCGCCTGTACCAGATAGGCAGATACCAGAAATATGGAACCCACCGAAACATACCGGGTAATTCCCACAATAATCAGGAATCCAACGGCACAGCAGATTACTGCCGGAGGACAGACGGCAAGGATGACGCCTGTCGTACAGGCAATTCCCTTTCCGCCGCGGAACTGCAGATAGCACGGAAAATTATGTCCTAAGACGGTTCCAAACCCGGCATACAGTTCCAGCACCTTTGTATCAGCCCCATACGTTCCGTGAAAAATCAGTTTTACAAGAAGTACGGCAAATACTGCTTTCAGAAGATCACCGGCAAATGTAATAATGCCGGCTTTCCATCCAAGCACCCGCAAAGAATTTGTCGTGCCTGCATTTCCGCTTCCCTGCTGACGGATATCAATTCCCTTACTTTTTCCATACAGATATCCGGTCTGAAACAGACCGAATCCATATCCGATCAGTAATGCAATGATTCTTGCAACGATCATCATAACTAGTCTTCCTTTCGCTCCCTCGTAATGAATTTGAGAGCTGTACCGCGGAACCCAAACGTTTCGCGGATACGGTTCTCCAGATATCTGGTGTACGAAAAATGCATCAGATTCTTGTCATTGACAAATACAACAAACGTCGGCGGTTTTACCGCAACCTGTGTTACATAATAAATCTTGAGTCTTTTTCCTTTATCGGTCGGTGGCTGCTGCATCGCAACTGCTTCGGTAACGATTTCATTCAATACACCGGTTGCCACACGCATGCTGTTGTTCTCGATCACGACATCGATTGTCTCAAAAATCTTATTGAGACGCTGACCGGACTTTGCAGAGATAAACAAAATCTCTGCATACGGCATAAAGCTTAAGATCTGACGGATTTTCTCGGTATGTTTCTTCACCGTGTTGTTATCCTTTTCGATGGCATCCCATTTGTTAACCGCAATAATGATACCTTTTCCCCTGTCATGTGCAATTCCGGCAATCTTGGCATCCTGCTCGGTTACTCCTTCGGTGGCATCAATAACGATGATCACCACATCCGCCCGTTCCACCGCTGTCACTGCACGGATAATACTGTAGCGCTCAATCTCCTCTTTGATCTTATTTTTGCGGCGAAGCCCCGCTGTATCGATAAAAACATATTCTTTTCCGTTGTATTTAATGTCTGTATCGATGGCATCTCTGGTAGTTCCCGCGATATCCGATACGATTACACGGTCTTCCTGTGCCAGCTTGTTGATCAGGGATGATTTCCCGACATTCGGCTTTCCGATAATGGCTACCTTCGGTCTTTCATCCTCCGGCTGATTTTCCGATCCTTCCGGGAAATATTTCACCACTTCATCCAGCATATCTCCAAGTCCGAGCATGGAAGAAGCGGAAACCGGATACGGTTCTCCGATTCCGAGATTGTAAAATTCATACACATCCGGCATAAATTTTTCAAAACTGTCCACTTTATTTACCACCAGAACCACCGGCTTTTTGGATCTGCGCAGCATGTCCGCTACTTTTGCATCCGCATCCTGCAGTCCCTGACGCACATCCGTGATAAACATGATCACATCTGCCGTGGCAATCGCAATCTCTGCCTGTTCACGCATCTGGGAAAGGATCACATCCCCGCTGTCCGGTTCGATTCCACCGGTATCAATCAATGTAAAATTATAGTTCAGCCATGTGACATCCGCATAAATGCGGTCTCTTGTGACACCCGGAGTGTCTTTTACAATGGAGATTCTCTCTCCTGCCAATGTATTAAAAAGCGTAGATTTTCCGACATTCGGACGCCCGACAATGGCTACGACTGGTCTGCTCATTTTTTACCTCCAACAAAAAAATGGATGGCGTCCGAAAACGCCATCTTTATTTTACAATAAGCCGCGGAAGTTGTAAAGTCCTGCTGATTTCATCTCTGTGATGTTTTCTCTCCGGAACTTAAAAAATGAATTTCCGAAACATCGTCAATGACCCCACATTCTATCAGGGTATTTATGATATTGGTACAGTCTTTCCCGAAGCTGACATATGCTGATCCGCCATATGGTCTGGATGTTTCCACAGATTCGCCCATATTCGTGTAGTAATCATCGAGCCGGTCATATACATTTTTCCAGTCTGCAGATACGTGATAAAAATCCATGCTGAGACTGGCAGAAGAGTACTCCCCTGTTTCTTCCGGATCTTTCAGTGCATTCGTCAGATTGTACTTTTGCAGCTTCTGATCTGCGGCGTCTTCACAAATCGCCTGATACAGTTTTTTTGCAGTATCCGCATCAAAGTCACAATCCTTATAATTTTCCGATGATTCGTCTAATGTCAGGGTTCCGTTATTAAACTTTGAAATTTTGTCAGAATCCGTTCCAAAGAGATATTCCATAAAATGATCTGCTTTATTTTCTTCTCCAAATAATACTTCTGAAAGCTTTTCATTTTCCTCTGTAATCTCATATGTACGCGAGAGCGTTTTTCCATTTTTCAGGTAGTAATAAAAAATGATCTGTGTACTGTCATCCGTTTTATTTTCCCTGTAAATTTCCGCATGACTTAAAATTTCTTTCTGTGCCTGACGTGCCACACGAACGCTGTCCCCTTTATATTCTACCGGATAATCAAGAGAAACTTCCACCCGGCTTACCTGATCTGCATCCGGGACATACTGTTCCAGATAGGTGGCATTTTTTGAGCATCCCCAGAAACTGCCCAGCACAAACAGCACAAATAACCCGCTCTCACAGAATCTCCTGCGGCAAAATACGCGAAATCCTTTTTCCACAAACATCTGTGCAATAAAAAAACTGACAAAACCAAATGCCACCACAAGAACAAGCAACATTGGTTTTTTTACATGCAGATGCACGGAATCTAAAAATTCTGCCGCAAAGACGCCTGCAAAATAACCGACTCCGGTTCCCACGCCCCAGCGGAACAATGGTTTGACCCAGTTAAAAGAAATCAGATCCCCTGCACTTTCAATCCTGCGTTTTTTATAACAGTAATAAGCAATCAGATAAATGACAACTGCTGCAGCCACATAGGCCGCAAGTACCCGCAGTCCCCGGTAGGACAACACTCCCGACATCAGGTCTGTTTCCTGGTTATAGGACTGCCGGAATACAAAACGCACATTGTTGTACAGATAATTCATCGGGGAGAGAATCCGCAAAATTAAAAATTCCGGCACAGTATTCATGCCAAGTCCATATCCCAGATATCCGATGACATAACGTGCACCGCTGGAAAATGCAAATGCCACATAATTAACTGCCAGAAAGTACACCGGAAGTGCAAACAGCTGTCCGGTAAACATGACACAAAAACACACCGTTGCATAAAGGAAAAAAGCAATTCCCATAACACTTAAAAACCACAATCCCAGAAACTGCACACTCGCAATGCCTTGCAAAAGACAAAGAACCACCGTTACCAGAAAAACCAGTGCCTGCGGAATCAATAGAAAACAAAGGCCACTGATCATATTCGTCACATACAGTTCCCCCCTTGTAACCGGCAGTGCATGGATCATATACGCATTCTTCTGGGTAAACAGATAGCCAAACAACGCCATCCCACAGACGACTGCCATAATTGCAATTGCGGCCACATCCACTTCCAGACGCAGACTGTTGTACAATGCATAATCCCTGGCATAAGCAGTCATGTCCGTCTGTTGCTGCAGACGCGACCACAGCTGCCCCGGCACTTTTACCATCCCATATAACAGATAGCATACCCAGATCGGCCAGTACAGGGTCATATTTTTTTTAAAAACCGTACGGTTAAAAAAGGATGTCTTTGACTTCATAGCCCAAACCTCCCATTTCATAAATAAAAATTTCTTCCAGTGTAAGCGGCAGAATGTCCACAATAGCCAGATGGTCTCCCTCTGTCTGGATGGCTGCCGCAACCTCCCTGGGATTTCCCTTGACAATCATTGTATATACACGCCCGGAATTTGACATATGCAATACCTCAAATTCTTTTGGGAGTTTCGGCATACCGGTCTGGCATGCCACCTGGATTTTACTGATGTTTCCATGTAAATCAAACAGGGAACGCTCAATTATAATCTTTCCGTGATTCATAATGCCCACATGATCACAGACATCCTCCAGTTCGCGCAGATTATGGGAAGAAACCAGTACGGTCGTCCTGCGCTCTGCAACCTCGGACATCAGGATCGTCCAGATCTGTTTCCGCATAACCGGATCAAGGCCATCCAGCGGTTCATCCAGAATCAGAAGTTTCGGTCTGCAGCAGAGTGCCAGCCAGAATGCAACCTGTTTTTGCATTCCCCTGGACAGTCTGCGGATATTGCGTTTCATATCAATTCCCGGGAAAAACTCCTGCAGGCGATAAAACATCTTTTCGTCAAAGGACTCGTACATTCCCCGGAAATAACGCATCATTTCCAGTGTATCCGCCTGTAAAAAATAAAACGGCTCATCCGGTATATAAGCCATTTGAGCCTTTACCTGTTTATTTTCATATACCGGAGCCCCGTCAATAAAAATTTCTCCGGCATCCTGCCGGTATACACCTGTCAGATGACGGATCAGGGTTGATTTCCCGGCACCGTTTGGTCCCACAAGCCCATATATGTTTCCAGACGCCACATGCATATTTACCCCGTCGAGCGCACGGAAATCCCCAAATTTCTTTATCAGATTATTTACTTCAATCAAAGTCTTTGCTTCCTCCTGCCAGTTCCCACATACGTCCTGTCAATTCCTCTGTCCCTACCGACATATTCTGCAGTCTGATTACCACCGTGTCGAACTCCTGCAGCAGCTCTTTGCGGATCAGTTCCGCAATCTGCTTTTCCGATGCCGCCATCCGTTCGCCTTCCCTGTCACAGACATACCCTTCCTCTTCCAGCTCCTGATAAGCTTTCCTTACAGCATTGGGATTTATGGCAAATTTTGAAGCCAGTTCCCTCACTGACGGAAGTTTTTCTCCCTCCGGTATCGCATGCGTTATGATCATTTTTCGAATCCCGTCCGTGATCTGCTCATAGACCGGTTTGATATCTCTGCAATCTGGCTGCATCAAAGAGCATCCTCCTATCTTTCCTCAATACAGTCAGTGTACCATAAATCTTCCCCGAGTAATTTAACATCTTTGAAATACATTCTTAAGGATTTCTTAATTTGTTACACAAGTTTTAAAAATGCTCCCAGATTTCCGCGTTTTCCATGGCTTGCCCTATGGGAAAACAACAGATTCGGATTACAGCAGGTACAAAGATTCGTTACCGCCAGATGTTCCGGAAGGATTCCTGCATCCCGCAGCACAATCTCATTACTCTTCCACAGATCCAGCTGATATTTTCCACCGCCCTTTTCGATCAGGATCTCACACTCATGACCGGAAAACTCTTTTGCAAAGGCAGATGCCACATCTTCACTTACTTCATAACAGTCCTGGCAGATGGACGGTCCAACGGCGGCAAGAATTTCTCCGGGGTCACTATGAAATTCCCTGCGCATCACCTCGATGGTATGCTGCCCCATGCGTCCGACCGTTCCTCTCCACCCGGAATGGGAAAGTCCGATCGCATGGTGTATGGGATCTACAAAATAAAGCGGTACACAGTCAGCGTAAAAAGTTGCCAGAATCAGTCCCGGTTCATCCGTCACCAGCCCGTCCACATCCGTGTAAGACCGCTCCTTTGTCACACCATAGCCCCCGCAGCTTCTATCCACCCGCCGGACATTTGTCGTATGGGTCTGATCCGAACAGACAATATCCGAAAGCGTTCCTCCCATTGCCTCTGCCACTCTGCGGTAGTTTTCCGTCACTGCCTGTGGATCATCTCCACGTGTAAAACTCAGATTCAGACTCTGAAACATTCCGGTGCTGCATCCACCCTCTCTGGTGGTAAAACAGTTCTTTACGCCCGTATGTGCCAAAAGAAGGGGAAAATACAAAAGCGGAAGCCCCTGTCCCTTTTTGCCCTGAAACTGTTCCAGTTCCAGTATATGCTCTTTATTTTTCCACTGAAAATCTTCTCTGTCCATGTCTGTCACCTCTGAAAATAAAATGCATTTGGGATGTGCCGGATACTTCCGTCCCCATAAATTCCAATCACATCAAAACGGCAGTCCATCTCCTGCCCTGCTGCATATCCTGCATAATGATAATTTGCAACCTTACAGATCTGGCGCTGCTTTCTCCGGTCTACCGCCTCTAACGGATCTCCGTAATCATTGCTGCTCCGGTATTTTACTTCAACGTATACAAGTACCCCGTCCTTTTGTGCAATAAGATCCACCTCTCCAAATGGTGTCCGGTAATTGCGTGCAAGAATTGTGTAATCATGTGTGCACAAATACCGGGCTGCCATGGTCTCATATTCTGTTCCAATTGTACGTTTATTCAAATTTTATTTAACCCCTGCCTGATCAATCTTTGCCTTCATACGATCCATATCATCCACAAAAACAAGAATCTCCGCAACCACCTCATACAGCTCCGGCGGAATCATGTCCCCGATCTGCAATTTGGAAAGAGTAGACGCAAGTTTATTGTCTTTGTAAGTCGGAACCTGACTCTCTTTTGCTTTTTCAATAATTTTTTCGGCTACCTGCCCCTTTCCGGTTGCCAGTATCTTTGGTGCTTTTTCGCCCGGCTCATAGGCAATCGCCACTGCCGTTTTCTCCGGTTCTTTCTTTTGTTTTAACTGCTCAAAAGGAAAGGGTTTAAAATTATTATTTTCCATTTTATGCCCTCATATCAAAGGAATACCGGTGCAGCTGTGTCGCCGCCGGCTGATCCATCTTCAGAAAATCGTCCACAAAATTTACATGTTTTTCTTCATTTACCACGTCGATCTTACAGTGATATCCCTTTTTTTCCAGCCTCGCTTCCAGCACCGGATAATTTTTTTCCAGCAATGCATATGCAGTGTCATTGTCCAGATAAAAACGTGTACTTACTTCACGTCCTCTCATCCGGACCGAAACATCCGTACTTCCCAGATGATCCAGATCCAGATGCAAAAAAGCAGTCAGATCCTTTTCTCCCTGCGCCAGTGCCTTTTTGTTGGTATACACAAACAGTTCGCCGCTTGCATGCTGCCCCGACATTTTGAGTGGAATCTGTGCGTATGTGTACATCTGGTTCACCTGATTCATAAATTCTACATTGCTGTGGATCTCTCCCGCCATCTGTGAGAAAGCGGTATGCTCCTGTCCCGCATTTTTGAGTGCTGACTCAATTTTTTCCATCTGACTGTTCAGACGTTCATACAGTCTGCCGACATAATCGCCCTCTTTGAGATCCCCTGGTTTCGCCATCCACTGCTGTTCTGCCGTATCCCGGACAAGTGCCTGGAATTCCCTGGAAGAAAACAGCTTTCCGAGATGTTCCCGTTCCAACGGCAACGGATCTTTGCACAGCTGCTGCAGATCCTTTAACACTTCTACTGTACCGCTATTTGCGTTATATGCACTCTGCGGCTTTCCGAGAATATCTCCGATCATCCGGTTTAAATGCTGCAGCTGTTCCTGTGAAAGTACAGCTCCCAGTGTATGTGGAGTCTGCGACATCTGCCCGGTATAAGTTGTTTTTCCGGAAACAGTTTCCATCGTTTCGGCTTCCTGCTGTCCGGCCACGCCTTTCTCCTCCGCTGCAGCCTGACCTTCCTGCTGCGACAAAATTTCCGGATGTTCCTGCACGGTTTCCGTGGCAGTCTCCGGTGCAGCTTCCGTCTGCATCTGCGTTTCTGCGGTATCTGTCTGCACGCTTTCATAATTCAGACCATCCAGGTTGTATGCCATATCCGGTTCCGGACTTTGTATCTGCTGCGGTACTTCTTCCAGCCCGTCTGTCAGAATCTGCAACAACTCATTTCCAAGCTGACGCATGGTCTCTGTCTTTACTGGTGTGCCTTCTGTTCCGGTCAGACTCTGCGGAAACTGCTCAATCAGTGCATCCAGTTCCCGTGTAATCGCCTGACTGTCATTCGTATAATTTTCAAACTGGGAGGCATTTTCTACAGTAATCGGTATTCCAAGCTTTTGCATCTGTACCAGCGTCTGTACATCAATCCGCGGATTTGCATTGACCAGCCGTGCCATCTGCTGCAGACTCTCCCGGTCAATCGGCATCTGTTCTTCCATCATCCGGTCAACCATGGACAAATACTCCGGCTGTGCGGAAAGTCCCGCTGCGGAAAGCGCCTGCATCAGCGTATAATTTGCGCCTGCCCCGTCAATTGCAAACGGCCGGATGGCAATCTGCGTGCCATCGTTGGACTTTACCTGGAAAAACATGGATTCCCCTTCCATAAGGGAAATCTTTCCGTCCAGCCGTGCCATCACCTGCTGCCCTCCGGAAAGAGAAAGCGTCACGCGGCCATTTTTAACGGAAGTGACCGTCCCCTCAAAAATATTTCCTTTTGTCAGAGACCGCAGAGAGGCCACAAGATTTTCCACACCTTTCGTCCCGGTCAGCGTCTCCGCACCTGATGAGATCGCCTGATGATACTGTTTTACCAAATCTGAAATCTGCATCCGAACAGCCCCCTTTGTGATTTTTGAATAATTATCTTATGATACAAAATTCTTAATAAAGGTTCTTCTGTGAATCGGTGTCGTCCATACTTTTTGAGTGCTGCAATATGTTCCGCGCTTCCATATCCTTTATTGGAAGCAAAACCATACTCCGGATAAATCGAATCATAGTATACCATCATCCGGTCCCTGGTCACCTTGGCAATGATCGATGCCGCACCGATGGAAATGCTCTTTGCATCTCCCTTGATAATCGGTACCTGCGGCATTGTCACTTTCGGAATCGTCACCGCATCATTCAGGAGCAAATCCGGCTGCGGAGATAACTGTGCAATCGCCTGCCGCATTGCCTCATACGTTGCCTGCAGAATATTGATCTCATCAATCCTGTCCGGACCGATCGTGCCAAGTCCGGTTGCCACTGCCTGCTCCATGATGATATCATACAGTTCTTCTCTTTTTGCCGCTGAAAGTTTTTTGGAATCATTAATATATAATATATCACAATCCTTCGGCAGAATCACAGCTCCTGCCACGACCGGTCCCGCAAGCGGTCCCCGTCCTACCTCATCGATCCCACAGATATATGTATATGTATCGTACTCTTTTTCATATTTCTTTAAATTTTCCGTGCGGATCATTTCCTTCTGTAGCTTATCCATGCGTTTTTTTGCGGTATCCACCAGTTTCTGCACACCGGTGCGGGAATCCGACGCATATTTTTCCACAAACGCCTCCAGTGCTTCCGTCGGTGTTGCTGTCAGTTCCTCTTTAATCGCATCAATTTTTTCAGCCATTTTCCTGCTCCTTTGGCCACTCCAGCGTAACTTTTCCGAGTTTTCCGCTCCGGAATTCATCAATCAGAAGTGCTGCCGCTTTGCTGTAATCGAGTTCCCCGCCTTTCGTGATACATTTCCTGTTTTCTGCAATCCCGCATAAAAGTTCGGTCTCCTTTTGTGTTTCTTCGACTTCATAACGTTCTGTCAGGATTCCCGGATACTGTGTTTTCAGGAAACGGATCAGCTCTACCGCAAGTTCATCCGTATTTAAGATCTCATCCCGGATGGAACCGATCAGCGCCAGACGAAGTCCAACTTTCTGATCCTCAAATTTCGGCCAGAGAATTCCCGGAGTATCCAAAAGCTCTACACTTTTGCTCAGACGTATCCACTGTTTTCCCTTCGTTACACCCGGCTTGTTTCCGGTCTTTGCACACGCTTTTCCCGCATACGAATTGATAAATGTGGATTTTCCGACATTTGGAATTCCAACAACCATGGCACGGACCGGCCGGTTTTTGATTCCGCGCTTACGGTCCCTCTCCATTTTTTCCTTACAGGCTTCCATAATAATATCGGTAATGGATTTCATTCCGTTTTTGCTTCGCGCGTCAAGGCTTACCACATAATATCCTTTCTTTTTGAAAAAAGCAGACCACTGCTCGGTTGCCTTGCGGTCCGCCAGGTCCGCTTTATTCATTAAAATCAGACGATATTTGTTTTTCCCAAGTTCATCAATATCCGGATTTCTGCTGCTGAGCGGGATCCGGGCATCTACCAGTTCGATCACCAGATCTATCAGTTTGATGTCTTCCTGCATCTGTCGTTTTGCTTTGGTCATATGACCGGGATACCATTGAAAATTCATCTCTTTTTCCTCATTTCCTAAATCAGCCCGCTTAATCGATCAGTCCCATCTTTCCAAATCCCTTAAAATGGAACCACGCTTTTCCAATTATATAATCTTTTTTCACATTTCCGATATTTGCCATACGGCTGTCCTCACTGCTGTTTCGATTATCCCCGAGAACAAAATATTCGTCATCCCCAAGTTTCACTTCATCTGCTGCCACACCGGGATCTTCGATGGAAGCAGAAACAATATCTTCCTTGTAAAGTTCTCCATTAATATATACTTTCCCATTTTTGATCTGTACCGTATCCCCCGGACAGGCAATGACCCTCCGGACATAATAATGGGATTTTTCATTTCCATTCGGCAAAAAAACGACGACATCGCCCTGCTTTGGCGCGCGTACCATATAGACAAAGCGATTGACAAAAATCTGTTCCTCGCTCTGTAAGGTATCCTGCATGGCATTTCCCACAACTGTCGTCCGAAAACCAAAAGAACTGACCAGTGCATATGCAATGGCAATTACAATGGCACATTCTAATACCCAGGTCATAATTTCTTTAAACAGGGGCACATTAAACTTTTTTCTTCTTCTGCTGAAATTCAGTCCGCTTCTTCTTTTCACTTTTCCACCTCTTTAATTCAAGTTAGAAAAAAGGGATGCCGCATTCTGTGGCATCCCTTCCATGAAGCAAATTATTTTACTAACTCTTTTACCTTTGCAGCTTTGCCGACACGGTCTCTTAAGTAGTAAAGTTTTGCACGACGTACTTTACCTTTACGAACGATCTCTACCTTCTCAACGTTTGGAGAATGTAAAGGCCATGTCTTCTCAACACCTACACCGTTTGAAATCTTTCTTACAGTGAAAGTGGTACGGTTGCTTCCACCCTGCTTCTTAATAACAGTTCCTTCGAATACCTGAATACGCTCACGGTTTCCCTCTTTGATCTTTCCGTATACCTTTACAGTATCACCTACGGAAAACTGTGGTGCTTCAGCCTTTAACTGCTCTGCCTCAATGTTCTTGATAATTTCACTCGCGTTCATTTTGTGACCTCCTGATTATTTTGACGTTCTTAAACTCCATCTATCGGTGCCAGAGGACCGTCACTTCTATTCACATTTGTAACTATCCGTTCCGTAATATTACCGAATAATTACACCGCAACAATTATAAACTTTAGCATACTCATTCCGAAAAATCAAGTCCTTTTTCATCATTTTTCGCACATCCAGAAAATTTTGTCACGCGACAGGCAAAATCCCTCTTTTTCCTGCAATCTCTTGGATTTTTCGTTGTCCGTGATAATCTGTGCAAACGGAATTTTTCCCTGTTCGAGCATACAGTTTGCTGCATACGTTTCGAGCGTCATGGCAATGTGTCTGCGCTGGAATTTTGGTGCTACCATAAGCATTCCGATACTTCCCTCACAATGCTGCCCGATAAATCCGGCAAGCTTTTCGTCATAAAAAGCCCCCACAAGCATACCATCCTGTATCCTCGACCGCAGGTAGTCCTCATCACAGCAGCCGTGATAAAAGGAAATCACCTGTGGAAAATCTTCTCGTTGTAATCTGCGCATCGACAATCCATCCTCACGCGTCAGATCCGGCCGGTATAAACCGCGCACCGGAAGCTTTTCATGTCTGGTGTACACAGCCTGATAACATTCGCACTCCTGATTAAGTCCGTATCTCTTTTGAAAATAAGGAATCATTTCCTCCTGATGCAAAACCGCCAGCGGTATTTTTTCAACCGGAAGCGTCCATGTACGGATATCCGGAAGTCTTGACGGATCCACACATGCATGAAAATAGATCTCGTATTCCATATCTTTGAGCAATATCTGTCCCTGCCCGAAATACAACAGTTGTGCGCGTCCACGATTGATCAGTTCAATCATATCGATGTGCAACAGTTTCTGTTTCATAAGCAGTTGTCTGCATTCCTGCAGCCGCACATAGCGGGCATACAGATCCGGTCTGCGTTCCTTTGTACGCAGGATGGACTGTTCCTTTTTCCATGCATCTATGTGTTTCTGGTTTCCGGAAAGCAGCACCTCCGGCACCTTTTTCCCGTGCCACACATCCGGTCTGGAATATTGCGGATGTTCCAAAAGCTCTCCGTGGAAAGATTCGGTCAGAGCCGACTGTTCATTTCAAGCACTCCCGGAACCAGGCGTGCCACTGCATCGACAATCACCATGGCTGCCAGCTCGCCGCCCGTCAGTACATAATCACCGATGGAAATGTAATCTGTGACCACTTCCTCAAGCACGCGCTCATCAATGCCCTCGTAATGCCCGCATAACAAAAGCAGCTCATCCTGTGCCGCCAGTTCCCGTGCTTTTGCCTGTGTAAAAGGAATTCCCTGCGGGGTTACATAAATCACCCGCTTTTTCTTATTCTGCGGTATCTTTTCCATAACACTCTGACATGCATCATATACCGGCTGTGCCTGCATGAGCATCCCTGCACCGCCGCCGTAAGGATAATCATCCACCCTGCCATGCTTATCCTGCGTATAATCACGAATATTCACCGCATCAATATCTATTTTTTTCTGTTGTACGGCTCTCCCTGTGATGCTTGTCATAAGCCCCTGCATCACCATATCCGGAAAAAGTGTCAAAACATGAAACTTCATTGTCCACCCTCCGTTTAACGCAGTCCCGGCAGCAGATGTACTTCCATCTGTCCCGCAGCCACATCCACGTTCTGGATACACGCATGGATTGCCGGAATGAGCAGATCTTTTGCGCCGTCTTTACTCACAACATAGACATCATTGGCACCGGTCTGCAATACATCGGAGATTGTTCCAAGTTCTTCTCCTTCATCCGAAACTACCTGTATTCCGATCAGATCTGCAATAAAATACTCGTCTTTTCCTAATTCCACTGCATTTTCCCTGGTAACAAGCAGCTTTGCCTGCCGCATTCTCTCCACGTCATTTCTATCATCTATCCCCTTGAATTTCAGGATCACCATATTTTTAAAGAACTTAACACCTTCGATTTCAAGTTCTCTGGTTCCCCGACCCTGATCAAGGAGGACTGTTTTCAAATTTTTAAACCGGGCATTATCATCCGTGGTAGGAAACACTTTCACCTCTCCACGTACCCCGTGAGGAGCCGTAATCACTCCCACCTGAAATAAATCTTCCATAAAATCTCCTATTGTGCAGATTCTCTCACGAATTTGTTTCATAGAAAAACAAGCACCTCGCAGCTGCGGGGTGCTTAATGCGGTACATCTCTGATGTATCGCCTGTGGTACATCTTCGATGTATCGCCTGTGGTACATCAGAGATGTACCGCTTTCATTTACGGTATATCCTACCGTTATGTTATTGCATGATTTCCACAATAACTTTTTTGTCTTCTTTGGATGCCGCTGCTTTCACAACCGCACGGATTGCTTTCGCAATGCGTCCCTGCTTTCCGATTACTTTGCCCATATCGGACTGTGCAACCCTAAGTTCCAGCAGAGTTCCTTTTTCATTCTCAGACTCCGTCACAACAACTTCATCCGGGAAATCAACGAGTGACTTTGCAATTACTTCAACTAATTCTTTCATTAATTACATCCACCCTTCGGAATTATTTCTCGATACCAGCTGCCTTGAAGATTCTGTTAACGGTCTCTGTTGGCTGTGCGCCTGTAGATAACCACTTCTTAGCCAGCTCAGCATCTACGTGATACTCACTTGGATCCTTTGTTGGATCATAAGTTCCGATCTCTTCGATACATTTTCCATCTCTTGGGGAACGGGAATCTGCAACAACGATTCTATAGAAAGGAGCCTTTTTCTGTCCTAATCTTCTTAATCTAATCTTTACTGCCATTATTTTCACCTCCTCATAGGTTTTATTATTTTATCTAAAAGGGAAGTCCTTTGAACATTCCTCTTTTACCACGTTTACCTCTGCCGCCCATCATGCCGGGCATCTGTTTCATCATTTTCTTCGTCTGTTCAAACTGCTTTACCAGACGGTTGACTTCTGCCACCTGTACACCCGCACCTCTTGCAATGCGGTTCTTTCTGCTTGGATTGAGCAGATTCGGATTTTTACGTTCCTGCGGTGTCATGGAATGAATAATTGCCTCTATTCTCCGCATGTTTTTCTCCGCTTCGTCCGTATCAATCTCCGGCATCTTTCCACCGCCGAGTCCAAGTCCCGGCATCATGCCCATCAGACTGGACAAACCGCCCATCTTTTTCATCTGACTCATGGACTCTAAATACATTTCAAAGTCAAATTCATTCTTGCGCATCTTCTGCTCAAGTTCTTTGGCTTTTTCCTCGTCGAGATTCTCCTGTGCTTTCTCAATCATGGTAAGCACATCGCCCATACCAAGGATTCGGGATGCCATACGATCCGGATAAAACTGTTCCAGATCCGAAAGTTTCTCCCCCATACCTGCGTACAGAATCGGTTTTCCTGTCACTGCGCGGATGGAAAGAGCTGCACCGCCCCGGGTATCTCCATCGAGCTTTGTCAGAACAACACCATCGATTCCTATCTTGTCATTAAATGTCGAAGCAACATTTACCGCATCCTGACCGGTCATTGCATCAACAACGAGAATGGTCTGGAATACATCCACCGCTTCTTTGATCTCCACAAGCTCATCCATCATCTCTTCATCGACATGCAGACGACCTGCCGTATCAATGATCAGAACATTGCAGTCTTCTTTCTTTGCATGTTCCACGGCTGCTTTGGCGATATCCGCAGGTTTGTTTTTATTTCCCATGGCAAATACTTCCACGCCCTGCTTTTCTCCATTGATCTGCAACTGTTCGATTGCAGCCGGGCGATACACATCACAGGCTGCCAGCAGTGTCTTTTTCCCTTTGGTCTTTAATTTGCCTGCGATCTTTGCCGTGGTAGTTGTTTTACCGGCACCCTGCAGACCTACCATCATAATGACGGTCAGTTCTTTTCCCGGCCGGAACGCAATCTCGGTTGTCTCGGAGCCCATGAGCTTGACCATCTCTTCGTTTACGATCTTGATGACCATCTGTCCCGGATTCAGTCCGCTCATCACATCCTGTCCGATTGCCCGTTCCTGCACATCTTTTACAAACTTCTTGACCACACGGAAATTTACATCTGCCTCAAGCAGTGCCATCTTGACTTCTTTCAGTGCTGTCTTGACATCATCTTCCGTAAGCCTTCCCTTACTGCGAAGATTCTTAAATACATTTTGAAGTTTCTGTGAAAGACTGTCAAATGCCATATTACAGCTCCTCCAAAATCTGATTTGAAATCGTTGCGATCTGTTCTACGATCTGTTCATCTTTTGTTTGATGAAACTGTTCTGCCAGTCTGTGAATTTCCTCCACATCCTGCTTCACAGATAAGAACTTCTCTACCAGATGAAGTTTCTTTTCATAATCCGAAAGCTTCTTTCCACAGCGTTTGATCATATCTGCCACGCCCTGTCTGGTAATCCCCTCCTCCCCGGCAATCTCACCGAGAGAAAGATCATTGAACACGAAGTCCTCATAGATCCGGCGCTGATGTTCATTGAGCAACTCTCCATAAAAATCATATAAATAAGCCTGTTGTAACTTTTCTTCCACATCAATCACCTTGGATACTTTACCATAAAGAAAACAAGGTGTCAAGTATTTTTTCTTGACACCTTGTAATTTATTTTTAAATCATGGTTCTTACGATCTTTGGCTTATATCCGGCCTTTTCCAGCGCCTTGATAATCTGCTTCTTGTGATCGGTACCAAAACACTCTAATGTAATCCGAAGTTCAACGGCGGCATTTCGGTTTGTTGTGACAAACTGATTGTGTTCCAATTTGATGACATTTCCCTGCTCTTTTGCCAGTGTCTCGGAAACTTTCGCCAGTTCTCCCGGCTTATCCGGAAGCAATACGGATACAGTAAAGATTCTGTCACGGAAAATAAGTCCCTGCTGAACAACGGAAGACATAGTAATGACATCCATGTTTCCACCGCTCAAGATAGATACGACCCGTTTGTCTTTCACATTCAGATGCTTTAATGCCGCTACCGTAAGCAGTCCGGAATTTTCTACAATCATCTTGTGGTTTTCCACCATATCCAGAAAGCTTACGATCAGTTCATCATCCGTTACCGTGATGATGTCATCCAGATTTTTCTGGATATATGGGAAAATTTTGCTTCCCGGTGTCTTTACGGCAGTACCGTCGGCGATTGTATTTACTGTCGGAAGCGTTGTCACTTTTCCGGCTGCAAATGAAGCCTGCATACAGTTTGCACCAGCCGGCTCCACACCGATCACCTTAATCTTTGGATTAAGCAGCTTTGCAAGTGTGGATACGCCGGTTGCCAGTCCGCCTCCCCCAATCGGAACAAGAATGTACTCTACCAGCGGAAGTTCCTTAAAGATCTCCATTGCAATGGTTCCCTGACCGGTTGCCACTGCCAGATCATCGAACGGATGAATAAAGGTATATCCATTTTTTTCTGCCAGCTCCAGTGCATGTGCACATGCCTCATCATATACATCTCCGTACAACACAACTTCCGCACCGTAACTCTTGGTACGATTCACCTTGATCAGCGGCGTGGTGGTTGGCATTACAATTACCGCCTTACAGCCGTAGCACTTTGCGGCATATGCCACTCCCTGCGCATGGTTTCCGGCAGATGCTGTAATCAGTCCTCTCTGACGTTCTTCCTTTGAGAGCGTGCTGATTTTATAATAAGCACCTCTTACTTTGTATGCCCCGGTAAACTGCATATTCTCCGGCTTTAAATATACTTTATTGCCTGTCTGGTCACTTAAGTAATCACTGTATACAAGTTTTGTCTCCAGAGTAACCTCTTTTACTTTTTCACTTGCTTCTTCAAATTTATCTAGCGTCAGCATCTTCATCGTTGTCCTCCTTATTTTTTACGTCAAACAATGCATTCACAAATTCATCCGGGTCAAATTTCTGGAGGTCATCAATGGTCTCTCCCACGCCGATATATTTGACCGGCACTCCAAGTTCCGCCTGAATTGCCACCGCAATTCCTCCCTTGGCTGTTCCATCCATCTTTGTCAGCACAATTCCGGAAATCTTTGCCACATCGGAAAATTCCTTTGCCTGAACCAGCGCATTCTGTCCGGTTGTCGCATCCAGCACAACCAGCGTCTCCCGATACGCCTGTGGATACTCTTTTTCGAGAATCTTGTTAATTTTTCCAAGCTCATTCATCAGATTTTTCTTGTTGTGCAGACGTCCTGCCGTATCGACCAGAAGCACATCTGCATTTCTGGCCTTTGCTGCAGCCGTTGCATCATAAACCACAGATCCCGGATCTGCGCCTTCCGTTCCGCCAATCATGTCAACTCCCGAACGGTCCGCCCACTCTTTGAGCTGATCTCCTGCTGCTGCACGGAAAGTATCCGCACCGGCAATCACAACCTTTTTTCCCTGCTCCTTCAGTTTACCTGCAAGTTTTCCGACGGTTGTGGTCTTTCCCACACCATTGACTCCGATCACAAGGACAACGGATGTCTCTTCTTCAAAGCGGTATGCCGTCTCACCGACCTGCATCTGCTGTTTGATGCTGTCGATCAGAAGCTGTTTGCATTCTGCAGGCTCTTTCACATGGTTTGCCTTTACTTTTTCACGCAGATCATCCAGAATCGACTCGGTAGCCTTAACGCCCAGATCACCCATAATCAGAATTTCTTCCAGTTCCTCGTAAAATTCATCATCAATTTTAGAAAAACCGTGAAATACCGAATCAATTCCGGATACAATATTATCTCTTGTCTTGGTCAATCCTTCGACAAGCCGGCTGAAAAAACCTTTCTTTTCTCCCATATCAGTTTCCTTTCTTATCGCTTCTTTCTTTTTACATAATCAATCAGTTCAAATCATGTTCAATCAGATCTACCGACACAAGTGTCGATACACCTTTTTCCTGCATGGTAATTCCATACAACCGGTCCGCTGCTGTCATTGTCCACGTCTGTGCGTAATTACAATAAACTGTGTGTTTTTTGTCAGCTTATTTAAGTAACTTGCAAACCTTGAGACGTTAGAATCATCAAGTGCTGCTTCAATCTCATCCAGAAGACAAAACGGTGAAGGTTTCAGTGCCTGAATCGCAAACAGCAGTGCAATCGCCGTCAGTGCTTTCTCACCACCGGACATCTGCATCATATTCTGCAGCTTCTTTCCCGGCGGCTGCGCGATGATGCGGATGCCACATTCGAGAATATCCTCATCCTCCACCAGTTCCAAAGCTCCATGTCCGCCACCGAACAGGTGCTTGAATGATGCATTGAATTCTTTCTGGATTTCCGCAAACTTTTCCAGAAACTGTTTTCTCATGCCGCTGTCGAGATCTTCTATGATGCCGAGCAGCGTCTGCTCTGCCTCAACCAGATCATCATGCTGCCCTTTCAGGAACGTATAACGTTCCGAAACTTCTTTGTATTCTTCAATGGCATTGACGTTGACTGTTCCCAGCTTCCGGATCTCATCCTTTACTGCTGCGATCAGTTTCTTTAAAGCAAGCGGATCTTCGTATTCACTGTTTCTTAATTCTGCTGCCGCATGCGGTGTCAGTTCATATTCTTCCCACAGATAATTTGTCTGTTGTTCTGCAGATTCATTCAGCTTTTCCCGCTGGTTGTTCAGACGGAACACTTCTTTATCCAATCCGTTACACCGCTCGGAAATTTCCTCCTGTTTCCGGAAAAATCCCCGGTATTCCGCAGACATCTGTTCTTTTTGTTCTACGCTTTCACGAAGTTTCTGTTCCAGTTGCCCATGGGAATCCGAAGAAGCAAGGATCGTCTTTTGGATTTCTGCAATATCGTGCTGTTTCTTTTCCACATCTTCTTTGAAATTTTTCGCATTCTCCAGAAGCCCGGTCTTTTCCGTCTCAAATTTTTCCAGATCTCCATTGATACGTTCCACGTTTGTCTGGGCAAATTCTACTTTCTGCCGGATATTCGCTTCCTCAAGCTGAATTCCGGAAAGTTCCGATTCCGCTTTATTTTCCAGTTCTTTCTGTTCTTCAAGCATCTTCTGAAACGCTTCATTCGCATGCTGGATTTCCGTTTCCCGTTGTCTGGAATGTTCCAGTTCCTCCTTAATGCCTGTCTGATCTGCACGGATTTCTTCTACCTGCCGATCCATCTGCTGCCGTTCCTTCATGAGACTTGAAAATACTTCTTCACTCTCATTTTTCTGCTGCATTGCGCGATCCACATTGATCTTTGCAGTATTCTGACGAATAAATTCTTTCTGCAGGGTTTCTTTCACCTGTTCCAGCTCTTCCTCATTCAGCTCAATGGCCGTAAGAAGATCCTCCCTGCGGTTTTTTATCTGCGCAATCTCCTGAAGCAGACGATTCGTTTTCGTTTCCAGTTCCTCCACTTCGCGGCGTCTTGCCAGCAGATTGGATGAATTTTTAAATGCTCCACCCGTCATGGAACCACCGGGGCTTAAATATTCTCCCTCGAGAGTTACAATATGTAAACTGTAATGATTCTTCTTTGCAAGTGCAATCGCATGATCAATCGAATCTGCCACAAGCACACGCCCCAGCAGATACGCCGCCACTTCCTCATACTTTTGCTCACACTTTACCAGCTGACTGGCAATTCCAATGACTCCGGGCTCCTTCAGTGCCGCTTCATTCTTCGGATTTTTTCTTGCTCTTACACTGGTCAGCGGAAGAAATGTTGCACGTCCGAAACGGTTCTGCTTCAGAAATGCAATCATTTTCTTTGCCGTTGCTTCATCTTCCGTCACAATATTCTGAATGTTTCCACCCAGAGCGGTCTCAATCGCAATCTCATATTTCTTATCCACCTGAATCAGATCTGACACAACCCCGAGTAATCCCGGATTATGTTCTTTCTGTTCCATCACTTTGCGGATACTGTTTCCGTATCCGTCATAGCGCTCCGCAATATTTTTAAGCGACTCCAGACGAGACTGCTGCCTGTGAAATTCGTTTTGCTTTTCTTCCAGTGCACGGTCATTTTCCTTTGCCTTAGTTCTCCATTCTTTTTCCTTTGCACTTAATTCTTTTTCCTGCTCCGAAAGTTTTCGGATATGCGCACTGACCTCTTCGAGATCTTTTTTGCAGTCTGCAAGAACCGAATCCAGATCCGTTTCCTGCGTTTTTCTGTCCAGCAGACGCTTTCCAAGCTCTGCTTTTCGTATATTGATCTGCTCCACCATGGTATCGGAACGCTGCTGTTTGGCCTGAATATCTGCTCTGCGGTTTAACAGCGCAAACAATTCTTTCTGCCCCTGTTCCATTCCCTCATTACAGGATGCAATCTGTTTCTGTATCTCTGCCAGTGTCTGTGCTGCTTCTTCCTGTCGTTTCCGTACCTGTGCAAGCTGTTCATCACCGGAATGTTTTTCTTTCTCGTAGGAAGCTTTTGCCTCCTCCTTTTCCTTCTGTTCCCGCGCAATGGCATCCAGACGGCTCTGCAGATGTTCATCTGTCATCTCTGCCGTATGGATCTGCTCTGCCAGTATCTGGATCTGGCTTTCGAGTTTTTTCCTTCATCACAGACGTATTGCTGATATTTTCCCGGATTGCATTGATCTTTTCGTCCATTTCCGTGATGCTTTCGCCCAAACGGTCATATTCCTGGCGGATCTTTTCCCTTGCATCCGCGCTTTCTTTCAGCTGTTCATCTGCAATTTTGAATTTTTCCTCTACTTCACGCTGCTCGGATGCGATTCTCTCTGTTTCCATGAGAAACATGTTGACATCATAATCTTTCAGCTCATTCTTCTTTTTTAAATAGGTTTTTGCCTTTTCCGACTGCAGCTGTAACGGTTCCACCTGGCGTTCCAGTTCCGACAAAATATCGTTTACACGGACCAGATTGTCTCTCTCATTCTCTAACTTTTTTTGTGCAGTCGCTTTTCGTTTTTTGAATTTTACTATTCCTGCCGCCTCATCAAAAAGTTCGCGCCGTTCTTCCGGTTTGCCGCTTAAGATCCGGTCAATCTGTCCCTGTCCAATGATCGAATATCCTTCTTTTCCGATACCGGTATCATAAAACAATTCTGAAACTTCTTTCAGTCGGCACGGACTTCCATTGATCAGATATTCACTCTCTCCGGAACGATACAGACGTCTGGCAACGGTGACTTCCTCATAGTCGATTGCCAGTTTATGGTCGGAATTATCCAGTGTAATCGCTACATACGCATAGCTGAGCGGTTTCCGGTTCTCCGTACCCGCAAAAATAACATCCTGCATGGAAGACCCACGCAGCTGCTTGACCGACTGCTCTCCAAGTACCCAGCGCACCGCATCCGCTACGTTACTTTTTCCACTTCCGTTCGGTCCTACAATGCCCGTGATTCCCTGGTGGAATTCAAATACAATTTTGTTTGCAAATGATTTAAATCCCTGCACCTCAATACTTTTTAAATACATGTATTATCCCCTTTGCTGATTTTTAAGCATCAGAAGTGCCTGATATGCAGCCTCCTGTTCCGCCGCTTTTTTTGTATGTCCGGTTCCGCTGCCAATGACACGCTCTCCAATACATGCACGGACAGTAAAACTCTTATTATGATCCGGACCGGACTCATCGGTCAGTACATAAGTAAGCTGCTCATGTTCTCCCTGCACAACCTCCTGCAGGATAGTCTTGCTATCATAAAAGAGCTGTTTGTGTTCAATATCTGTCAGAATATATTTATGAATAAACTCTTTTGCATTAGCAAAACCACCATCCAAATAAATTGCCCCGATCACAGCTTCAAGCGCATCAGACAAAATAGATTTGCGGCCTCTTCCTCCGGTCTGGTCCTCTCCTTTTCCGAGTAAAAGATACTCTCCTAAAGCAATATCCTTGGTACAGAGTGCCAGTGTCGGTTCACAGACAATGCTTGCACGCAGTTTTGTCAGTTCTCCTTCCGGCTTGTCCGGATACTCTTTGTACAAAAATTCACTGGAGATAATCTCAAGCACAGCATCGCCCAAAAACTCCAGTCTCTCATTGTCCGAATGTTTCTTTAAGTGCTTCTCATTGGCAAATGAACTATGCGTCAGTGCCTGACGAAGCAGTTTTTCATCATGAAAGTGATATCCGATCACTTCCTGAAATTTTTTAATATCTGTCACTTCTTTCCCCTTTCTGAAATAAAGGAGTCCGCCACCGGACTCCTTTCGTATCTGTGTTTAGTTTTCATTCATTGCAGCTTTGATCTGTTCTACCGCATCCCCTACTGTAACAATCTTTTCTGCCTGCTCGTTTGGAATCTCAATATCAAATTCTTCCTCAAGTCCCATAATGATCTGGAATACATCCAGGGAATCCGCTCCCAGATCATCGATGAATGTGGTATCCATCGTAATCTCATTTTCGTCCACGTTTAATACGTCCACAATAATCTTCTTTAATTTTTCGAACTCCATAATACTTCATTTCCTTTCTTATTCTTCTTCATTATTTTTGGAATCTGCAACTCTTTCTTTGATAATTTCGTTAATATTCTCTTCACGGAATGTCACACACTGGTAAATGGAATTGGTAATTTCCTTTGCCCTGGAACTTCCATGGGTCTTTACCACAAGGCCATTCAGTCCCAGAAGCGGTGCTCCGCCATACTGGCTCGCATCAAATGCTTTCAGTGTTTTTTTCAGTGACGGCAATGCCAGTGCCGCACCGATCTTGCTCTTTAAATTGCTCATCAGTCCCGCCTTGATCACACCGATCAATGTTGAACTGAGACCTTCATATAATTTTAAAATGACATTTCCGACAAATGCCTCGCACACAATGACATCTGCTCCACCGTGTGGAATCTCTCTTGCCTCAATACTTCCGACAAAATTGATATCCTCACATTCTTTTAACAATGGAAATGTTTCTTTTACCAGAGCATTTCCCTTTTCCTCTTCCGCACCAATATTTACAATCGCCACTCTCGGATTCTTAATCCCCACAACGTTTTCCATATAAACGGAACCCATCTTTGCAAACTGTAATAAATGTTCCGGCCGTGCGTCTACATTTGCGCCACAGTCGATCAACAGTGAAATTCCGGTCTCCGTCGGAATGATCGGTGCCAGCGGTGGGCGTTTGATTCCACGGATGCGTCCGACAATCGTCTGTCCGCCAACCAGAACCGCTCCGGAACTTCCTGCGGAAACAAATGCATCCGCTTCTCTTTGTTTTACCATATTCATACCTACAACGAGGGATGACTGTTTTTTCTTTCGAATTGCCTGAACGGGTGGCTCTGCCATCTCAATTACTTCAGGCGCATCCACAACCTCAATACGCTCCTGCGGATATGGATACTTCTGCAATTCTTCCCTTACCACGTCCTCCTGTCCAACCAGAAAAACTTTGATATCTTCACGGGAAGAGACCGCATCAACTGCTCCCTTGACAATTTCTGCCGGTGCATTATCACCGCCCATTGCATCAAGAGCTACTTTCGTGATTGTCTGCATGGTCTGTTCCTCCTTATGCATCTACTAGAAAATATACTATATATCATTCCATAAATCAACGATAAATTGGCTCTTTCAGACACAAAAAAATCAAGAGTCAGCAAAACCGCCAACTCTTGATTTTTAAAGACCTATCCTTATTAGTCCTGCGCGATAATCTCTTTTTTGTTATAAGATCCGCAGTTCTTGCATACACGGTGAGGCATCATTAATTCGCCGCACTTGCTGCACTTTACTAAGGTCGGAGCAGACATTTTCCAGTTTGCTCTTCTCTTATCTCTTCTTCCCTTAGAAGATTTATTCTTTGGACAAATTGACATTTGTTTACACCTCCTTAAACTTGTTAAATATATCTTGGATTGCTGCCATTCTTGGATCCAGTTCTGTTCTCTGGCAATTGCAGTCACCCTTATTCAGGTTCATTCCGCAGACTTTGCAAATTCCTTTGCAATCATCCTTGCACAGAACTCTCATTGGCCAGTTCACCAAAATCTCGGCGTAGACAAGTTTATCTACATCCAGTTCAAACCCAATCAGGTAATCCGGTTCCTCCATCTCTTCATCGACAAGTCCCTCTTCCCGAACAGTGAGTTTCTTATCTATGTCAAAACGGATCGGCGTCCGAACTTCTTCAAGACACCGCGCACACGGAATCATCACATCAATATCAACCGTACCCTTAACGAATACCGCTGCATTCTCCTCATTACGGATCTGCAATGTCACCGGCGCTTTGCGAACAATAGGAAAATCTCCCAAGCGGGAACGAAAGGAAGTGAGCGAGATGTCCGCCTCCTGTGTCAATTCCTTGTTTATGGATTTTGTAATGATTGAAAGATCAATTTTCACAGTATTCTCCTATTCACACCTAAACAATTATACATAGGGTGTCCTGCTTTGTCAACTAATTTTTACAAATTATCAACAAATTTATCAACATTTATTTTACCAGTGCTACGGTCTCACGACAGATTGCAAGCTCCTCGTTGGTCGGAATGACACATACGGTAACTTTTGAATCCGGTGTGGAAATAATTTCCTCCACGCCACGCACATCGTTTGTCTTCTTATCAAGCTTGATTCCCAGATATCCCAGATAAGAAACGATCTTTTCACGAATGAAAGAAGTATTCTCTCCGATACCTGCAGTAAATGCGATCGCATCCACACCATTCATTGCTGCAACATATGCACCGATGTATTTTGCCACACGGTAAGCAAATACCTCACAGGCATCAATGGCGCGTGGATTTCCTTCATTATAAGCAGCTTCCAGATCACGGAAATCACTGGATACACCGGATAATCCTTCAACACCGGACTTTTTATTTAATACATTCATGACACCATCGATGTCGAGGTTCTCTTTCTTTGCGATAAATTCCATGATTGCCGGATCAATATCTCCGGAACGGGTTCCCATAACCAGTCCCTCCAGTGGAGTCAGACCCATGGAAGTATCCACACATTCTCCATTTAATACAGCACTGACAGATGCTCCGTTTCCAAGATGCGCTACAATAATCTTGCTGTTTTTCAGATCCAGTTTCAGATACTCTGCACATGCTTTGGATACAAAACTGTGGCTGGTTCCGTGGAATCCGTATCTTCTTACTTTATATTTCTCATAATATTCATATGGAAGTCCGTACAGGAATGCCTTTCTTGGCATTGTCTGATGGAACGCCGTATCAAATACACCAACCATCGGTACATTTGGCATAAGATCCTGACACGCACGGATACCGATCAGGTTTGCCGGGTTATGTAACGGTGCAAGTTCATTACACTCTTCTACCTTTGCAAGCACTTCTTCTGTCAGTACCACCGACTTTGCAAACTTCTCTCCACCGTGTACAACACGATGTCCAACTGCGTCGATTTCGCTCAGATCCTTTACTGCTCCACTCTTTGGATTATGCAGTGCATCAAGAACCATCTGAATGGCCTCTTTGTGGGTTGGCATCGGAGCTTCCGTGATCTCCTTATCCATTCCCTCTTTCTGATATACGAGTCTTCCATCGATACCGATTCTTTCGCATAAGCCCTTGGCAAGTACCTCTTCTGAATCAGAGTTGATCAGCTGGTACTTCAGGGAAGAGCTTCCGCAGTTGATTACTAATACGTTCATTTGAATTCTCCCTTGTCCTTATTCATTTTGTGGAAATCCACAATCTTTTTCCATTATAAACACATTTTCCTTCTTATACAAGTGGAAATCCTCGAAAAGCTGTGTTAATATTTTAACAGAAAAACAGACAGAAGAAACGACCGAACAGGAGGCAAACGTGAAAACAGCAGGAATTATCGCCGAATACAATCCGTTTCACAACGGACACCAATATCAGATTGAAACCGTACGCCACCTTACAGGAGCAGATTTTGTGATCGTTGCCATGAGCGGAGATTTCTTACAGCGCGGTGTTCCTGCCATTGCCGACAAATACACGCGCACCCGCATGGCACTTCTCGGCGGTGCCGATCTGGTACTCGAACTTCCGGCTGTATGGGCGACCGCTTCCGCGGAATATTTTGCTGCCGGAGGCGTACAGCTTCTCGGAAAAACAGGCGTCGTTGACACGCTCTGCTATGGCTGTGAAACTCCGGAAAAAGAACTTATGCAGGCAATTGTCGAAGTTCTTTCCAAAAATGCTTCGGACTATCAGATGCTGGTTTCTTATAACATGAAGCAGGGAAATCCGTTTCCTGTCGCACGAAGCCACGCACTGTGTTCCCTGCTGCCTTCCTTTTCTTCTGATGCGGTTTCTTCTTTTCTGGCATCTCCGAACAATATTCTGGCCTTAGAATACGAAAAAGCAATCGCCCGCTGGAATTCCATAAACAGCGTACATGACAGAACTTTTTCCAGTATGCCGGTCCAACGTATCGGGGAAGGCTATCACAGCACAAAAACAGGCGTAACCTACGCCTCTGCAACTGCCATAAGAAACGCACTGCTTGTGCCATCTGAAAATGATGGTAACCACAACCATTCCATGTTCATAAGTACAGGCAGCTTTGATTTCGAACTTTCGCAGATGCTTCCCGATACTTCCGCCTCCCTCCTTGCCACTTTGGCACAGCAGAACCTTCTTCTGGACACGGATGCTTTTTCTCAGGCTCTCTACACCCGGTTATGGGCACTGTACGATGGAGGCTATGCTGACTTTGCAGACTGTGGCAAGGATCTGTCCCATCGAATCGTCCAGCAGCTAGAGCATTTTTTAAGTTTTTCGCAGTTTGCCGATCTCTTAAAAAGCAAAAATACAACATACACACGCATCTGCCGCGCTCTGCTCCACATCCTGCTTAACATCCGGCAGGACGATTATGCTGCGCTCTGGCAGCCGGATGGCATTCCGTATCTGCGGGTACTTGGTTTTCGCAGGGATTCCTCTGTGCTTCTTTCCTCCATCAAAAAAGAAGCATCCGTTCCTTTGATTACCAAAGTTGCAGATGCTTCTTCTATCCTTCATGGAATTGCATACAAACGTTTTTTACACGATGTAGCCTGTGCTGATCTGTACCGCACTACATCTTCCATGCAGATACAGACCGAATTACCAAACGAATACCGACAGCCCATCGTCCTCGTATAACCTTTACAGTTCCATAATAATCTCTCTTGCCAGACTCTCCTCGATCGGCTTGGCATACACATTCGGTGCAAACTCCACTACATCTCCAATGCCTTTTTCGATCACAAAGCGTAACTTTCCGTCACGCACCTTTTTGTCGGTATAAAGCTTCTTAACCAGAGCCTCACGATCAATATAATCCGGAATTCTTGTCGGAAGTCCCACACGCGCATACAGCTTAGTCACACGCTCTGCCTCTTCCTCTGACATATAGCCAAGGCGTGCCGAAAGCAGTACCATAGCCGCCATTCCGATGGAAAGTGCCTCGCCGTGCAGAAGCCGGTAGTCACTGACAGTTTCAATGGCGCGTCCCACCGTGTGTCCTAAATTCAGGACTTCGCGCAGTCCGCTTTCTCTCTCGTCTTTCATAACAACATCATACTTGATCTTACAGTTGTTCTCTGCGATATATTCGCAGGCAAACTTCTGGAAACTCATAATATCATCCAAGTTTTCCTCGATAAACTCAAACATTTCACGGCTCGCCAGACATGCATGCTTGATGGTCTCTGCCATGCCGCTTGCCATCTGACGTTTCGGAAGGGTTTTCCATGCGGCAATATCAATGTAGACCTTGCGCGGCTGATTGAAAAGTCCAATCAGATTCGTTGCAAGCGGTGTATCAACGGCAGTCTTTCCGCCCACGGATGCATCTGCAGCAGCCAGAAGTGTGGTCGCATAATTGATAAACGGTACGCCTCTGCCATATGTTCCTGCCAGAAATCCTGCCAGATCCGTAACAACACCTCCGCCGATTGCAATCACAGCACAATCTCTGCGGAACCCTTTTTCCAGCATGGCATCTTCAATCTTCGCCTTCGTCTGTCTGGTCTTACTTTTTTCTCCTGCGGGAAATACGAACAGTTCCACTTTAAATCCAGCCTTGCTCAGCTTTTCACTGATTGGTTTTGCATACAGATCCAGTACATTGGAATCCGTGATCACGGCAAACTTCCTGATTTTTCCCAGAAGACCGGTCTCTAAATCCTCTACCAGTTGATCCTCCAGACGATACCCCATCTCAATATCGTAACTGTCATCCACCACTTTTTTCAGTTCTACATTAAATACGCTCACTTTGTCACCCCTGTCTGTCTAATCTACCCCGGCAGCAAGTCTTGCCAACCGGTCCGCCTCTTCATTTCCTTCTACCCCGGAATGTCCTTTCACTTTCACAAAATGAAGCGTAATTTTATCATTCACGGACTGTATAAAATCATAATAGGCAATCGTTCCCTGTTTGTTCCGCTTCCAGGCTCCGGTTGCCCACATCTCAATGCCCATATAGTCATAATAAATGGTTAAGTCGGTAAGTCCCATGGCAACAGCTTCTTTTACTGCAGCCATGCTGCCTAACACCTCTCCTGCCACATTGCGCATCGATGCCATCTGGGGATCATTGCCGCTTCCGCTGATCACGTGACGTTCTCCCTTTGTCACGAGAAATCCGCCATATCCATAGACGGAAGTAGCACTGTTAAACGAACCGTCGACAAACGCATAATTTTCCGGTTCCTTTTGTTCCTCTTTTTTTCCTTCCAGAAACTGTTCCGCTTCTGCGCGTGTCGCAAACCCTTTATAGACAGCTCCCGGAAATCCATGCACCATACTTTTACATGCATCCCATGAGGTATAAATTCCCGGAACTTTTCCCTTTTTTACCGCATAAAATTTTCCAGCCATAGATTATCCTTTGCCGTGCAGTTTTGCAATAATCTCTTCTTTTAAAAGCATCGCTCGGTCTTTTGCCACTCGGGAAGCTGCCTGTGAAGTCAGAATCATGGAAATGAATCTGGATGCAATGTCCACCTTTCCAAGTTTATAAGCTATATTCGCCATCAACAGGTTTACGGTACTTTCTTCCATTCCGCACATTGGGAAATTTTCGGATGCAATCGCTTTTAAAAATCCCTCATATGCCTGTTCATAATACGTGGCTTCTTCTTTCCGGCATTCGGCAAGTGTTTTTTCATCTTTCTTTTTTGCCTTGGAAAGCTCCTCAATCCAGCCGCGGTACAGCCAGGATATCTTTAGGCACTCATATGCCTTTTCACTGTTCTTTCCCTTTTTCACCAGTGTATTATATAAAGCCAGTTTATACCGCTCAATGGCTTTTTCGTAAGAATACGGCTCCATCGGTTCTTCTTTTGGCTGCTTCTGCCCTTTGAACTTATGGCATACCCCTTCTTCAATCATCTTGACCTGACCGGTAGACAAATGGGTAAAATAGCGGTTCATCGCCGTATATCCGCACTGTGGGCAGGACGATACATCGTATTTATTTGTATCAATGTACTGAAAACGCGGACGCAGATCAAAATCCGGTTCCATGCGCTTTACCCGTCCAGTTTTTACCATTCTTGTACGGAAAACATTATCACATACCGGACAACGGATGGATTTATCCAGTAAGAACTCAGTTTCGCTGTGAACCGGTTCTTTTTTTGGCACCGGTTCCGGTGCTTTCCGTGCAGGTGTATCACTTTTTTCCTCTTCAAAGAGGTGGTCTGTATCCATCTGATCCAAACCAAATTTTTCCAATCCCGATAATAAATTCATTCTACGCCTCTTTTTGTCTATTCTTTATTTTTTCGGCAGCTTAAAAAGAACTCTTCAAAGAAACAATTCTGTTAAATACAGGCGCTCCCGGCTTTGAATCCTTATAATCTGCGCAGAAAAATCCTTCTCTTACAAACTGAAAACTCTCATATGGTTTTGCCTCTAACAATGCCGGCTCTACAATGCTCTCTGTCAGGACAGTCAGGGAATTCGGATTCAGATTCAGACTTCCGTCTTCATTATATACGCCAAGTTCTTCATTAATGAGGTTCTCATATAAGCGAACCGTTACTTTCTTTCCGTGTTCTGCCGATACCCAGTGAATGGTTCCTCTTTACTTTTCTTCCATCCGGGCTGTTTCCGCCTTTTGATGCCGGGTCATATGTGCAGTGGATAACCGTAACTTTCCCGCTCTCATCCTTTTCAAATCCGACACATTTCACGAAATATGCATTCATGAGACGTACTTCATTTCCCGGGAACATACGGAAATATTTCTTCGGCGGTTCTTCCATAAAATCATCCCGTTCAATATAAATTTCCCTGGTAAACGGAACGGTTCTCTTTCCGAGTTCCGGATTTTCCAGATTATTGTCCACCGGAAGTTCCTCCGTCTGGCCCTGCGGATAATTGTCAATGACAACCTTTACCGGATCTAAAACTGCCATCATACGTGGACGTTTCATCTTCAGATCCTCACGGATGCAGTACTCAAGCATTGCATAATCCGTAGAACTGTTTGCCTTGGAAATACCTCCAAGTTCGATAAATTTCTGAATGGATTCCGGTGTATATCCTCTGCGGCGCAGCGCTGCAATGGAAACCAGACGTGGATCATCCCATCCATCTACAATCTTCTCCTCAACCAGACGCTTGATATAACGTTTTCCGGTTACAACATTTGTCAGATACAGTTTTGCAAACTCGATCTGCTTCGGAGTCCCTTCCGGACTGGTCTTATATCCAAGTTCTGTCACAACCCAGTCATACAACGGTCTGTGATCCTCGAACTCCAGAGTACAGATGGAATGGGTTATTCCCTCGATTGCATCCTCAATCGGATGTGCAAAATCGTACATCGGATAAATACACCACTTGTCCCCGGTATTGTGATGTGTCATATGTGCCACACGATAAAGGATCGGATCTCTCATATTGATATTGGAAGAAGTCATATCAATCCGTGCACGAAGTACACGACTTCCATCCTCACATTTTCCTTCCTTCATTTCTTCAAACAGCGCAAGATTTTCCTCTACGCTTCTTTTGGCATATGGGTCTTCTTTTCCCGGCTCTGTCAGAGTACCGCGATACTCACGGATTTCGTCTGCAGACAGATCGGATACATATGCTTTTCCCTTTTTAATCAGTTTAATCGCTGCTTCATACATCTGATCGAAGTAATTTGATGCAAAGAAGAGACGATCTCCCCAATCTGCTCCAAGCCATTTTACGTCTTCCTTAATAGACTCTACAAACTCAAGTTTCTCTTTTGTCGGATTTGTATCATCAAAGCGGAGATTGAATTCTCCTCCGTACTTTTTTGCTAACCCTGAATTTAAAAGAATGGACTTTGCATGTCCGATATGCAGATATCCGTTTGGCTCCGGTGGAAAACGGGTTTTTACCGTTTCACAATGTCCCTCTGCCAGGTCCTTTTCAATAATCTGTTCAATAAAATTCTTGGAAACCGCTTCATTTTCCATATATCTATTCCTCCAGCACTCCTCAAATAAGAATAATTATAGGGATATTCCCGATATTTGTCAACCAAAACGCACCTGTGTACGCTATTGCTCCTGTCCTTTTTCGGATTCCAGAATTCCGTCCAGCGCACGTGTTGAAAAATATGCAATCTGTTTCTTCCCGTTTTTTATTTTTTCTTCCGTTTTTTTCACTCTGTCACCGGTTCCGGATGATGCACTTTTTCCCAGTGTAGAAATTGTAACCGCTCTCTGTGCATATCCGCCATTCCAGTTCTGTTCCATATAGCGGCCATTCAGCTTTGCATCAAACAGCTCTGTATAATAAACCGACCACACACTGACAACCGAAGTCAGCGCGGCCTTTCCTGCCATCTGACGCATATCAGAGTTTCTTCCAACCGCGTATACGCATTTTCCGCTTTCTTTTGCATTTTCAGCCATCTGCATAACAGCATCCAGATCGGTATTGGATGCAAGAACCACACACCCGCTCCGGATCAGATCTCCGGCTGCGGTTGCCTCCGCATCACTGTTATTCCAGGCATCTATGTATTCTACCTGTAAAACAACCTTTTTACAGACGGCCTTTCTCCCAGGTAATAGGCATTAATATCTGCATGTGCATCATCGTTTGCCTCTGCCGCCACATATCCCAGTTTTACATTTTTCTTTTCGTCAAAACTCTTTGCGGGAATCTTTTTCTTTTCCTTCAGCTTTGCTACTTTCATTCCGGCCGTGACTCCTGCCACATAAGAAGCTTCGTAGGTATCCATATGTACATTGTAAAGATTTGTGAGTTCTGTTCCGTCTTCCGTTACCGTACTCTGTGTCTTTGAATCGTTGATAACTACAAAATCAACTTCCGGATTCTTTTCTGCTTCACTTTTTATTGCTTCTTCATAGATGGCGCTGTTTGCAATAATAATCTCACATCCCTGTCTTATAAGATCCTTTACTGCACTTTTGCAGCCATCATTCGCACCGACACGCTCTTTCCAGATGATATCCTGCTCCGGAAGACTGACATTTTCTGCTGCTGCCCGGATTCCGTCAATATGTGCCAGTGTATAGGCTTCTGTCTCATCTCCGTTTAAGATAACACCGATCCATCCCTTTTGTTCTTCCTCATTTTCCAGTGGAATTTCCACTTTCGTTTCCGCAGTCTGTTCGTTTTCCTGCTGCTTTTGTTCTTTGTCTGCTTTCTGTTCTCCTGATTCTGTCTGTGTTCCGCTGACACCTGCCATTCCTATCAGAACCGCAACGATAAGCAAAACACTTAAAAACTTTTTCTTCATGATTTTTTTCTTTTCCACTCACTAAATTTTATTTTACATGCTGGTGGGTAAACAGATGATCCTGACAGTATTCACGATTTCCCACGCATTTGCTGCAATAACGGAACTGTAATTCCGGATTTGTCAGCTCGGTTCTACCACAGATGGCACATTTGTGACGTGCAATGCCGGACCCCGGACGAGGCTGACTGAACTGTGCCCGGAATTCTTTCTGGCGTTTCTTTTGTTTTCCGGACAAACGGGTCTTCATTGCATGGAAAAACCAGAACATATTGAGTACCGGAACCACAATCTGTACGCAGTTTAAAACCCCCACGAGAATTCCCATTCCGGTTCCATAACTTGCAATTCCGATCGAGAATATACGAACCACCTGATATCCCAGATATACCAGTTCAAAAATTAACATCCATTTCATCCTGATCGGAAGGACAAAATACAGGCGTACCTCTCCCTCCGGCATGCACATAGCCAGCGCCAGCAGCATGGACATCAGAATATAATACGTGGACAGATACGGAGAAAAACCATATCCCAGCAGAATCCGCGTAACAACATATACGATCGCGCCCACAATGTCACACAAAATCACACTTCCCCACAAAAATACATTCATGCGGAATGTTCCAAGCATGGATTCCAGCGAACTGCCCCACATAAGCACACAGAACAGAAATAAGATTCCAAAAACATCCAGCGATGCCGTCGGTGTAAAAATCCATGTCACAATTCTCCAGATCTGTCCGTGCAGAATACTGCCCATATCAAAATTCATATAACTCATGAGTCCGGGTGCCGTCAGCTGTACCACGTATCCAATCACCTGCGCAAGTACAAAATATCTGCTCAGATTGGCGACCGCATGTCGTCCCCATTTGCGTTCCAGTTTATCCATCCAGTTCATAAATCTGTCTCCTGTCTACATAGAATAGTGTATGTATGGTTACGGTCACTTCTGACCTTTCTGTCAACCAATTATACGGTTTTCAAATCCCTCTTGTCAACGCAGCGGCACGTTCTTTCCAACATTTTATAAAATCTTTATGTTTTCAGTCGTTGTCTTTTGTCAATTCTTGTCGTATAATGTTTTAGGTTTTGTTTTGAAATCATACTTATTTATAATAAGTTTAGTTACTTACACATGGAGGTTACATTTATGAGTGACAAGCAGTTACATAAACTTGGAATTGATATCGGTTCCACCACCGTCAAAATTGCAATCCTCGACTCACAGGACAACATCCTGTTTTCCGATTACGAGCGTCATTTTGCAAATATTCAGGAGACACTGGCGTCCTTAATTGCCAAAGCATCCAACGAACTGGGGGATCTTTCTGTTTCTCCTGTTATTACCGGATCAGGCGGACTGACCCTTGCAAAGCATCTGGAGGTTCCGTTTACGCAGGAGGTTATTGCAGTATCCACTGCTCTCACTCATTATGCGCCACAGACCGATGTTGCAATCGAGCTCGGCGGAGAAGATGCCAAGATCATCTATTTTGAAGGCGGTAATGTCGAACAGCGTATGAACGGTATCTGTGCCGGCGGTACAGGTTCATTCATTGATCAGATGGCATCCCTGATCCAGACCGATGCTTCCGGATTAAATGAATATGCCAAAAATTATAAAGCAATCTATCCGATTGCAGCGCGCTGTGGTGTATTTGCCAAGACAGATATCCAGCCGCTCATCAATGAGGGTGCAACTCGCGAAGATCTGTCTGCCTCTATTTTCCAGGCGGTTGTCAATCAGACGATCAGTGGACTTGCCTGTGGTAAACCGATCCGCGGACATGTGGCATTTCTCGGTGGTCCTCTGCACTTTTTATCCGAACTGAAAGCAGCGTTTATCCGCACGTTAAATCTCGATGATGAGCACGCAATTACACCGGAAAATTCGCATCTGTTTGCAGCGATCGGTTCCGCATTAAATTATAAAGAAGACGTAGAGACCACTTTAGGATCTCTGCAGCAGCGTCTTTCCACCGGCATTAAGCTGGAGTTTGAAGTTGCCCGTCTGGCCGCTGTTTGCCAGCCAGGAAGATTACGATGCTTTTACCAGCCGGCACGGAAACAATCATGTAGAAACCGGTGACCTGAAAAACTATTCCGGAAACTGCTATCTCGGTATTGACGCAGGTTCCACGACAACAAAGATCGCACTTGTCAGCGAGGACGGAAAACTTCTGTATTCATTCTATGACAACAATAACGGAAGCCCGCTTGCAACTGCCATCCGTTCCATTCAGGAAATTTACCGTCTGCTTCCGGAGAGTGCGCACATTGTACACTCCTGCTCCACCGGATACGGGGAAGCTCTTTTGAAAGCTGCATTGATGCTTGATGACGGCGAGGTAGAAACCGTCGCCCATTACTATGCCGCCGCTTTCTTTGATCCAAAAGTTGACTGTATTTTAGACATCGGCGGTCAGGACATGAAATGCATCAAGATCAAGAACCAGACCGTAGATTCGGTTCAGTTAAACGAAGCATGTTCTTCCGGCTGCGGTTCTTTCATTGAAACTTTTGCAAAATCCTTAAACTTCACGGTGCAGGATTTCGCCAAAGAAGCACTGTTTGCCAAGCATCCGATTGATCTTGGTACCCGCTGTACCGTATTTATGAACTCAAAGGTAAAACAGGCACAAAAGGAAGGCGCCTCCGTTGCCGATATCTCTGCCGGACTTGCCTACTCTGTAATCAAAAACGCATTATTTAAGGTGATCAAACTGTCCGATGCCAAAGATCTGGGAGAAAATATTGTTGTTCAGGGTGGTACTTTCTACAATGACGCCGTTCTGCGCAGTTTTGAAAAAATTGCCGGTGTCCACGCAACCCGTCCGGACATTGCCGGAATCATGGGTGCTTTCGGTGCCGCACTGATTGCCCGCGAACGTCACGAAGCCGGCTATCAGACGACGATGCTGTCCATTGAACAGATCAATAAACTGTCCTACACTACCAAGCTTGCACGCTGCCAGGGATGTACAAACCACTGTCTGCTGACGATCAATAAGTTTTCAGACAACCGTCAGTATATTACCGGAAACCGCTGTGAGCGCGGACTTGGAAAAGAAAAAAACAAAGAGAATATTCCAAACCTCTTCGAATATAAGAACAAACGTATTTTTGCTTATGAACCTCTGTCAGAAGCCGAAGCAACCCGCGGGACCGTCGGACTTCCGCGTGTACTGAACATGTATGAAAACTATCCGTTCTGGGCAACGTTCTTTAAGAAGCTCGGTTTCCGTGTGGTTCTCTCTCCGCAGTCCACACGAAAAATCTACGAACTCGGCATTGATTCTATTCCAAGCGAATCCGAATGCTACCCGGCGAAACTGGCGCACGGTCATATTTCCTGGCTGATCCACCAGAATGTAGATTTTATTTTCTATCCGGCGATTCCTTACGAGCGCAACGAGTTTCCGGATGCAAACAACCACTACAACTGCCCGATCGTAACTTCTTATTCCGAAAACATTAAAAACAATGTTGAAGAAATTACAAGTGGACAGATGCGGTTCTTAAACCCGTTCATGGCGTTTACAAACGAAGAAGTCCTTTCCAAACAGCTCGTAGACTGTTTTAAGAAAGAATTCCATATTCCGGAAGCCGAAGTACGTGATGCCGTATCCGAAGGCTGGAAAGAACTTGCCATGACCCGTCTGGAGATGCAGAAGAAGGGCGAAGAAGTATTGAAATATATGGAAGAACACCATCGCCGCGGTATCGTGCTGGCCGGTCGTCCATACCATGTTGATCCGGAAATCAATCACGGTATTCCAGAAATGATTACTTCCTACGGTATGTGTGTACTGACAGAAGATTCCATTTCCCATCTGGGGAATCTGGAACGCCCGCTTATTGTCATGGATCAGTGGATGTACCACAGCCGGCTGTACTCCGCCGCAAACTACGTTAAGACCAGGGATGATCTGGACCTCATCCAGCTGAACTCCTTCGGCTGCGGACTGGATGCCGTAACAACCGACTGTGTCAGCGATATTCTGACCAATTCCGGAAAAATTTATACATGCTTAAAGATTGATGAAGTCAACAACCTCGGTGCTGCCCGTATCCGTATCCGTTCGCTTCTGGCTGCAATTCGTGTCAAAGAGAAAAAACATGAAAAACGCGAAATCAAGCCGGCAAATTACGAGCGCGTTATCTTTACCGAGGAAATGCGTAAAGATTACACCATCATCTGTCCACAGATGTCACCGATCCATTTTGAACTTCTCGTTCCGGCATTCCGTGCCGCAGGCTACAATCTGGTCATCCCAGATATTCCGGCCAGAGAATGTGTCGATGTCGGTTTAAAGTATGTAAATAACGATGCATGTTATCCGTCCCTGATTGTCATCGGACAGATTATGAGTGCGGTAATGTCCGGCAAATATGACCTGAGCAAAACAGCAATCCTGATCTCACAGACCGGTGGTGGCTGTCGTGCGACCAACTACATTGGATTTATCCGCCGCGCACTGACCAAAGCCGGCCACCCGGATATTCCGGTCATCTCCATCAACATGGTCGGTCTGGAGAAAAATCCGGGATTTAAACTCACACCAAGCCTGATCCAGCATGGTCTGTACGCTCTGGAATTCGGAGACATCTTCATGCGCTGTCTCTACCGTGTGCGCCCATACGAAAAGGTACCGGGATCTGCCAACGCATTACACGAAAAATGGAAAAAACGTGTCATTGACTTTGTTGGCAACACCAAGATTCTGTCCCACCGTAAATATCGCAAAATGTGCCGTCAGATCATCCGCGACTTTGACAATCTGCCAATGACGGATGAGAAAAAGCCGCGTGTCGGTGTGGTTGGAGAGATCCTTGTCAAGTTCCTTCCGGCTGCCAACAACTATATTGTGGATCTGCTCGAATCCGAAGGTGCGGAGGCAGTCGTACCGGATCTGACCGATTTCTTACTGTACTGCTGCTACAATCAGAATTTCAAGGCGGATTATCTTGGAGCTACCGCAAAATCCAAGCGCATCAACAATATGCTCATCCGCTTCTTTGAGTGGCTGCGCAAGGATGCAAGGGATGAACTTGCAAAGAGTAAACATTTTGAGCCAACTGCATATATTCAGGATCTGGCAAAACAGGCAGAGCATATCGTCTCCTGCGGTAACCAGACCGGCGAAGGCTGGTTCTTAACTGGAGAAATGCTTGAACTGATTGCACAGGGAGCAACCAACATCGTCTGTGCGCAGCCATTTGCCTGCCTGCCAAACCATATCGTCGGTAAAGGTGTCATTAAGGAAATTCGTCACGAATATCCGGGCGCAAATATCGTTGCAATCGATTATGATCCGGGTGCATCGGAAGTTAACCAGCTCAACCGTATCAAGCTGATGCTTTCTACAGCACAGAAAAACCTGAAAAAAGCAAATTCATAATTCTGCGATGTTTCATCATAAGTCGCAAAAATACCCCGACAACGGAAATTCCGTTTGCCGGGGTATTCCTTTTTTATTTTTCCAGTCAGTCTAACACTTTTTCCAGTTCAGCAATCACGATCCTTAATGCTTTGATCCGTGCATATTTTTTATCTACGGATTCTAAGATATGCCACGGTGCATAGGTAGTGCTCGTCTTTTGAATCATCTCATTGACTGCCCCCTCATACGCATCCCACTTATCACGGTTGCGCCAGTCTTCCTCTGTAATCTTCCATTGCTTTTCGGGCGTATTCTGCCGATCGGTAAAACGGGCAAGCTGCGTATCTTTGTCGATCTGCACCCAGAATTTGATGATCACGGCGCCCCAGTCGTGCAGTTCCTTTTCAAATTCGTTGATCTCATTGTAAGCACGCATCCAGTCATTTTCACTGCAAAACCCCTCCAGACGTTCGACCATCACACGCCCATACCACGTTCGGTCAAAGATTGCAATATGCCCGGTACGCGGAAGCCTTGTCCAGAAACGCCACAGATAATGTCTTGCTTTCTCATGCGGCTCGGGACTTGCAATCGGATGAACCTCATATCCACGCGGATCAAGTGCTCCCGTAATCCGCTTGATATTTCCGCCTTTTCCGGCTGCATCCCACCCTTCATAGGCAATGATGACCGGCACCTTCTTACGATACAGACGATTGTGCAGTTCTCCAAGTCTCTGCTGAAGCTGCTTTAATTCCTTTTTATAGACATCCTCCTCCATACACTTGTCCAACGGAATGTCACAAAGAAGCGGCATTTTTTTCAACGGAAATACATTCTGCAGAAGCGGAACCGCCATCTGGTGATTGCTCAGAGCAATCTCAATTCCCTGGGTAAGCGTCTCAAGAATCTGTACTTCTGTCCATTTTCTGGACTTTGCATCAATGATATACCAGGGTGCGGATGGCATATTTGTATTTTTCAGATATCCGGAAAATACATCCATACATTTCTCATAATGTTCATTCTGCCACAGATCTTTTTTGCTGACACGCCATGTTGTGTCCTTCTGATGCTCCAGCTGTGCAATACGCCGTGACTGTTCCTTTTTTGAAATATGCAGAAAGAATTTCATGACCAGATAGCCATTGTCTGTAAGCTGCCGTTCAAACCGGCGGACACTTTCAATCCGGTTGGCATATACATCCTCGGAAATGGTTCCGTGCAGACGCTCCTCCGTAATCTCATCCATCCATGCCGTATCCAGAAATACAAACTGTCCGGCTTCCGGAATTTTGGCAAAATGCCGGTACAAAAACGGTTTTCTCTTGTCATCCTCCGTCTTTTTCTGCATCGATACCACCTTAAAGAAACGCGGATCAATATTCTGGATGATCTGGCCGATTGCATAACCTTTTCCGGCCGTTCCCCAGCCTTCAAGCACAACAAGAACCGGTACTTTTTTTTCTTTGATCAAAAGCTGCTGCCGTGCCAGTTTCTCTTTTACCGCTTCCAGCCGTGCCTTAATTTCCTCCTCCGATGGTTTTTCGGATTTTTCCCACTCTTTTAGCATAAAAACCCCTCCTTATGCTTTTTTCTTATCATACCACAGCCGCTGATTTTCATCCACTTCTTTGCAAATTTTTTTGTTTTCACTTTTCACTGGCAAAAAATGCAATTCCGATGTATAGTATCCTATATATAAACTTTCGAAATCTGTGTTTTCGTAAATATAAAGGAGTATAAAAAATCATCATGCTGCAATTAGAACGTCAGAAACTTATATTGGAATATTTGAAACAAAACCGAAAAGCAACCACAAATGAACTCAGTGAAATGCTTGGAGTTTCCACCACAACCATCCGTACCGATTTAAACCAGATGGATAAAGAAAAACTTCTGACCAAAACACATGGAGGCGCACTCTACCACGATAACTCCGCAGACAATAAAGAACTTACCGGAAAAGCCTATTTCTTTCATGAACGTGCACTGGAAAATAAAAAAGAAAAAGAGGCAATTGCTGCAAATGCCATCCACATGGTAAAAGATCACATGTGCATCTTTTTAGATGCCAGCTCCACTGCCTATACACTTGGCATGAAACTGACCGGCTTTACAGAACTTACCGTTATCACAAACGGCATTGACCTTGCACTGGCTCTGAAGGATATCCCCGGGATCACCGTTATCCTGACCGGTGGAATCGTTACCTCTGCCTCTTCTTCCATTGAAGGTCTCCTCGGTGTGGATCTGCTACAGAAAATTCATACGGACATTGCATTTGTCTCTGCACGCGGCTTCTCCGTTGAAAACGGACTTACCGATTTCAGTATCTACGAAGCAGATTTAAAACGCATGTGTATCAAGGCTTCTGCTAAAACAATTGCATTGATTGACCACACCAAATTTGACACCTCATCCATCTCCAGCTATGCCTCTATTGATGATCTGAATCTGGTAATCACCGACTCCGGATTATCCGAAAATACAAAAGAAATCTATGAAAAAGCCGGTGTTGATCTGCTCATCACCGACTAATTATCAATTTTCCATGTTTAACAATTTTTGCATTGCAGCTGCCTGAACCGGTCTGGAATAATAATACCCCTGAAACCATGTGGCTCCAAAGGAACGCAGATAATTCTGCAGCTTTTCATCCTCTACCCCTTCCAGGCAGCTCTTTAAATCCGCTTTATTTGCAAAATCAACCATGCTGCGCACCAGTGCCTGTTTGGTCTGATTATCCGTAATTCCACGGATAAAACTCATGTCAATCTTTATCTCATCCATCGGGGTCTGCAGCAGGATACTTGAAGATGCACTTCCCGTACCGTAATCATCCATTGCAAGTCTCACTCCATGTTGTTTGAGGTACAACAGTTTTTCTTCCATAACGCTGACCGGCATGCTTCTACACCGCTCTGTCAGTTCCAGACACAACTGCCCCGCCGGAAAACCGGTTTCTTTCAACAATGCCATGACAACACCACAGAACGTTTTCCTTTCCAGCTGTTTTGCGGACATATTGACATTAATAAAAAAATCCGGATTTGATTTTCGAAACTCCACAGCATCCGTCAATGCCTGTTTCAAAACAAAATTTCCCAGATCATACATACATGGATTACTTTCCAGCCAGTCAATAAACATTCCCGGTGGCACAATACCATATGGCTCTTTTTTCCAGCGGACCAGTGCTTCCGCTCCGGCAATCTCTCCTGTCTGTGCATGTACGACAGGCTGATACTCCACATAAAATCCATCACATTGGTTCAGCACAGACTGATGAATTATCTTCATCAGATCCAGATCCACGTCCCCATTGATCTGTACCAGATCATTAAAGAACATTAACTTGTGATCCCGTCTGGTACGCATTTTTCCTAAAACATATTCCAGCTTACTCTGTACCGTGGAAATTTCTCCCTCATAATGATCAAGAATTATCCCGCTGGCATATATCTTCAAATCAAAATGGTTGTTTTCCAAGACGACACTTTCCTCCAGCCGCGCACGAATCTTCTCCAGAAATGCCGCAGCCTCTTCACGGCTGGCATCCCTCAAAATAAATGCGTAATTGGAATTTCCCATACGATAAACTGCTTTATCTGCATCCATCATGTAAATAAACCGGTATGCAAGAACCTTTTGAATCCGGTCGCTGTAATTTGTTCCGTACAATATATTGATATCATTCATATGATCAATTTCAATTTCCAAAACAGCTACTTTTCGTCCCTGCTGAATATAATCCACAATATCTTTTTCAAATTTGACCTGACCATAAAGATCCGTCAACGGATCAATTTCCGGAATCACATTCTGATTCCGAAGCAGAACAATAAAATATCTGTTTTTGCCCTGCTCTAAAATCATATCCGTTATAATCTGCGTCATCACATACTTTTTGTCTTTTCCCATACGGATGTACAGATCGTTCTCCAGATTGATCCCCCGCAGACGTTTTTTCATCTCTTCCGTATATTCCGGGCAGTCATATGGGTGTACGCTCTTTTCCAGCACTATTTTATATCCGTCTTCACACCATCCCGATGGAATCCCCAGAAATTCTGCAGTACTTTCTGGAACAAATGTTAAATTATGCTGCATATCAGTAACCATTAAATAACTGTCCTGAGATAATTTTGAAATACGACTGATCATCTCCTGAAATATCTGAGATTTTTCCATGCAAAATTCCTGTTTTTCCATCGCTTCCACTCCATATACCTTCTGTCAATAGTCTATGTTTATGGTAACATATTTCTGCCATTTATGCAATTTTCAACTTTGACTGGTGCATACAGGGCAACAGCTGTTATACCCGTTAGTCAGTGTAAACTACATACATCACCTACACCTGCATATCCACATGATCCTCCCGCGCCTTTATCCCATCGGTTACCTTTAAATCTTTTTAGGAAACATGCGCGGCACTCTTAAACGATACATTTGCTTCATCTGATCCGTCGACATATTTGCGGTTTTTACAGGTCTGGCATTCCTTCTGTTTTCCATTTTCATCTACGCTTCCGATGCCGTTTTCTTTTCCTGTGACATGTCTGGTATCGCTGTCCGAAATTCCATAATTATATAAATATGATAGGTTTCCTACTCCTGTTATATCCATGGCGGACTCCTTTCTGTTTTGTGTATGCATAAACGATCACATCATTTTATTTCCAATATACCATAAAAATCAGAAATTGCATCTTTTTCATTTGCTGCAAAATAAAAATGAAAGAATTTTTATCATCCTTTATATCCGAAACCTGACAGCAAAAGTCAATTCGACAAACTAATCATCCACTTGCGCCTCTTAAAAATAACAAGCGATACAACCAGCCTGAATATTTCTTCCGTGGTGAGCAATGTATACACACCAACGATGCCCCACTTAAATACATACGCTGCAAGCAGACACAGTGGGATTCCGATGCACCATGTGCCAACAATATCAATCACCATGATAATTTTGGTATTGCCGCCGCTTCTTATGATACCACCACCAAGTATCATATTTTCAACCTTGACCGGCGCATACAGGGCAAATACAATAAGCAGTATCTTTCCAAATGCTTTTACGCTGCCATCTACACGATACAGTCCGGTATATACTCCTGCCAGAAGAATGAGCAATGTCGATACGGCTACCGCTCCTGCCAAGCCTGCATACATAATCTTCTTCGATTCTGTATAAGCCTCATCATACTCTTTCCTGCCAAGCCTCTTGCCAACCATCACACCTGCAGCCGCCGACAATCCGCTAAGTGCTCCTACAATAAGCCCCTGTATCGGACAGGTAAGTGTGTATGCCGCCAGGTTTGACGTTCCAAGATGCCCATAGACGGCAGACTCCACATTTTGTCCGAGGCTCCACAAAAATTCACTGACCAGAATCGGCATAATCATGATCAGATAATCCTTGATAGTAATTTTACTGAAACGCAATGACCATACCGGTTTATCTTCATCCTTTCTGATACATAAGGCAAATCCAACAGCAATAAATACGAGGTTAAACAACTGCGAAATAAGTGTCGCAACCGCAGCGCCCTTTATTCCCAGACATGGTAATCCGAGTTTTCCAAATATCAGCAGATAATTAAGACCTGTGTTTACAGCAACTGCCCCAAAGCTTGCCAAAAAAGGTATAGTTGCATGCTCCCTGCAACGCAGCCATGAGGATAAAATATTACTGACCGCCATTGGAATATATGAAAACGCTACAATCCTAAAATACACCGCACCAGTATTAATAATACTCACATCCTTCGTGTACATTCCAAGAATCCGCGACGGAAAAACTCCTGCTGCAAACAGGAACAAAGCTGATATCATAATTCCGCAAATGAGACTCACATCAAAACTGCACCATGCCTCTTTTGTATCTTCCGCACCAATAAACTGTGCGATTAGTATCCCCGCAACCGTGCTTACTGCACCAATCACCACTGAAAAAATCAGCGAAAAGTTTCCACATAGTCCAACTGCCGATATATTAGTTTCTCCTAACTGTCCTATCATAATCTGGTCTACAATTGAAAAAGATGCCTGCAGCATACTTTGCAAGGTGACAGGAATTGCTATTTTACACAATGATTTCATAAACTTTGACATGATAATTTCCCCGTACTTTCTCTTTTTATTAACTCAACCGGCAACACAATTTCTGTCTCACATTCTGCTCCATCGCGCATTGCTTCAAGGCACTTGATTGCAGTTTTTGCCCTAAGAGGTGCCTCCTGATGAATCGTTGTAAGCGCAGGATTACTTTCCCTGCTTGCCAGATTGTCATCAAAACCTATGATCTGGATATCCTTTGGAATTTGTATGCCTTTTCCGTCTTTGGTATTTCCCATCTGAATATTTCCCCAGCCTGATAACCGCCATCATAATGATTGATGACCAGATTGACCACCTTGGAGCATTTTTCAAAATAACCATCATACACAACAAACGATATCCTCATCTGGTTTCTTAGCTTCTCATAATCGGCTTCACAAAAGCCCATCAGAATCAGTCCTCTAAGACCCTGCCTTCATACTTTTCATTGTCATTCACCACCACACCGATGATTCTGGAATTATTTCTCGCAAGCAGAATCCCCGCCATATTCGGGATATATCCTGACCTTTCAAGCTCCTGCTGGACACGTTTTACCGTCTCATCCGAAATCTTTTCTGTTTTGCCATGAATCACCTTTGATACAGTCGCTGTACTAAGACCTAACGCATCCGCTACATCCGCAATCCGAACTCTGTTCTGTGCCATATCGATTTCCTCTTTTTCTGATAATCTGATGATGAAAGGTTCAAGTGATAGCATTGATGAAAAACCAAACACCGTTTGACTCTCATTTATGATTATATGGTAGCAGAAATATGGGTTTTTCAAAGGTTAAACGCGTAACCCATCACAAAATCTGTCTTTTGTTTTTGTAACATTTTACCAAGAAGCGAAGGAATAACCCTATCAGTTTTATTTGTCCTTATTATATTTTTGCACAGTCCATTATAATTTTCTGACACATATCATATCCTAATACGGAGCTGTTGCCCGCGGCTATGGAGATTCAGCCAGAGCCTTGAACGCGATGGACGCTCTGGATATAGGGCTCACTGAAGAAGAGTTCCATCCGCTGGTAGATGCATGGAGGCAGGCAATATAAAGGCTGACAAAGAAAAATCCACAGAGAAAATCGACGGAGCCGTCGCCACTATTATGGGACTTGACCGTGCAATTCGCTGTGGAAATAATACAGGCGCTTCTGTCTGCGATTAACTATAAAATTCCTATCATCATACCAGTATATTTTGTAACCTGTGTAAATCCAGCAGGTAATGTGATTTTTAAAGTTTTGCTCTTGCCTTTATTTACAGAGAATGAGGACGGAGCTTTTACACTCTCTACGGATTGCAAATTCCGCTTCATCGGATCACCGATTCCGCTAGCAACGGTTCAGTGTTTCCGGTCGTAACGGAACACTTTTCCGCTTCGTCGGATCACGCATTCTTATAAAGTGTTATAGTTTTTTCGTAGTCATTATTTTTAGATTACGAAAGGAGGCATTTTTATGCAGGACTACAACACTATTATTGGTGCTATTCAGATGCGTCTGAATAAATGCCCAACCAGATCTGTTATGGATCGTTTTCGAATAGGATCAAGCACTCTTAACTTGATCATGAGTCGATATAAGGCTCTTGAGCTTACCATTGACGAGCTTGAAGCTATGTCACCAAAAAACGTAGAGAACCTCTTTTACCCACAGAAAAATCTTCAACGCAAAGAAGTTCCACTTCCAGATTTTCAGTATTACTATGGTCGTATTCATGCCCCAAACAGTAGAGTAAATATTTCATTCTGTTGGCTACTACAAAGAAAAGAATCCAGATGGATATGAAAGATCTCAGTTCTATAAATACTATCAACGTTTTGTTCAGGAAAACTATGGTGGCACAAAAATTTCAATGGCGGTAAATCGCAAGCCTGGTGAAAAGATGTACATCGACTGGGTTAGCGACCAGCCTGGACTTCTGACGGATGTTACAACCGGTGAAATCATGAGAGTTCATATCTTTGCCACAACATTAGGCGTGAGCAGTATGATCTATGCAGAGGCATTTCCAAATGAAAAGCTTCCTTGTTTTATCGAAGGCTGTGTACATGCGGTATCCTTCTATGGTGCAGTTGCTAAACATTTTGTCCCGGATAATCTAAAAACAGCTGTTACGAAGCATACAAAAGATGATCTTGTATTACAGTCAACCTTCTCTGATCTGGAAGACTTCTATGATACGATTGTGCTCCCACCACCGGCTCGTAAGCCTAAGGGAAACCCAACGGTCGAGAATCATGTGCGTTACCTTGAAACACATCTTATAGAAAAGTTAAAAGAAAACATTTACACATATAATAATGAGGTCGCATTCGAGCCCGTGACATACCAGCTTATTTTTGCTATTAAATAAACAACGGCTTAACAGCAGAAACCGCTGTCAAGCCGCATCAATTATCATAGAAGATCTAAATTTACAGAAAAAATTTCACACCGTCTCGCATTCCACGACCTCATCACCTTCCTTTAAATCCAGATATTTGCTGTGAATTCCTTCTCTTTCAAGCATATCCAGACTTGCCTTCATAACTGTAACCGGTGTCCTGACTTTCATACTCCTCAAATTTTTTACTATGGAAAAACCATCTATTCCTGGCAGCATTACGTCTGAAATAATTGCATCTTAAGAATTTTTTTATGCGGTCTCATATCCGGATATTCCATCATGGCAGACAGTCACCTAAAAATTTTTATTGTAAAACCAGTCATATAAGACATCTGCTAGGCGTATTTCATCTTCTATAATTAATATTTTTATCATAGTCTGTTTACGTTTCAAATCTCCATTTCGTAATTTTCCTACATTTACTATACTATCTATTTAAAAACTTGATAAGAATAAAATTATTCCTGTTAATATCTACCTGTTCTGCAAGCATGACACTATTTAACACCAGCTTTAATATTGTCTGTACCGCTGTTTTCATGCTTCCACACATTAAGTATCCATAATTATCAGCACTAAAATTTGTCAATCTGTACCAATGATAAAATGATAACTTCGACATTTCTTCCAACTCATTTGGAGCCACCAGTCGAATCTGCTTAAAGCGTTCTTCTCTTGTACTTGTTCTGTGATAACCATATCTCTTCATGATTATTTGCTCCTTCCTTAGTCCTGAAATGTGTACTTTTTGAAACTACTAAAAAGGACTGATAAACAGTCCCGAAATGTATAGACATCCCTTTACGAAACGTCCCAGTATTTTTGTATGTTTTTTGGCACCACCTACTTAAAAAATGGGTATAAAAAAAGAAGGTGTATTTCCACCTTCCTTAATATTAATCAGCAATAATCGTTAATGTTTCTAAATATTTTCTTACTTTTGTATTAACATCATTCAACCTATTTTGGAAATCTTCTGACATACCAATTTCATCTTCTGTTATAATTTTATTAATTTCCACGCATTCTGCTTCATATTCCTTTATTCTAGCAATAATTCCCCAAAACAAGGTATTTGCCAGCTCATTTAACGCAAGATATTCATTATATATTTCCTCAGGAATAAATGGTGCATTTTCAAAAAGCAAATTTTGAGCAGTACTATTTACACTAATTATTCTACTAACTTCTTCCATAGAAATTATATCATCTTCTTCAATAGAAATAATACGATTGCCTATTCTCTTATATGCAAATGATGATAACTTAACTGCTACAGAGAAAAATGCTTTTGATAGTTGTTTATATATCTGGTATTCATTATCAAATTGAGTTTTTGATATATATCTACGATGTTCCATTATACTTTTGTACTTTTCAAATTCTTGCTCAAATCTCTGCTGATATTTTCCATCAATACGTTTTGCAATTCTCTCTGAAATAAAATTTGCTAATGCACATATTATTACTCCAGAGCCACCCACACTTATAATTATTGATGTTGCAATTGCAATAATATCTTTAGCTATCATAATTAGTTCTCCTATGCAAATTGGTGCTAGAATATAAATAGTACAAGCCAAAATGAGAAATTCCAAATACACATAAGCATGATACAATAGAGGCATGCTGAAGGAGGATCTCATATGGCAAAGCAACATGACAAACAATTTAAACTTGATGCAGTCCAGTACTATCAGGATCACAAAGATCTCGGAGTACGTGGATGTGCAGAAAATCTTGGCATCGGATACAGCACATTAACAAAATGGCTGAAAGACTTCCGAGAATCAGGTGATATTCCTGTTCGTGGTTCTGGTAATTATGCATCTGATGAGCAGAAGGAAATTGCCCGTCTCAGACGTGAATTACGTGATGCAAAAGATGCACTTGATGTGTTAAAAAAAGCAATCAACATTCTGGGAAAATGACGGAAGCCATTTATCTTGAAGTGTCTGAGAAGACGGAAGCTGCCAAAAAGGCTGGACGCCGGGTTTCCGTCTCCGGAATGTTGAAATTTTTAGGTGTCTCTCGCTCAGGATATCTTGCATGGCTCCACCACGTACCTTCTGATACAGAAAAACGTCGTAAAGCTGTAAAAGCAAAAATACAGGATATTTATGATGATTCCAAGCAGAACTACGGTGCTCCGAAAATCACTGTAGAACTTCGAAAAACTGGTGAAGTCATTTCGGAAAGAACCGTTGGTACATATATGCGCCAAATGGGAATCCGTGCTCAGTGGAGCAAACCATGGACAATCACCACAAAAGATTCCGATTTCAGCACTGAATTACAAAATATCCTCGATGAGCAGTTTAATCCTGATCGTCCGAATGCAGTCTGGTGTTCGGATATTACCTACATCTGGACAATAGATGGATTTGTCTATCTGACCAGTGTTATGGATTTATTTTCCAGAAAAATCATAGCCTGGACGCTTTCAGAAACACTGGAAGTATCTTGCGTGATTGATACTATAAACAAAGCCAAAGCTCGCCGAAATATCGATCAACCATTAATTATCCATTCGGATCGTGGCAGTCAATATGTTGCAAAGGAATATAAAAAAGCAACCGAAAATATGCAGCGCAGTTATTCGAAGAAAGCTTTTCCGTGGGACAATGCATGCATTGAATCCTTTCATTCTGTTATCAAACGTGAATGGCTCAACCGCTTTAAAATTCGCGACTATAAGCAGGCATACCAGTTGATTTTTGAATATCTGGAAGCTTTCTACAATACGAAACGAATTCATAGCCATTGCAACTATATGTCGCCAAACGAATTCGAACGAGTGTATGAAAGAACGCACACTGAGGCTGAGCTTCTGGCAGGTTAAAATGGGGAGAAATTTCTCATTTTAACTTGTACTAAATCTTGACATAGGACCAAATATATCTATTCTGCCATTATCTCTTATCAATTTACATTCTTTCTATTTTATAAGATAATCTTTTTCATCATACATTAATATAACTTGATAAAACAACCTCACCAGACAAAATCCAGTGAGGTCACATAATTACGCTTTCTGTTTCGGTACAAACTCAATCTTAAGAGCCATTCCCATACCATCCGCTAATCTTTTCAGTAAATTGACAGAAGGATTTCTTGTTCCATTTTCAAGCTTACTAATATCAGCCTGATTAATACCAGTACGCTCCGCAAGTTCTTTCTGTGTAAGATTCTGTGATGTTCTTGCATCTACGATAGCTCTGATAACATCCATCTCTGGCTGAATCGCTTCATACTCTTTTCTAAATTCTTCATCCTTCAACTGATTAGAAAGCATATCATCAAATGTTCTCATTCTTCATCACCCTTTCTATGAAATCTTTTCTTCTATCTTTTTGCAATCTGTATCTCCTCTTTGGGAGTTTTCTGTGTTTTCTTAACAAAACCATTCGTCATTATAATTTTTCCCTCATAATAGAAAAAAATATAATACTCTGGTAATATCGCTTCCGAATTTGCATCGCAATTCAAAAAATACCATCTTCCAGATGCTTGCTATATGGTTCCCTAAGCATATTTCCCTTTTTCCTGCAAAATTCCCATCAAACCATATATCTTAGCTCTCATCTTAGGATTAACAGAGTCAAGAAATTCCTCTACAGGAACTTCTCCATTTTCTTTTTCATATGCAATCAATTTAAAGTCCGCCATGCAATCTCCTTTGTAGTTATTATATGGCATATATACCATAATGTCAATTATCCATTTAAAGTAACCATACCGAGCTATTTTTCTAAAAAACGTGTAGTAAGTGTGTAGTAGAGCACTTTTTTCAGCTAAGGAATGGCTTATTTACAGGCTTTGCGGGAGTATCTATTGATATTGCCGTGACATACCATCAATTTTACTAAATCAATTTAAAATACCTCTCGTTGTCCCAACAAAGTTCCTGTGTCTCCCTGTCTCCAAAATACACCGGAAAACGAAACTTTATGTGCTTCAGGAATCTGCCATCTGGCTGCTCCTGCTCGTAAATGTCCACCTGTTCCACAAAACTGTTAAGAAATTCTTTCTTCTCCAGGTCGGTGAACTTATCATATAGTTTATCAAAATATAAAAGAAATTGATAGACGTTTTCTTCTGATATTTTCTGTTGCTGGATATTCAGCAGGCGGTTCTTAACTTCCTCTATACTGTTCTCCACGCCTTCAATCTCATCATACAAACGGTATAACCTTGTCTCCATATCCTGATATTTCTTCTCATAAAATTTATCCATGATATCCAGACTGTCCATCTGCTGTCCAAGTCTTGCTTTTGCTCCGGTCAGCTGCCTGTGCTGCTTTTCCAATCCTTCAATCTCTTTTTCTATTTCTTCTGTATCTATTCTTGAACCGATTTTATTCAGAATTGCTTCTTCAAATTTAGGATTCTTCACCAGCTTCCGAATAACTTCTTCCACTGCATTGTTAATCTTCTCCTCACTCCATTGTTTACGATATCCACATTTATGACCATCTACCAGGCGACGATGTTTGCAGGCATAATAGAAATAATCCTTATATAAAGTTCCGTCTTTCTTTTTCTTTCGGTTCACGTTTCCATACATACCACTTCCACATAACGGGCATCTCAATATTCACAGATAAAATATGCTCATGATCGAGACTATGTGTCTTTTTCATATTTCACACCTGTTTTTTCCCGTTTTTGATGTGCCAGCTCCCAGTCTGTTTCTGAAACAATCCCTTCATGGATACCATCGTGCAGCATATAATTTTCCTGCTTTACAATGCGGTATTCATTTCTTGTACCAGAAACTTTTCGTTTTTCCTTCGTCCATAAGCCAGCTTTCCACAGTATACCGGATTATCCAGAACGCCTTTTATAAACGAAGAGGCAAATGCGTCCAGTGTATTATTCTGTCGTTTTTTCTTTTTTATATCCATGCTGGTTCAGCCATGCGGCAATCGCAGAGATTCCCATATTGGTATGAATAAATTTGTCATAGATCAGACGAATAATCTCTGCTTCGTCCTCTGCAATCTGCAATTCTCCATTTACCAATTCATAGCCATATGGAGCAAATCCACCGTTCCATTTTCCTTCCCTGGCTTTCTGCTTACGTCCTTCCATTGTCTGAACAAGGATATTCTCCCGTTCAATCTCTGCCACCGCAGACAGAACAGAAATCATCAGCTTTCCACTATCTTTTGAGCTGTCAATTCCATCTTCTACACAAATCAGATTCACTCCAAAATCCTGCATCCTCTGCAAAGAGTTTAATACATCTGCCGCATTACGACCGAATCTGGAAAGCTTGAACACCAGTACAAACTGTACCTCATCTGTTCCATTCTCAATATTATCCAACATTCTCTGAAATTCCGGTCTGCCCTCTACGCTCTTTCCAGACTTACCTTCGTCTGAATACTCATTTACAATTTCCATATTCTGAAATTCCGCATATCTCTCGAGTTTTTCTTTCTGAGCATCCAGACTGTAGCCATCTACCTGCATGGTTGTGGATACTCTGGTATATATATCGCATTTAATCTTTTTATTCTTCATAATCTTCCTCGCAGTATAACTCTGTTTTATTGTCCCAACCTTATTTTAGTACTTGTTCCAACTATTTTCAATACTTATTTTCCGTATTGACGCATTTCTTCGCCAATCGTATAATTAAGTTAGATACAGAGCATTTCTGTTATCAAAATATTGCCCGCCCACCATTGGCGACTTATAAATGATTGGCTCGAAAATATTGTTCGCTTACCGGAAGCGTCTAATAAATGTCCGGCTTGAAAATTATTTAGAAATAATTTCTGTTTTGATATTGTGTTTTTATCACACATTGCATATACTATAAATACACAAAAAAGCCAAAAAAGAGGAGGTGTTAGTATGGCTACTTCAAGTATTACTCATAATTTTGTCGTATCCAATCCAAATAGCGTAAAGCGTTTTGTCGCAGCAATTGACGAAGCTGACCGTGACCGCACACCAAAGCAGACACTTCCCGGACGTCAGTTAACGAACCCACAGGAAATCTTAGCTTTAATGTCAAAAAGGAAGAAAAAACATGTCTGATAAATATTTTACCGTTAATATTCGGGCATATTTGGATAAAGACGAACCGACATATATCGGAGAGGAAAGTCTTTACGACTTACTCTCCGATTTTTCTTGTCCCAAAAATCCCGATGTGGAATACTTTTTATTACATAATGCGATTGAGTTTACCAAAAAAGATCAATCTATCACTTATCTGGTATTTGATGCTGAAGATGCTTCACTGGTTGGTTATTTTTCACTTACAATAAAACCCATCTCTGTCCGTGCTTCAAATATCAGCAAGACAATGGCAAAAAAAGCTGTCCCGTGTCAGTATTTTGGATGAAGAAACACAATCCTATACTACCGCAGCTTACCTGATTGCCCAGTTGGGAAAGAACTATTCTCTTCCAAAGGAAAAACGAATTCCTGGAAATATTCTACTGGGATTTGCACTGGAAACCATATCCAGTCTCAAATATTCCGTAGGTGGCGTTATGGAGTTTCTTGAATGCGAAGATAATGAATTTCTTCTGAGCTTTTATACGCAGAATCATTTCAAGCCATTTGATACTCGTATTACCGCTTCTCAGAATAATGAGCCACACACTCTGCATCAGCTTTTAAAATTTATTTGATTTAAAAGTACATGAAAAAGCGACAGTCTGATTTACATTTTGTATTTCAGGAAACTGCCGCTTCTTTTTCTTCTTTATTCTGTTTTTCTTCCTCCAACTCCCGGAGGACTTCAGCACCGTACTTATCAATCATCCGTACCAGAAAATCAATGCACCGCTCAAATTCAATATTCTGTTGCATAAGCTCCTCCCGTTATTGTTTGTTCTGAGCTTATTTTACAGAACCTGCCTGAAAACCACATTGAATAGAAATTGATTGTAAATTGACACAATCACTTTAAAAATATCCGTATTTTCTTGAATCGAATATATGTTCGTGTTATGATAGATATACTCAATCTTAACTACGAAAGGGGAATTTCTATTGAATCGATGCGATTTTTCTTCTATTAGCACTTGCTTAAAAAATCATATCAGCGAAAGTAATCAAATGAGTCAGCCTGATTTTTTATACGAATTATTTGAAGATTTTATGGATGATCCGGCAAATCAGGATTTTTCAATGGATAACGGTCTGGTTTGCCGCTGGATGACTGGTCAGGCTAAAATCAGTCCTAAAATATCCGCTTACTATTCCAAGCCATCCAATCAGGAAAAATTAGCTCATACTATCCACCAGAATCTTCTTCCACTGATGTCTGACTGTAATATGGCTATACCTCAGATTGCCAATTATGCAATGTTCCTGACAGAACAGCAGGAACCCGAAAGAGGCATCTCTGAATTGCAAAAATTATCCGGCATCATCAAGGAATACCATTCCGATGACTGTCTGGATTATGCCAAAGTACAGGAAACCCTTGGAACCATTTATCTGATGACTGCCAATCTTCCGCAAGCCAAAACACATTTTAAAAGAGCTTTCAAAATATATGAAAAGATCTGGGCTGATGAACCAGAAATGATTGAAGCAAAATATCAGGAAATTCAGGAGTTATATCCACAGATTGGATTTTGCATTGGAAAAAATCTATTCGGTCTTTTAACAAAATAAGCATAATTTACGGCGGGCAACTTGCCCGCCGTTATATTCAACTATTCGTCAAATAAATATATGCATCTTCCAAAGTGATATCATTATCCAGGACACAATTCTCATTTGGCTTTCCTTTGCTTAATACTTTCATATGAATTCCATTTTCTACATACTGCTTAGATGATATAGAATAATTGGCTTCTAACAAACGGGCTTCTTCTGCATTTTGTACCGTACAATTCCAAACACAGCCTTTTGCATTTTCCAGCAACCCACTCACGCTTCCAGAATATAAAAAACTTCCCTTTTTCATAATGGCAAGCTGTGTACAGGTTGCTGCTAAATCTTCTACTACATGAGTGGAAAACAGCACAGTTCTATCCTTTGAAAAATCAACCAGAAGATTGCGGATCCTGATTCTTTCTTCCGGATCTAACCCAGTTGTTGGTTCATCAATAATCAAAAAATCCGGATTATTAAGAAGTGCCTGTATGAGTCCGACACGTCTCTTCATACCACCAGATAATTGCCGCATTTTTTTATTCTGATGCTCTGTAAGAGAAGTCTTTTCCAGATAATAGGTAATTCTTTGTTTGAGGTCATTTGTGGATACTCCTGATAGTCCTCCCATATATACAAGGCATTCTTTCACCGTAAGATTCGGATATAAGTCGATTTCCTGTGGAAGATAACCAATCTTTTTCTGTATTTTCTCATAATTTCCCTCGTTATACAGAATTCCATCAAGGGAAACCATTCCTTCCGTTTGTTTTAAAACGGTTGTAAGAACCCTTATCAAAGTGGTTTTTCCAGCACCATTCTCACCCAAAAGTCCGTAAATTCCCTTAGGTATTTCAAGAGATGCCTTATTTACTGCAACTATACCATTTTTAAATCTAACTGTTAAATCATTTATTCTAATACTCATAATCTATCCTCTTTTCTTTAAAGCCATTGGTAATACTGCAAATAAAAGCAGCCCCGCTATAAAAAAGACACAAGCGTTCCATAAATCCAACTCTCGGACATTAATTGAGTAGGTTCACAAAAGCTGAAAGAAAACAATCCCAGATTCCCGAAAAATGAACTGCCCGCTTTCGATATAAGACCAATGACAATTCCAAATAAACATCCTATACCTGCCCACATATTTCCAAGCAATGTACACAAAATCACAGAGCATATACTCCAAAGCCAGATAGTTCCAAACATTGCAATGAAAAATAAAAGGAATATCAGAGTGCCCGAAACGCCTTCGTTTACACTGCCCGGTTTTTGCCAGAAAAATACAACATATCCAACACAGGAAAGTATTAATAAATATAATATTTGAACGCCCACTCTCTGCAATATTACTTTTAACTGCTTTTTTTTGATCATACAAATGAAATACATCGGCACGCTTACTTTTTACTTCCATCAAATATGTGTCACTACAAAAAATAATTGTTAAAATGCTATGCTATTGGCGACTGAATCGCTGAACCGATTTCTTCATAGTATATAATCGGATGAATCGCACACAATATCAGTATAAATGCACATGAATAAAAAATCTTATATAACGACAGGCAGTTTTTTAGTTCCGTTTTCAATGAACCCTCCTCCTTTTCCAGATTGTAACAGAAATACATACTAATATAACTGATGAAATTACAAGAATAATCTGATTTATGTTTGACATTTTGGCTACATGTGTTCAAAAAAATCTGCCAGGGAATCGCACCATAATAGAGAACGGTCTCATATAATAAATATCATTCTTCATGGTCAGCATATTTGAATATATAATGTGTAAAAACAAGATTGGTGCTGCCGGAAGCGGATTTTTAAATATTACTGCTGTAATTGTATAGACACAACATATCATCAAAAGATTCGGAACAATATAGATCAGCGAATTCACGCAAAAATCAATTGGTGTTACCGGAAAGCCCGATTCTAAAGACGTTTTCAAACACAGCATAAAGAATATAACATTCAAAATCACTAATACTCCCAGCATACTAATGAATCCGCTTATTACTTTCCCACATATATATTGGATTGCCGTAACAGGCTTTGTATGTAATAATTCATAGGTACTTTTTCGTGTATCCTGAATAAATAAAAACGATAGCAAGACTGTTGCAAAAAGGCCATATGCAATCCTGCAAAATCCGTGAACTTTTTGGCAAAGTACCAGGAAAAAGAATGTTCGGATAATTTCTGTTCGATATAATGATTGATTTCTTCTGCTGTCCCCTTATGAATTTCAAGGTCCTCATAAGCATATATTGCATTATAATAGCCATATTGGGATTCCAAAAACTCAGAAGCAGTCTTTACATCCATATTCTGAATTTCTTTCATTACGTGACCTGCTTCCTGCCTGCTAAATCCAAAACCATTTTTGGAGGTGTCCATTAACGTCTCTTTGATCGTATCTTCCCACTCCCTTCTTCTTTCTTTATCATCAGATGTGGGAATGTACCCATCCATGACATCAGCATCTTCCAATGCTACGTCATTTTGTGTGATCTGTTCATTCTGTTTGATATAATGAATTTGCAAATACGATGACAGACATTGATACATACTGGCAACTATAATAATCAAGCCAATCCACAAAACAGGGTTCTTTAAATAATCAAGTATACTTCTTTTTATGATTGTTTTCATTGTATCTCTTCCTTTCTTTATTTCTTTATTTCTTTAACAACATCATACAAATCAATTCTCAATAAATTCACAACAAAAAAGACTAAAACCACTTTATTTGTGATTTCAGCCTTATAAAGTATTTTTATTCAGATTTGAAAAGAGCTTCTACATGAGCACCGCCCTGTCTGGCATTATATATTTTCAAATTTCCTCCATGCTTTTCACAGAAAATACGAGAAATATACATACCAAGACCAAAATGCTTTTAAATCATCTTGTGGATTCTTATGATAAAATGGTTCTGTTACTTTTTTCCTCAGTATCCACAAATCCTATTCCATCATCTTCAACAGAAATTATAAGAAAACCATCCTTTTTTTCTTTATTTGCAAAGCAATACTTTTTTGTGCATATCGAACCGCATTTTCCAGTAAGTTGTCTGTCACTTCCATGACAAGTTCCTCATCCACTTTCACAATGTTTTGTTCCTGCGCTCTTTCTACCTTACATAATTTACTTTCCTTCTTGGACAGCATGGCAGCTTCTGCCTCAATCTTTTTGCCAGTTCCGATAACTCTATCTCTGAGCATTGCAGTTCCCTCTGTTCTAAATGGGACATTTTTTTCTCATGTTTTCCGTGAAATGCTCTATACGGTCAATCTGATACATGCCTGTTTGTAAGATATCAATAACATCCTCTGTTTTTATACTCTCGGCAGAAACAAACTCTAAGAGCATTTCCTGATACCCACGCAATATGGAAAGTGGAGAACGTATATCATGTGCAATTGCATTCCGCAAAGCCTTCTCGTCATCAATCATTCGCACATCTTTCTGTTGTTATCTGCTAAATCACTTCGCATCATTTCAAATTCTTTACACAAAGTTCCCATCTCATCTTTATTTTCATAGGACACATGAAAATCCAGTTCATTATCTGCAATCATTTGTGAGGCATCTTTTAGTTCCTGTAGAGGTGTCTTTAACTTATTTTTATAAAAAAAGAATACCGCAGCAACACTCCCAACAATCGAAAAAATCAGTACCGAATATGTTACCATAAAGTCACACATTTCCGAAAGATGATAGTCCAAACGATTCATCTGCGATTGATTAGGTCTTGATATCTCAATCTCGTATTTCTTTCCATATTGCTGAAACACGTCCGTGTAATCTGCATAATTAATATATTTTTCCCATATTTTATTCTGCATATTTCTTGCAAAATGAACTGTAAATCCAGATAACAGAAATGCTGCCGTTAAGCTGATCACAAGATAAAGCAGAATTGTTTTTTTCAGTGACAAGTTTCTTATTTTTTCCATCGGTATCCAATCCCCCATACAGTTTCTATGTATTCTTTTTCTGAATAATCCGCTATTTTTTTCCTTATACGCCGTACTAATTCCGTTATCGTTCTACTGTCCCCTTCCGCATCATATCCACAGACTTGTGCATATATACGTTCTTTATCAAACACCTGCCCTGGATGCATGGATAAGAATTCAATAATCTGATATTCAATTTTTGTGAACTCCATCTTGTGTCCAGCTATAGCTACTATTTTTTCAGAATAATCAATCAGCATTTCATCCATGAAACGGTATTCCGTTTTTTGTTGATGCCTTTCTTCTCTCTTTATGTTTGTGACAATCCTTGCTTCCAACTCCCGAAGACTAAATGGTTTCGTAATATAATCATCCCCACCTGAAAGCAACCCATTAATTTTATCATCTTCGTCAACTCTTGCTGTCAGAAATAAAATTGGACATAACACTTTACTGCGTATCAGGCGACATACTTCAATCCCATCCATGCGTGGCATATTGATATCCAACAAAATAATATCCGGTTTCATTTTTATTTTATTTAATGCTTCCATTCCATCTGTATCCGTAATGGTTTCATATTGTTTCATATTAAAATAACTACAAAGCATTTTCACCAATTCTTTATCATCATCGACAACTAAAATCTTGTATTTCATCCAAACCACCTCAGTATCCATATTATACGATAAAAAACAATGAAATCACAACAAGAGTACATGAAGAATGTAAGCACAATATATCTTTTTTCTCAATTCCAGCTCAATTTCCACTCAATCCCTTTCCTCTTTGCTTTTTATATACTTATCTCACAGAAAAACAGTACCACACCGGTACGATCTGCTGAATCAATCAATGCGAAAATAGAGGTGTTTTTTATGCAGGTGGGAGAGCAAAGACCTCCTGTGGCTGATTGCTTTCACAGAAGGTCTTATTTGTTTATGCTGTCACATTTTCAAATTTCAGATATGGTTGTCTTTCTCACACACCAGTCTTTCATAATCCAGAAATCCCCGGATATACATTTCTTTTGCCACAATTCCCTCCATTGCATTTTTCGCTGAAATAATCCTGTCCAATGCCTGCCACATCTCCTGTCCGTCATCTCTGAGGACTGGTTCCAGTATTTCTATGTAATGATGAATTTCTGCTTCCAGAGAAAACATCTCTGGATCGGATTCAAGAAATCTTTCCAGTTCCCGCTAGTATTCTTCATAATAACTTTCAATCAATTCTCTTCTCATATCTGGAATCCCCCTTATACATAAATCAGTTCCTGTTTGATGATTTCAGCAGCCCGGTTGCGGATATTGTTGCAGTGGCGTACCCATTCCATAGGATTCTGTCTCTTCAGTTTCTCAGTAACTCCCTCCGCACTTCGCATTTGAGCTTCAATCAGCTCAAAGTGTTCCTGTGACTGTTCATTCAGATCTGCCAGATAGCTGTCCAGTCTGGCGGTCAGAAGAAGATATGTATAAGTTCCAGATTTATGTGCGGTACTTGTCTTTGGTATCGGATAGGGCGGGCGGTCATTCGGGCAAGTCCACCTTGCCAACGAAAGAATAGTAAATCTCAATGTCCTGTCTGCGTGTGCCATTTTCATCGTAGCTGCACTCATGCACAACGATTTTCTCTACAAACTCACGCAGGAGGGTGTGGGTCAGTTCTTCAAAGTTCATGTGCTTGCGGACAATGTTCATAAACTTTTCTGCGTTTACGGTGGCTTCCTGTGCTTTGGAAAGCTCTGCCTGTATTCTGGCAACACGCTCTTTCAATTCCTGCTGTTCGGCTTCATAGTCTGCCGAAAGCTCCGTGAAACGCTCGTCAGAAATGCGCCCGCTTACGCTGTCCTCATACAGCCGCTTGAAAATGGCAGAAAGCTCACCGATACGCTTTTCAGCAGCTTCCAGTTCCTTTTTCTTGGCAGCGTTCCGGCGTTTGCCGCCGTCCTCGTTCTGCTCGATCAGCAGCTTCATAAACCGGGCTTCATGCTTTGCCGCATAGCTCGTCACTTTCCGCAGATTGGAGAGAACGCCCGCAGTCAAAAGGTCGGTGCGGATAAAATGTGCGGTGCAGTCATGGGTGCGCTTCTTGTAGTTCCCGCAGATATAGCAGTCCTGTTTCCGCTTATCGGTCTGGTAACGCTGCTGATACATGACGCTGCCGCAGTCCGCGCAAAAGAGCATACCAGAGAACAAGCCCACTTCATCATAGCGGTTCGGACGCTTACGCTGTTTGCGTAATTCCTGCACGCGCTCCCATGTCTGGGCGTCGATGATAGACTCATGGTGGTTCTCGAAAATTGCCTGTTTCTCAACGGGATTTTCTATGCTGTGCTTGGTCTTGTAGGACGGTTTCTCCGTCTTGAAGTTCACCAGACAGCCCATGTACTCCCGGTTTTCCAAAATATGCACCACGGTATTTGTCGCCCATTTACACTCATAGCCGGGGTGATAGCGGCGGGTGCTGCCTGTCCTGCGGTATTCCAGTGTTCCCGGCGTTGGGATTTCCTGCTCGGTCAGCATACGGGCTATCTTGGTCGGACCGTTCCCGGCAAGGCACAGACGGTATATCTGCTTGACCACGGGTGCGGCTTCCTCGTCAATGATGAAGTTTTCGTCCTCGTCCATGAGGTAGCCGTACACGGGTTTGCTCGTAACAGGCTTGCCGCTCATGCCTTTTGACCGTTTTACAGCTTTGATTTTCTTGCTCGTATCTCTCACCAGCCATTCGTTGAAAATGTTCCGCAGAGGGGCAAAATCATTGTCGCCCTGTGCGCTGTCTACTCCATCGTTAATTGCGATAAAGCGGACTCCTTTTTGTGGGAAAATCATCTCGGTATACATTCCCACCTGCAGGTAGTTTCGCCCTAACCGTGACATATCCTTTACGATAACGGTAGCCACTTTCCCGGCTTCAATGTCCGCAAGCATGGATTGAAAGCCCGGTCTTTGGAAGTTCGCACCAGAATAGCCATCGTCCGTGTACCAGCGCAGATTGGAAAAGCCGTTCTGCTTTGCGTAGGTTTCAAGGATACGCTTCTGGTTGGAAATGGAATTACTTTCGCCTTGCAGCTCGTCCTCATGGGATAGTCTTGGATAAAGGGCAGTGATTTTCTGGGTGGTCTGTCTTAACATAAAATCCTCCGTTTCCGACAGCCAGCCCCACTATTCCGTATTTCGATTATACCACATGGGGCGGCTGTCTGTATAGCGGCTTCTGCTTCTTTACCGCCCGGTAAAATGACGATTTTTCTGTGCGGCTTGTAGCGTTAGGGCGAAAGCTGGGCTTTGTGTCCTGCGGCGGCTTCCGCCTCCAGCACTTTCATCATCTTATCGGCTGCGGTGTCGGTGGTATCTTTTTTGAAAAAGCCGGAAACGACAAGGACGGTGTTGCCCATGCGGATCTCTGTCACGCAGTCCGGGCGGCGTTCCGGGGTGGTGTTCTGCTTGTTCTCTGCCATAGGCAACTCCTTTCATTTCATCAATTCTTTTAGTCTGTTCAGCTTGGCTTGCGCCGTTTCACGGCGGAAGTTCTCTCCCGTAAAGAGGATAGGGGCGCACATTTCCAAAAGGCGGTCATAAATCCGGGCATGGGCGGTGTCCAGCGGATTTTGCAGGCTGTCCAATGTCAGATTGGTGGTAACGATTAAGGGCTTGCGGCTGCGGTAGCGGCTGTCAATCACATTGTAGACCTGTTCTAAACCGTACTCTGTGCCGCGCTCCATTCCAAAATCATCAATGATAAGCAGAGGAAAACGGCAAAGACGCTCGATATACTCGTTGCGCCCCTCAAAGCTGGCGGTCAGGTCATTCAAAATCGCAGAGAAGTTCGTCATGCGGACAGCGACTTCCTGCTCCATGAGGGCATTAGCGATACACCCGGCAAAATAGCTTTTTCCTGTGCCGACCTTGCCCCATAGCAGATAGCCGATATTTTCCTCGCGCATGGTTTCCCAATGCTCCACATAGAAGTGTGCAATCTCCATTTGCGGGCATTTCCCGTTGTCGTTGGCGAAAGTCCATTCCTGCATGGTAGGATTGGTAAATCCCCGGCGTTTCAAGTCCTCCACGGTGTCAAGGTGCTTTCTGCGCTGTTCGGCGGCTTCACGCTCCAAACGCTGGGCTTTCTGGCAGTCACATTCTGCCGGGTGGCGGTCACGCCCAAACAGGGCGGCTTGCTTTTCCGGGAAGTAGGCTTCTTTCGGGGTGCGGCACTTGCCGCAGTAAAGCAGCCCGTCCTCGCCCGTGTAGTCCTCCGGCTGTGGGGTAACAGCCGCCATATTCAAAACTCGTTCTGTAAACAGATTACTCATAAGCTCTCGCCCTCCTTGCAGGCGTATTCGGGTATGCCCTTTTTCGGGGCAGCCTTTGCGGTATCGTCTGCCGCCCATCTGCGGATAGTGGCGGCGTGGTTTTTATATTTCTTGCCCGTGGACGCGATATAGCCGGAAAGCCGCTCAATGTAGTACGCCCATTTTTCGGGCAGCTCCGCTTGCAGTTCGGAAAGCTCCGTATCAGTCAGAAATACATTCTCATATCTGCCATAGCTGCGGGCGATGGCTTGTCCCTTTAACTCTCCCTCTTTTTCTAACTCTATATCTATCTCTTTCTTTATCTCTATCTCTGGTGGACGAATGTCGGACAAATGTCCGCCATTTGTCCGCGGCGGCAAAAGTGCCTTATTTTCAAGCCTTGCGGCGCGTTTCCGTTCCGCTTCGGTAGAGGATTGACCGATCATCAGCTCGATGTCGGTCATATAAAGCAGCCCGCAGTCAAGCTGCTCCACAAGCCCTAACTGCTGGAAGATGGCTAATGCCCGTTCCACCGTCCCGATTTGGTGACGGGTCAGCGTGGCTATCATCTGGGCGGTATAGGGGATATGCTCGTCAAGCTGCAATCTGCCGCCATTTTTCAGCGATTTTAAGTACAGCTTCAAGAGGATATTGGAATACAAAATCCCGTCTTTCATGTCCTCCAACAGCACAATGGAATCGCTGTCGAAGAAGTTTTCTTTCAGTTTGAGGTAGTAATATTTGCGGTTATCTGCCATTGGCGGTGTCCTCCCTGTGTTTCCATCTCTTAGAGAAATACCGGGGGCAGAGGACGATAATCGCCCGGAAGCTCTGCTTGCAGCCGTGTGTGCAGCCCCGGCAAAGGTCATTGTAGGTAATACGGTTTCGGTGGTTGAGGAAAAAGCTCCATTCCAACCGCCGCTTTTTGCTCATGCGTGGCATTTCTCGCTCCTTTCTGCCGTTTCCGCTGGTATAAGCGGATAGGTCGGTAAAAATGTAGTTTCTCGGTGTCATTTTCGGGGATTTCCTGCGCTGTGCGCCCCGTTTCAAAGGTGGGCAGTATTGCGGATAGGGTGCAGGGCATATCCCCGTTTTGGTATCGTTTCGGGGCGGTTTTTAACGCTCATGTTCGTGCTTTTTCTCTCTGTCTTTCTCGCCTTGCAGGATTTGAGAAAGATTGCTTTTCACGGTATGCAGCTCCTTGACACGGGCTTTTTTCTCCCGGTATTCGTTGTAATGGGCGTTCTTTTCGGCGGTAAGCCGCTCGATTTCCGCTTGCAGGGCTTTATGGCTTGGCAGCTTGGAAACGCCATGCGCCCGAAAATAACGGGTGGCTGCGTCCGCTATGATAAAATCGCTTTCGTGCCGTTCCCGGTAGGCGCTGCGGGCTTTTTCCGTTTTCTGCGCTTTCAGACCGTCACGGGCAGGCTTGGTCTTGGCATAGGCAAGCACCTGTGTCTGAAGTTCCTTTTTCTCCCGGATAGCAGCGTCCAGGGCTTTCAGCTTGGCGGTGCTGTCCTGTAAATCCGCATTGGCGGATACAAGGGCTGCGTCCAGCTCCTCCGGCGAATAGCCGTACTGCCCGTAGGCGGCAACGGTAGCCGCCATTTGTTTCAGATTGTGGACTGCCGCCCAGCAATCATAGCCCGCGCCCTTTCCCTCCGCTCGTTTTGCCGCCCGGTCAACCATACGCTGAATACCGTCCTTTTCCGGGGCGGTTTGGACAGCTTTTTTACCCTGCAAACGCTCCCTTATGTTGCGGGGGTATTCGGGTACGGTTGCGGTCTGCTCGGCGGCTCTGTGGGCATTCTGTTCCAAAAGGGCAAGAACGGCAGCGCGGTCAAAATCATCTCCCAGCTTGCGGGCGGTAATGGGCTTTGTCCTGTCCGGCGTGAGGTAGGATAGCCGCCCTCGGCTCTCCTTGACAGTCACGCCCTGTTGCAAGAGAACGGCGGCGAACTCGCCATAGCTTGTGGCAGAGGACAGCGCGGTGCGTATGGCCTGCCGCAATTTTTCCTTGTCTGTTTCAAACTTCGTGGGCTTGGCTGGCTGCTCCTCGGCTGGCAAGGCGGCAGCTTCCTTGTCCAGCTTTGCCTGCCCTTTCCGCTGCGCCCAATACTCACGCTCGGTAATGCGGTTTTTGCTGCCATGCAAAAGGTCGATTTGATAGAGATTTTCCCGGTGGCACAGCTCCATGACTTCGGCTTTGAAGTATTCCATCGCCGCGTCTGTGCAGCGGTGTTTGCACCCGGTGCGGGTGTCTGCCGGTCTGTCCATGTAAGGCAGGAACGGAACTTCCTCTATCCGCAGAGAATTGATAACGATATGCACATGGATATTGCCGCTGTGGTTGTGTCCGTCCGGGTGGGTGCAGACAATGGCTTGGTGTCCGGGAAACTGCTTCCGGCAAAATTCCTCGCCCAACGCCTGCGCCCGGTCTACGGTCAAGCCGTTGTCCACCGCGTCCCGTGGGTCAAAGCTGATAATGTAGTGGTGGCTTTTTACATCTTCCCGCTTCTGGTTCTTCCCATAGCGGAGATTGGAGCGCATACAGGCAACGGCAAAATCCTCGTCGCCGCAGTTCAGCGTGGCTATTCGATAGTCCTCTCTGAGCATGAGCCGCCCGTTTTCATCAAGGGTAGGCTTCATGGTAAACTCGTCATGTTCAAAGGTAAGGTACTGCTCGGCTGCCCCGTAGTCGGCATTTTTAGAGCTGATATGTTTGAATGTTGCCAACAGCGTCACCTACCTTTCGCAGGACTTCAAACTTCAAGGCAGCAAGGTCAGAAATGGCGGCGCGGACTTCAACGGACAGGGCGTTGTATGGTGTGCCGTACTCGTTGAGGGCGCGGGCAATCTGATTGAGGTTGCCACCGATTTTTCCGTATTCGGCGGTCAGCCTGCCAACGGCGGACAACAGTTCATCATTGACCGGGGAACGGTAACGATGGGGCGAATGGTCGCCCGTGTAATGGCTTGCCGGATAAATTCGGATTGGCTCATGTCATAGTGTTTCAGCCGCTCGGTAAAGTCGGCGTATTCTTCCTCGGTCATGCGGGTTTTGACCACATGGCAGCGGTGGGGTGTGTTGTGTTTTTTTTCTTCAAGCGTTGACCTCCTTTCTCGCCCGACAGGGCGCATGAGCAGGGTTTGGGGAAGGCACTCCCCAACAAGATTTACCAAAGGGGGCAAAACCGCAGATATGCGGATTTTGGCACCGTGGTAGAATCTTGCTCTAAAAAACTACCGCTTTCCTCGGCGGCTCTGGTTTGCGGATATACTGGCTTGCTCCACCAATATAGCGATTGCGGCGGCGTGTTCTGCCCGCTGTTCACCACTACAACGGTGAAAAGGGGGCGTTTTGGCAAACGCACGGAAATTTTTTTGTTTTCCCTGTCTGCTCCCTACAACAATCCGGCGGTGTGGTTTGCCAAAGATTTTTGAAAATGGGCGCAAAAAAAGCAGCAAACCTTTTTCAAGATTTACTGCTTATATGCCGCTGTGATGGGCGGCGGTATTAAATTGTCAGCCGTTTTTCAAATGGAATTTATCTGCAATCGCTTTCTTTTCGCTTTCCAATCCCTTTTCTGTAATCTTCCATAATCCTAACGCAATGATCTGCTATCTTTTGCATTCCGAGTTCTTCAAAAAAGGCAATTTGTATTTTCATCAGTTCTTCACAAACAGTCAACTTCTGCTCATCCATATTGCTAATAGCAAGCCATGGGAACGCTTTATATTTCTTAGTGTCACCAATGAGAAAATTGTACCCTATCAACTCATTTTCACGGAAAACGAAATAGAATTGTGGGCCTGAACCTGGAACTGACTTTTCCATAATTTGCTGCATTGTTCTCACGCCGCCGTATGCCGGAAAAAAACCTATTCGCTCAAGAGCATTTAATATGTCAATCCTTTTATCTGTGGGTATGTCTCTATAATTGATAATCTGTTCCATTTGCTCTACCCTCATTGAAGTTTAATTTGTCAGGCTCTAATTATACAACTTTTCTGTTTAGCGGTCAAAGCGGAACTTCAACAGGCTTTCTATCAGTTGCCTGACGATATGCTCCTGCATATCCGTGTTAATCTGTCCGTCCATTTTCGCACAAGAGCGGACATATCCCGCATAATGGGATAGGACGGCGGCAACAGCTTCCGGGTCGCCCTCGCTTGCCTTAACGATTGTCTCATAGGGAAGTAGCTGGCTCATAGGACAAATCCTCCAACTCTGCCCGTAGCCGCCGTAAAATCATCTGAATACGCCGCCCGGTTGTGTTGCCAGCCCGTCCATATCTCCGTCCAATCTCCCTATGCGTCAATCGTTGGAAGTAGTATAGGAAAATGATTTCCTGTTCCATCTGTGATAGTGCGGACAGGGCTGCGGCAAGCTCTGGACTTTCAAAAGCACCATCTGACCACAGACGAAAAGCGGATAGCTGGTCATGCCGGATTGCTCCGCAAAGTATTTATCTGTGGTGCTGAATGGATAGTGTTTTTCTTCTATCAGATATTCAAGCGAGATTTCCCGCTTGCGGCGGCTGCGTATGCTCCGGGCTGCGTCTATGGCAGCGTGGCGAATAACAGTCTTGCAAAAGGCATCGTGTGTATGCCGGATATGTTCTTGATACTTTTCGTGTTCGGTCATGGAAAATCCCCCTTTCTGAATAATGGCAGAGGGCGGCAGCATCTTGTGCTGTCGCCCTCTTGATTACCGAACAGCAAAGACGGGCGGGGCTGTCAACGGCGGCACATTTCCGCCGTTCATCTTGACCGTTGACAGGCTCGGCTGGGTTTGCTATCTGCTCACGGCAATTCACTCTCATTGATAGGAATTGCTTCAAGTTCCGTATTCAAATTGTTCCAATAAGAGCCAATATCCGCACTTGTGAAATACTTAAAACCGCCTGCTTCTGACTTCAATTCGCCGTTTTTAACTCCATAGCAGGCGTAAATCAAATCGTAGCTTGTTCCATCTGAGAGGTTAAATCTAAAGCTGGTCACATCTGCTCCGGCAGTTTCCTCAGTTGTTTTGTCTTTTAGGGATAAGCCCTTGAACTTATCATACAGGGTCTTTATATCATTTTCAGCAACAACTACTTTCTTTTCTGCTGATGCAGGCACTCCGTCATAGTGGTACATTTCAACGTTTTCGACATCTTCAACCTCAAATGGGAAGTCGATTTTGACAGGCTCATAAGCAATGTTTATAGGTAACAGAAAGAGAGCTGTAAAAATTGCAATGATACAAAGAGCGATGGAAACGAGAACAGCAATCGTTATCTTTTTTCTGCCCCTCTGCTTTTCTTTTGCCTCATGGCGCATAATAACGCTTTCGCTTTCTTCGTGAAGAACATCTTCGCTCGTGTGAGAAAGCAATTTCTGATAAATTGCGTTACAGTCAGCACAGGCGTTCAAATGCTCTTTTACCATCTCTGCGCTTGCTTCGCTGCAAGCACCGTCAACATACAGCGGAAGAATATCTCGAACAATATCGCATTGTTTACTCATGCTTTTCATCCATCCTTTCTTGAATTTTTAGCTTTGCACGATGATAAGTAACTCTCGCCCATGATTCTGTTTTTCAAAAATTGCAGCGATTTGTGAAAAAGATAGTTCCCCGAATACGCGAAGCTGAAAGACTTCTTTGTATGGTTCTTCCAAACGGTGAAGAACGAGGTGTATGCGGAACGCCATGTCAGAATCTGCAACTGAGTTCTCAACATTTTCATTTGATGGCAAGTCATTGATTTCACTCACATCAGCTACTCGCTGACGGCTTCGCATTTCATCAAGGTAAAGTTTTTTTTTGCTATGGAGCAGAGCCATGTAGATTCATCTGACTTACCTTTGAATTGTGATGTTGTAGAAACAGCCTTATAGAATGTGTTCTGCGTGATTTCCTCTGCTATCTCACGATTTTTAGCAAGAGAAATAGTATACGAGTATACCTGTAAATAGTAGGCTTTATAGAGTTTTTCATAGTCCATACTTTGATTCCCAGAATCACGTAAGCAGCAAGCTTTCGGATCACGCCATTATCCCTTACAGAATAATGGATTGCATCAATGTAGAGAATGGGATAGACCTCGTCCAGTGGCCGGTTCTGCCAGTCTTCGATCTGTGGCGGGATCTTATCAGTCACATCAGAAATAAAGCTTTCAGAAGTTTCAAAGCCATAAATATCTTCGATGGTTTCGGAAATCTGCCGGGTAGTCATTCCCTTTGCATACATGGAAATGATCTTCTGATCAATATCGGAAATATCTTTCTGACGTTTTTTCACAACCTGTGGTTCAAACGTTGATTTGCGATCCTGTGGCACTTCGATTTCCATCGAGCCATACCGGCTGTTGACCTGTTTCCGCTTATAACCATTGCGATAATCATCATTATCTGAGCGTTCGGATTTTTCGTAACCAAGATGATCATCCATTTCAGCTTCCATCATTTCCTTAATGGTGCCGCCTAAAAGATCCTTGAGCGCATCCTGACTTATAAACATTATTTTACAGAAAAAGTTTCATACTCTCGAAAAACTCTATCCGGTCTTTTTAACACGTGCAATTTACGGCGGGCAACTTGCCCGCCGTAAATCTTTAAATTATGCTTTGATTTTTCCAGAAAATATTTTACTTACTTTGTTTTTTATGAGTATGAATACAATTTTTACTTATTTCCGTATCTGCGAAAACTCTTATAAATAAAAGGCAGTAAGGCTATTGCCATCACTGTATACATTACCATTACAAGCGGAATTTGTCGAAATACACAATTCCCAATCTGATAAATAAGTGGGACTTTTACACTTGCCTGTACATTTGTCAAAATTGTTGGTATCAAATTGAAAAGCGTTGTATACCCAGAAAGTGCCCGTCCTATAAATGGCAATAAGCAATATAAAAAGAACGGAATGCAAACAGCGACACTAATTGTATGCATTTTAGCCGCTACTAACATAGACACTACAGCCGCCAGCATACTGGCTATAAATCCACATACAACTGTCAACAAATAGTATTGTCCATATGACATAATGTAAATACTATACGCCTGATACATTTGATAAGGTGTATTCATACCACTGGTTCCCATAATTCCAAAACAAATCACACTAAGTAATATAATTCCCATACAATAAATCATAACTGTCGTAGCTATTCCTGCCAGTATTTTTTTGTTTTAACAGCTTTTGTACGTCCATTTTGTAGAGAAAAAATACTGCATCTGCTTTTGTCTGAAAATCATCTGCAAATATTCCAGCACAAATAAAACCAACTATGATTGCCAGAATAATAGCATACGTTTCTACATACATAATCATAGTATCCCACGAACTATAAGATTCGTATTCTACTGGTAATTTTATTTCATTATATTTCTTTTCCAAGTATTTTTTCTGTACAGAAGTCTTTCCATATTCTTCTGCCATCTTTTCCATATTTTTATGATAAGTGTCATAGAACTCTTGCACATTTTCTTCTGTAATTTGATTCAGAACACTTTCATCATATTCTGCATCCGGTGTTAATACCGATATTATAAAACCCCTAATATCATCTATCGGTTGTAATGTCGTTCCGTAAATCGCATTTTCTTCTGAGGATTGTGTCATCGCATTTTTATTTTGTTCTATAACTTTTCCAAGTTCATCTTCTGTCAATGTACCTTTCCATGCTCGTCTGTTATCTGTAAGTTTTCTTGTTGCCATAATTCCAGTACTAGCATTTCCATTCTCATCCACATAGCGATTACTTGTAACTGCAAATCCGCTAAAAATGACAGCAAGTATCAATGCCAATCCGATTGCAAATACATTAATTTTCTTTGAAAAAATTCGTTTAATTCTAATTTAAGCATCTTGTTTTTTCCTCCGATTTTTCTCCAAAATAAAATAGAAATGCATCTTCCAGATTTTTTTTTTTCCACAGCCACAGCATCTTCTGTTGGCTTTTCTATTGAAATAATTCTAAGCTCTGCTCCGGTTTTTGTTGTTTTTTATATTTCCAACCAAATATTCATTCATATATTTGTCTATCATACTTCTCGAAACATTACATTGCCATACCTTTTCTCTCATAGAAGATACTAAATCTTCCGCAGTACCTGCATAAAAAAGTTCTCCATCTTTCATTAACATAATGTTATTCGCAATATACTCAATATCCGATACAATATGTGTAGACAAGAGCACCAAACGTTCTTCCGACAATTCACTAATTAAATTACGAAAACGTATTCTTTCATTCGGGTCTAATCCAGCGGTAGGTTCGTCCAGGACAAGAATTTGCGGATCGTTTAACATCGCCTGTGCTATTCCTACACGTCTAACCATTCCTCCAGAAATTCTTTCTTTTTTTTTTTACTGAATTTTTCCATTCCTACTTGATTTAATAATTGTTTCACTTTTTTTTTTTCTGGCAAATGGTATTTTTAACCCTTTTATAGAAGAAATGTACATCATGTAATCATATACAGTCAAATCTGGATAATATCCAAAATCCTGTGGTAAATATCCCAGAACTTCTCGGTATTCACCTCCTAGTTTCCATATATCTTTACCATTCCATAATATTTGTCCTTCTGATGGTTGAACAATCGTACAAAGCATACGCATTAATGTGGTCTTTCCTGCTCCATTTACTCCAAGCAGTCCATAAATTCCTTTTTCCATAACACAATTCACTTTATTAACAGCATTTACTTCTCCGTATTGTTTTGTTACATTTTTAAATTCTAATTTCATACGTGTAATCCTCAAAATTTTTTTCATCAAATAGCAATGACTTCTGAACACAAAAAATAAAATATACAAAAGTCAATATCAGCATAGCCAACCATACCGGAGTTACAATTTTCTGATAAATAACATCATTTGCAACAATCATCATCCATAAACCAACCCATACCAGACAAGAAAGCACTGCTATATATTCTGATTTTTCCCATCTGCTGTACAATACACGAAAACATATACAACATGAAACATTTACCGGAAGCAAAAAATTAACCACCAAATCACTTAACGAGAGTATTGTTGTTTGATATGTAATTGCCAAAAACACCATAATGATCACCAGATCCACTACTCCAAACATTAACATTCTTGCTGTACAAATCTGACGCAGTGTGTAATAAGACGCCTGCTCAATTTCAATCGCACCATTTCTTCTGTTTTTCCAAATTTCCGGGACAATCAGAACCACAAATATTGTGGCAGATATTCCCATAATCCTCATCATATCTTTTATGTCTGACGTATAATTACTCAACCATATCCATAGATACATAAGAACACAACCTTGTAAAATCCACCATCTTTTTTTTTTTTTTATGAATTTTGTCTGCTCATACAAAAATTCAAAATAAGATGTTCTATGCGATTGTTTCGATAAAACCGACTCTGACAAAATATTCTGACATGCTTTTACTGTTTTGTTCTCTGCTTCAGCCCTTACATACTTTTCTTCAATCTCCTCTTTATATTCCTTTATTTGTTGTTTATAATTCTTCATCTTTTTTCACCTCCAACTCTTTCATTAAAAGTTCTTTTGCTCTTCCAATTCGATATTTTACAAGAGAAAGTTTGATATGAAGTAATTCTGCAATTTCTCTTTGCTTCAATTCCTGAAAAAAAATATAAAACTGCCGTTTCTCTAATTTCTTCCGGTAACTTTCTCACTGCCTGTTCAATAGTTAATCGGACTCCTAGCTCTTCTACATGATTTTTACTACAGTCCTCTGATTTTAGCAGTTCCTCTGATGGAATATCTTTTTTCTTTTTGTAATAATTTTTAACGGTATTTCCGGCAATTGTATAAAGATAATTCTTAACTTTTCCATATTCTTTATATCTATATAAATTGGAAAAGAAACGTGTAAACACTTCTTGTGTCAAATCCTCTGCCTCATAGGGATCATTGATATGTAGCAAACAATATTGATATATACTTGAGTAATATTTTTTGACCAGTTTTTCACACGCATCTTCATCTCCTGCTCTTGCTAGATCTACTAACAAAGAATCAGTTTTGTATTCCATTCGCAAATTTGCCTCCCTCTGTTTTCTAAATAATATAACAATCCTACTATAAAAAAAGTTAGGATTTTCTTTTGTTTTTATTTATATTTTTCTAAATATTCTTCCAAACACTAAATTTTCTTCTTTCATTATTTTAGCGACAGTCGTTCCAACATAACGGTAATGCCATGGTTCATTACTAATTCCTGTTATATCCGTTTTATCTTCCGGGTAACGTTTTACAAACCCATATTTATATGCATTTTCGTCTAACCATTGATATACTTTTTCAGAAGAACATTTGTCGGTATCCGCATTAATATCAACACTCTATAGTGGCTCATGTCCTTGATACACAGGTACTCCACATTCCCGGCTTCCACTTCTTTCATCATTGCCAAAAATCCGGGACGATCAAAGCAAGTGCCGCTAATGCCATCGTCCGTGAAATGGACAATGTTCGTAAAGCCCTGCCGTGCGGCGAAGTCCTCCAACATTGCTTTTTGGTTGGAAATGGAATTGCTCTCACGCTGCTGGTCATCATCTTTGCCAAAGTCATCACGGCTCAATCGTTCGTACAGAGCTGTGATTTTCTCGTTTTTTCTCATAACTTGCGCTCCTTTCTTCGGTTTTAGGTTGTGTGTTCTAAGAGACTTCCCAACCGCTTGATTAAGAAGTCTTTTAGAGCATACAACACCTGCGGCAAGTTTATACTTCTTATACTGCCTTACCGCAAAATGGTTTGGGTTCTTCTGCTCCAGCTCCTCAAACAGCAGGTCAACCGCATTTTTGAAATTCTCATCATCTTCCCTTGCTTCACTGGCATCCACCAGATCAATCAGCATGGAAAAATTCTGTTCTTCCTCCGGTGCTTCATACCAGATATATGCGATTAGTGCCGTGTAATAGAGCTTTTCAGCTTTTACCCAGAAATCCTCAGAGGCTTGCTGTCCTTCCCCTTTGGTATTTACAATGATTGTGTTTACGAGTTTCAGAATGTCCTTTTCGCTCCGGATGTAAGCGAAAGGGTTGTAATGCATTGATTTTGCAAAGTTAATGGTATTAAGCACCTTAATCCGGTAATCATTCTTAGACAGCATTTTGCCACATTCCACGAGGACTGTGCCTTTCGGATCAGTTACAACATAAGACGAGTGCATCTGCATCAGGTTGGGTTTCACAAAAAAGCGAGTCTTGCCGGAACCGGAACCGCCGATCACAAGAATGTTTTTATTTCTTGCATACTTCGGCTCTTTCGGTCTGCCCGACATCATCAGCCGTTCCGTTGCTGTAAGAATGATATTATTCTCAAACACCGGATCTTTGTATGGCTGAATATCTTTTTCAGTTCCCCATCTGGCAGAACCATACTCAACACCCTGCCGGTACTTCTTGGCGTTCTTTGATCTGTAATACACGATCATCTTTATTACCACACCACCGGCAAATCCATAAAGCAGATCCATGTAATACACGCTGGGAAATGGATCTGCAAATGCACGCTCAAAATAGTTTAATGTTTCCATCAGCTTATCCCACCCGGTTGCGCCATCACTGACCCGGTAGAGCCATGCAATCTTATCAGTAAAATAGCCGAATATGAGATAAGGAAAGTTTGTCAGGAACAATTTTTTCTTATCCAGTGACTGCAGACTGTTGATCTTTTCCTGCACAAATGCCCTCACATCCGCAATCACTTTTCCGGGAATGCTGTCTGCCGGAATAGAAAAGCTGAACTGTTTTGATTTCTGCTTCGGCGATGCACGGCTTCGATGCCCTTTTTCACCCTTTTTCTGGCTGCAAGGAGCATCCGGCTTTAAATTCATCATAAGCTCTGCCCCCTGTCCTTCTGGTGTTCTTTGGCCCGCTCCCGGTTCTTGCCTTTTGCAACAACCTCTTTGAAATGGGTAAGTTTTTCCATAATGGAAGGCTTATCCTTCTGCTTCATCTGCTTTCCGACATACTCCTTGAACGCCTGGTTCAGTACATCCGTATCCCGTCCTTTGAAGAACACAAGATATTTCGGAGGATTTTCCGATTTATCCTTTTTTAAGGCATAATCAATCCCATACTTTTTCGCCACACGTTCAAAAGACTTGATGTTGCCATCGTTGATTTCAATGTTAGAAACACCGGCATTCTGTCCGATCAGCTCTTTAACCGTCTGTTTTCCCTGCTTATAAGGATTTTTCCCTTTCTGGTGCTGTGCCGCCAGAAACTTCCGCAACGCAGCACGCAGCACGTTACCGGTAAGCTTTGCTGTTCTGATGGATAAAGCAATCGTCCTCTGGGTAACCTCTTCTTCCATTTTTCAAGACCTCCTTTCTCCGGTCTCCTTCACGGCGGTACCAGCAGGTGATGTATATACTGCTTCATTCTGGCTCCTTTCCATCTCCCGACAATTTGTCGGGAAGTATATTAAAGAATAAAAAAAAGCCGGCAGACTCAATCTCAATAAACTGAACCTGTCGACTATGTAAAACTATATGTAATTGTAATATCTGACTGCCCCTGCAGCCGGGTTATTGCTTTCTCCGGATTATAGTTCATTCTATATATTACCTGTTTTCCCCTATAACCAAAAAGGCAGTTAACTTTTCATAAAAATCAACTGCCCTCACCGTTATTACATTTTATTTATATTATCCTATAGCACAAAAGCTCGCTTTTCGGTATGTGTCAGCATTATTTTTTTTGCTTACTGCGTCTATCATATCATTAATTTCTTTAACATGATTAATATAAGTACCACCAGCTAAACTTGTTACTGTACTCGTATTTGCCGGTACCACTTCTACAAATTCTATTTCATCTAAAAATTTATCCATTTCCTTCAAACTCCCTTTTTATAAATTATGATAGACTACACCTAAAAGCCTTTCAATTATAACATAACTTCTTTTCTTAAGTCAAACATTTTCACAAATTTAACACAATAGTTTCTGCCAAAGTATATTCCCCATCGTTTAAGGATATACACTTTATCTTTTCTAAATCATCAACTACCTCTTTTGTTTTCACTTCATCCATCCCATTTTTTGATACATAATCTACAATTTTATCCATACTTGCACCATGATTATCATAACTCAACATATACACAGCTTTTAAAACTGTTGTCATGTCTACATCCAACATTTCCACCATTTCGCCAAAAGACATTTTCAAAATCTTTACAATAAATTGTATCATATCTGTTTTACTTTCCACTGGTTTTGTTGGATTAAGAAGGACAATATCAAATGCTAAACGCAAACTAAATTTAACATTTGAAAATTTTACACTTATTGATTCGCCTGGTTTCACCAAATTCGGGAACACCATTGAATTTTTAGTAATCCCTGCACCTTCAAATTCTGCACAAGCACCAATCACACTTTTAATTGCCACCTCATCAATATTATCATGCGCAATATTTTTTAACAAATACTCGCTAAATTCAGTATATCTTTCCGAAATCATTTCATTTCCATTAATCATGTTTTTCCTCCCCATAAGATGATACCACATCTAAATTATGAATATACTCTTTATACGGTGTAATATCAACATCTTTTATTATTTTCTTTTCATCAGTTACCACATCATAATATTTGATTTTTTCTTTATCATGCATTAAAATCCATGGTTCGATATCTTTTGTTCCTGCTGTTGCATCAATAATCACTTTCCCCGATACTTTTTCTTCTTTATATTCTTCAATCTCACTTGTATCAATACACCATACAAATTTTGACATATTCAGATGTAAAATAACGTTTTTTAGTATTGGCAAAACATCCTCTTGATTTTTATAATATTCTTTCAGTGAATTTGATGATGTTATATATATTCTCACAACTCTCGTTCCTTCCCATTTCATATCACCAAATTTAACCAAGCCAATAAATCTACTATATACCTCATGATACTCTAATTGCATCCTTGAATATAAAGGTACAACAACATATGATATCTCATACATACTATAATTTACATCACTAGAAGAATCTGCATATTTATCAATTCGCCGATACGGAAACCAATTATCATCCATTGCATAAACCGTATTAATCAGTTTTGAATGTAGAATAAAATTTGTTTCTGGCTCTCGATACTTATTTACGTAATCTTCATCATCTAAACAAGTCTTATTAATTTCCCCATGTCCAATTATAGAAAAAGCATGCTGCTTTGATTCACTCATTGCAATCACTGGTATCCCTGATTCTATATATACCATTGTTTCATCCAATAACTGATTTGTTTTTTCCTTATTCCCTCCTCTAATAATCGGATAAAATCCAAATCTACTCAATGTTTCAGAAACTTGAATGGGTGTCAATCCTATCGAAGGTGTTTTTCTTCCCCAGTTTTCACTCACATTCTCCACTATGTCTCCTATTGATGGGTTAACATAATTCATAAATTTATTTCCATAATATTTTAGTACCGTCCACATTGCAATGTGAGCACAAATTGTAATATCTGTATCCTGCATCATCCACGGGAAGGCTTTCACAGTATATTCATTACCTTTCAAATGTACTTTATATTTACCCCTCATTAAATATGCCGTTTTCTTGAGAAATAATATTGGATTAATATATGTTCTACCGAACTTTTTTCCATACATAACAGGGCGTAATACTGTATATCCACAATAGTCTCCCTTCTGCGATATAAAATGAAGTCGATAACAATACTTGGGAAAATTTCTAAATTTTTTTGCATAATGTAAATAGTATGTACTTAAATAATCCTGATCATAATAAGGCACTCAATTATTATTTTTGATATCAAATCACCTAAATATTTATTAAAAGTTTCAATTACAACATTATCTATATGCTTTTCGCTAATCAATCGTTCCCCAGTAGTAGGATGATTACCCATTAGTTTACTGTAATCTCCATTGATTTCTATACCTGTGTAACTTATCATTATAATGATCTCCTAATATAATCCATCATATTCTCGTTAATTATACAAATTTATGTTAACATTATAGCATATCTTATCGTCTGTAGAAACACTTTTGGGCAGAATTCAACAAAAGATGCAAGTATTACTATCATTTCTCATTTTATTCAAATGAGAAACACTGTGCTCAAATGTACATATAATTTATCCTCCTCCCACCTTGCCATATCCATCATCATACACTGGAACAGCACATCCACATCCTCCAACTGATAAATCCGATTGCAGATCTCCGACATATCATGCACTGAACCTTTTTGCAACGCCAATTCTTTCTCTAACACTTATGAATATAAGAAATGACACCACCTCAACCCTTGATTTATCGTCATGGCGAAGCGGTGTCAATACTTACAAGCTTTTCCACTTAGAACTAATATTGTACAGTTTCTCAGCCTCCCAACTGATAAACCAACAACAATTAGAATTCTCTAATATAAATTTTTTGTTAAATCAACCGTACGCTTTTCATTTTCAAAAAAATCTCTTATTCTATACACAGCATCTATTTTCTTACACTTATCTGCTAATGAAATCCCAAAAACAATTTGATATAAATGTTTTATTTCTTCTAATGTTACCTTTTTTAAAACACTACTTTTCTCTTCTTCCGAAATATTAGGTTGACATACAACCAATAAATTATCTTCAAAATACTTTCTTACTTGCTCTACTGTTTGAATATTACTAATAATTTCAGAATTGTTTCCAGTTTTTTTCTTATCCAATATATCGACACTTGAACTAAGCACCTCTTCAACTTCTTCTGGCTTATACTTTAGACTTCTCAAGAATTTTTTATCAAAAAAATTTCCTGCTGATTCACATTGACTCAAACAATATAACTCATTGTATAAATATAACAAATCCTTTTTTATATTTTCATGAATATTTCCCATTTTAACCCTCCAATATGTTTATTATTGCTTCTGATATTTCTCTGTAAGAAGAAGTTTGAATACCCCGTGTAGTATTTACAGGTATGCTTTCACCATTAGACCTATTATCTCTATGCCCAATATAATACTTAAAAATATTTTTTGTTTCAAACCCGTTTATACTCTTGCTGTATCTAAAATCTTTATATTTATTATCCGAAATGAGTGCATTTACATTTGAAATGCATTCAATGTTCTTATCCAAAGTAATTATTTCATCCCGATTATCCGCATTTCCTCTTCTTTCTTTATAAATTGTTTCAAACACACCAATTAACTGTGCTTTATTTCCAAAAACTTTATTTATTAAAATACCTCCAATTTTCTCATTCATTGTATACTTCATCCTTGTTTTTTCTATTTCTGAAATATAATCAGCTACACCTTTGGCACTTATACCATCTACGATTGTTGGTACAATAAAAATCGGATTCCAAAAAAGCACTTTGAATAAGTATATTACTTGTTGGTGGACAATCAATAAATAGATAATCAAAATCAAAATCTAAATGCTCAATGTCTTTTACCAATAAGTGTAACAAAAAAATGTTGTAAATATTCTTTTCCATTCTTTGTGCCAACTCATTTAGCCTGCAATTTTCAAAGCTAATACTTGATGGAATAAAAAACAAATTATTCTTATAAATTGAATTTTTCAGTTCCACGCATTTACCTTTTAATATATTTTGAATAGGACTATTCAATTGTCCCATCAAAAGTAAAAAATCAATATCCTGTTTTGAATTTATATATCTCATATACAATTCTACTATGTAATTAAAAACATTTTCTGCTTCGTAATCACTCAACGAACAACTATTACTATTGCAACAAATATTACTAAGCGAACATTGTGGGTCCATATCAACCAGCAACACTTTTTTTCCCGCCTCTGCAAAATAAGTTGCGACCTGGAACACGCTTGTAGTCTTTCCAACACCGCCTTTATAGTTTCCCCATAATACAGTTTTCATTAATTTCCTCCTTTAAGGTACTTGGTACCAACAGTATTTTTTTATAACAGTCCATAATGTCTCAACGCATCCTTAATATACTCCACCCTCTCCTGCGGACACTGCTTCACCTCTGGATTCTCTTTCTTTGACTTATTATAATTCTCGCCCATATCCAGACCACACATCCGCTTGACCTGTGCAATATAAGAAGTATGCACATTTACACCATACTTGTCCTTCACATATTCCTTAATCTTTGAATAAGTAGCCTTTTCCTCTGGTGTATAATTACTCTCTTCATCAGGCTCCATTGTAACCTCAATCTTAGGTGTATCTTTTTTTAGGGATAATTTGACTACCGTCTCAACGTGCACAGTATTCGGAAACATATCCACGCACTGCACCTTATCCACGACATACCCCCGCGCCAGCAGCACCTCCAGATCCCGCGCCAGACTCGTCGGCTTACACGAAATATAAATCATATGATCCACACCATAATTGATAATCTTTTCCAGCGCCTTCGGATGAATACCATCCCTTGGCGGATCAAGCACAATATAATCCGGCCGTTCCTCAATCGTATCGAGCACCTTTAAGACGTCACCCGCCAAAAATTCACAGTTGTCCAGATGATTGAGTGCCGCATTCTCTTTTGCCGCCTCTACCGCTTCCTCGATGATCTCCACACCCACAACTTTTTTGCAGACCGGAGCAAGCATCTGTGCGATCGTACCGGTACCGCTGTACAGATCATAAACGGTCTTGTCTGCCAGCATGTCCGGATTATCCCCGAGGATAAATTCGCGGGCTGTGGAATAAAGCACTTCTGCTCCGAGAGAGTTTGTCTGGAAAAAAGAAAACGGTGAAATCTGAAAACGCAGTCCCAACAGCTCCTCATAAAAATAATCCTGTCCGAAAAGTACTTCCGTTCCTTCGTTTTTTACGACATCCGCCACGCTGTCATTTTTTGTGTGGAGTACTCCTTTTAAGGTTCCTTCCAGGGAAAGTGCCAGAAGTACATCTTTCCATCCGGCTAAAAGCTGCTTTTCTTTTTCTTCGTTTACCGTTCCGGCATGTGGACATCTGCCCTGCTTTTCCAGCAATGCAGCCTCTATCTTTGCACGCTCGTCCGGCTCCTGCTCCTGTACATTTCTCCAATCCTGCGTCGTAGTGATCAGATCAACTAAAATCTCTCCGGTCTTTACTGCCTTTCGCACAAGAAGATGGCGCAGATACCCGGTATGACGCAGTCTGTGATAGAAGAAGATTTCCTGCTCCCTGAAATAAGCGAGCGTTGCCATGAGAATCGCACGGAAATCGCCATCCACGATCCGGCAGTCCTCTACCGTTACAATGTCGTAAAAACTGCCGCGCTTGTGCATTCCAAGTGCCAGCGGTCCGTCCTTGTATTCATCTCCAAATGAAAATTCCATTTTGTTACGGTAAGCAAGCACACGCGGACTGTGTCTGATTGGCAGAAACTCATAAGCACAGGCATCCCCGATCGCCTGCTCTATCATGCCGCGTACCTGTGTCTCCTTGATCTTTAACTGTTCTTCATAAGGCAGACTCTGATACGTACATCCTCCGCACTGTCCAAAATGCCGGCAGGTATCTGCGGTCTCCCGTGGCGATTTCTTCACGGTTTCCAGAAGCCGTCCTTCCGCTTTTCCTTTTCGTACCTTATTTACTGCAAAGGAAACACGCTGTCCCGGAATGGTATTCTTAACGATGACGCGTTCTCCCTCGTCTGTCATCACAATCCCTTTGTTCGGGAATTCTACGGTTGTTACGTTTCCTTCTGCAATCTGCCCTTTTTTCATTCTTTTACTCCTCATGCATCATTCTGAATCTTATTTTCTTACAGAAAAAGGGACTACACAACTGCAGTCCCTTCTTTCTTCGTTCGGTTTTCTTTTTCTGCGCACCGCTCAAACTGCCTGAAAGTTCTCACGCTTCCGACAATGATTAGTCCTCTGTCTTGTCTGCGGAAGCATCCTTAGACTCTGCAGCCGGCTCATCATCCTCATCCTCGAAGAAGTCATTGTCGAACTCATCTTCAAAATCGTCCTCAAAATCATCCAGATAATCCGGTGTAAAGAAACGATAAATTCCATAGATTGCTGCTGCAACTGCGACAACGATTCCAATCACGGCGAATACAATCACGAATTTGGAAGGTTTCTTCTCCTCTTCTTCCTGTCTCTTCAAAAACTTATTAAGCTTTGCTGCATCCAAAACATCCCCCACTTTGGTAGATGCTAAAATATCTTCTACTTTACTCATGATGGCACTTCTCCTTCCTGCATTTTTTATTACATCCATTATAGCATATCTTTCCCTGTTTTCCTATGAAAAATTTGCGTTTATAAAAAATTTATCATATCTTTTTTAATTTTGCAAAGCTTGCAAACATCTTCTTTGTTCCGACTTTGTCGAAATCTACGGTCACTTCATAGTCCCTGCCCCCGGAAACAATTGCCATGACTTCTCCATCGCCAAATTTGATGTGGCGGACACGATCTCCCACCTGATAGGACAATGCTCCACCCGCGGAACCAAAATCACGCTGGTTTTCCACCTTTGTATATATCGGTTTTGTGGCTTTGGAGGAACGGAAGGTCGATCCATATCCCTCTCCCACTTCTTTTCCATATCCGCTTCCACCATAACTCGGCACCGTCCGGAATGCCTTACGCGCCTTCTGAAATGTGGACTGTTCGATGGGTTCTTCCTTTGTCTTTGGCTCATAAATCTTTCCGGAAAGAAGTTCCGGCGGAATTTCCCTGACAAAACGGGATACTTTTCCATACTGTGTCTGCCCCCGCACCATGCGCACACGCGCGGAAGTGATTGTCAGATTTTTCTTTGCACGGGTAATTCCCACATATGCCAGACGCCGTTCTTCCTCGATCTCGGCCTGGGAGTTATCACTCGTAATAGACATATAACTCGGAAACAGTCCGTCCTCAAGTCCTGCCAGATAGACATTCGGAAATTCAAGTCCTTTCGCACTATGTAAAGTCATAAGTACCACATAGTCACTGTTTTCGTCAAAACTGTCAATATCCGCAACCAGAGCGACATTTTCCAGAAAGCCGTTTAAGGTCGGAGCTTCTTCCCCCTCCGCATAATCCACAGCTTTGCTGATCAATTCGTCAATATTTTCGATTCTTGCCTCTGCCTCATCCGTTCCCTCTGCTTCGAGTTCTCTGACATAACCGGTCGTTTCAATAACTTCCTGCAGCAGATCTGCCACGGAAAGCAGCTTTGCCTTTGCTTTCATAGACTGGATAAACAACACAAACGGCCGGATCTTTGCTGCCGCTTTGCCCAGCCCCGGTACCTGTTCTGCCACACAGAGCGCATCATAAAAACTGATCTCCTGCTCCTGGGCATACAATGCCACTTTGTTGATCGATGCCGCACCAATTCCACGTTTTGGGATGTTGATGATACGCCGCACCGCCAGATCATCCTGCCCATTGTCGATGGTCTTTAAATATGCCAGCAGATCCTTCACTTCCTTACGGGCGTAGAAATTTACGCCGCCAAAAATTTTATATGGAATATTTGCTGTAATAAAACGTTCCTCAAAGAGACGGGACTGTGCATTGGTACGATAGAGAATGGCACAGTCTTTATACTGATACTCTCCTTTGCGTACCCGCCGGGCAATATCCCTTGCCACAAAATCCGCTTCCTCTGCCGCCGTATCCAGCTGCTCAAAGGTGATCTTGTCCCCGGCTCCATTGTCCGTCCACAGACGCTTTTCCTTTCGCCCCTGATTGTTGGCAATCACAGCATTGGCTGCATCCAGAATATTTTGCGTGCTCCGGTAATTCTGCTCCAGTTTGATCACTGTGGCATCCGGAAAATGATGTTCAAAATTCAGAATATTGTAGATATTCGCTCCCCGGAACTTATAGATAGACTGATCATCATCACCTACAACACAAAGATTCTGGTATTTTAAAGCCAGCAGACGGATCAGTTCAAACTGTGCTGTATTGGTATCCTGATACTCATCCACCATAATATAGCGGAAACGATCCTGATACGAGGCAAGCACCTCTTTGTCCAGTTTGAACAGTTCCACGGTTTTCATGATCAGATCATCAAAATCCAATGCATTATTCTGCTTTAACGCCTGCTGATATTCCCGGTAAACCTGGACCTGTTTTCGTTTCACATAATCGCCTGCTGCGCGCGTCTCAAATTCGATCGGATCGATCAGCTCATCTTTTGCGGAGGAAATAGCAGAAAGAAACATTTTCTCTTTGTACATTTTCGTATCGATTTCCAGACGTTTGCAGATATCCTTCATCAGAGTCTTCTGATCATCGGAATCGTAGATGGTAAAATTGGTGCCAAACCCCAGCCTGTCAATATATCTGCGCAAAATACGCACACAGGTGGAATGGAATGTGCACACCCAGATACTTTCCGAACCATATCCCACCATCTGGTCAATACGCTCCCGCATCTCCCCTGCCGCTTTATTGGTAAACGTGATTGCCATGATATTGTAGGGATTAACCCCGCATTCCTCAATCAGATATGCCGTACGATGTGTCAGTACTCTGGTTTTTCCGGACCCGGCACCTGCCAGAATCAGAAGCGGTCCGTCGGTTGCCATCACAGCCTGCCGCTGTGGTTCGTTCAGTGCATCTAATAAGCTCATATCGTTTCTCCGTCTCTTTCCATAATTCATTATTCGTGTGTCTCATTATACCATAGATAGTCCGAATAGAACATACATTCTTTTGTTTTTTGAAAAAAGCATGAAAATGCCTTGTCATCTAGTTTTTATTACTATATAATGTGATATGAGGTGAAAATATGGACAACGAAGTAAAAGAATTTCTTGCTGCACTGCAGAAGAAACTGGTTTCAATCGATTACATCAAAACGGAAGACATTCCAAATATCGGTTTATATATGGATCAGGTCACGACCTTTATGGACGAGCAGTTAGAAGCCTGCAAACGCTATGAAGATGATAAAATTCTGACCAAAACAATGATCAACAATTATGCCAAAAACAATCTGCTCCCTGCCCCGGAGAAGAAAAAATATTCCAAGGAGCATGTGCTGACCCTGTTATTCATTTACTATTTTAAGAATCTGCTCAGTATCAATGACATCCAGTCTCTGTTAAATCCCCTGACGGAACATTATTTTGGCAACAAATCCGGATTTAATATGGAAGATGTCTATAATGAGGTTTTTAATTTAGAGAGCACAGAGTCCGAGAAATTACTAAAAGATCTCGGAAAAAAATATGCACTCTCCCGTGAGACGTTCCGGAAATTTCCGGAAAATGATCAGGAATTTCTGCAGAATTTCAGTTTTATCTGTCTGCTCAGCTACGACGTATACATCAAAAAGATGATTATCGAAAGTGTTATCGACAATATCAACAGTCAAAACAGTAAAACAAATAAAAAAGAGAATTCCAAAAAGGAATCCTCCAAAAAAGACACCGTTTAATCCAAACGGATGATTGTATTTTCAGGCACAGATGCAGATACGCATCCGTGCCTTTTTTCTATTCCTGTTCCGGATGTTTCTGTGACAGACGGCTGAATACCATCTCATATCCGTCATTTCCATAGTTCAGAGAACGATTGACACGGCTGATCGTCGCTGTAGACGCCCCCGTCTTTTCCGCAATATCAAGGTATGTTTTCTGATCCCGCAGCATTCCCGCCACTTCAAATCGCTGTGATAAAGAAAGCAATTCATTGACCGTACACACATCCTCAAAAAATGTATAACATTCCTCTCTGTTCTGCAGACATAAAATTGCATCAAACAGATGATCTACTGCCTCTGTTTTAAGTTTCTTGCTCATTATGCTCCCTCTTTCCTTCCAAAAATCATGTCTGTATTTTATCATATTAAAGTTTTAAAGTAAACAGATTTCTTGCATTACCCCATTGTTATGCTATAATGTTTAGTACAGTTTACCAAACACGAAAACGAATGGAGAATCTATGATATGAAAAAGATCGGTTATTTTTTTTCCGGCTTTCTGCCAATTTTAACAACAACAGCTGCACAGATACTGGCTTCTTTTTTTATGTTCGGAATCGCAGCTCTGTTTCTGTGTCCGGCCTCCCAGAGCACAGGCTTTGATGCCGATACCATCGAAACACTTCTGACCAATACAGAGTTTAATGCATGCATCATGCTGATTTATACCGTAACCTGCATCGTATTCATGGGAATATGGTATTATCGCTCCTGTGGGGGCAATTATCTTCCAAAACCATCCCTCACGTTTCATCCTCTGCAGTTTTTATCCATCATTCTTCTGATTCCCGGCATGCAGTTCTTTTCCGGTTATCTGACTTCTGCGGTATCTCTTCTTTTCCCGAACTGGCTCAGCCAGTACGAAAAACTCATGGAAACCGCAGGCTTAGACTCCGACATCGGACTGTTCATGTTTATCCATGCCGTAATTCTCGGTCCTGTATGTGAAGAACTGGTTTTCCGCGGCGTCACCATGCATCTGGTCCGACGGGCACTTCCGTTCTGGGCTGCCAACCTGATGCAGGCGGTTCTCTTCGGAATCTTTCACATGAACTGGATTCAGGGAATTTATGCATTTGTTCTCGGTCTTGTACTGGGATGGATCTGTGAAAAAGGAGGAAGCATCTATTTCTCAATGTTCTTCCACATCCTGTTCAACTTCTGGGGAACCATCATCGGACCGCTATTGAACAATCTCAAAGAAACGGACCTTCTGGGAATTATCATCTTTCTCTTTACAATTGTTTCTCTCGTTTTTGGCTTTTCCTTATTCCGCCTGGGCACGAAATGGCGCGATCAGAAAGCGGCGCGCCTTATGGCTGCCCCTGATCATGATGATCATTTCGAAGCAGCTGAATGATCCGGTACTCATAAAACACGGTGATCACAAGGATAGCGGCAATCACCAGCAGACTGTACGCGTCCTTGAGTTCGATCCCGATCACATCTCCCACACACGGAACCATCAGACCGATGATAAACACCAGTTTTACCAGCCGGATCATCCGGACGGAATATTTACGCACCTTTCCCACACACACCTCTTTCGGAAGCCGGTTTATTTTTTCCGGCTGACAGCTTACCAGGCTGAGTCCCACATAGATCAGAACAACTCCTGCAATGTTACAGATAAATTTATATGGCGCAACTTTATAGGCAATCCCATAATAGATCTGCAGTCCGATATAGACAATTCCAAGGATCATTCCTATCGCCTCCGCAAAAATTGCCGGAACGGTTAAATCTTCTTTTTTCATCTGCTTTTCTCCATTTCATTCTGTAAAATCATATCCTAATTCTAACACCTTTTTGACTTGAATTCCATAGTTCATGTGCTATAATGAAACACAGAGTAACAATATAACAAAGGAGATCTCATGGAAAATCTTATTTTACCAAAACAATACAAATCAGAACTGAATCTTCATGACACACAGCTTGCCATCAAGACAGTCAAAGATTTCTTTCAGGCACTGCTGGCGCAGAGACTGCATCTGACACGTGTTTCTGCTCCTCTTTTTGTAGACCCGGCAACCGGTCTTAATGATAACTTAAACGGTTATGAGCGCCCGGTTACTTTCGGTATTAAGGAGCAGGACGATAAAAATGCCGAAGTTGTCCATTCTCTCGCAAAATGGAAACGTTACGCCCTGAAAAAATACGGATTTCAGGTCGGAGAAGGCATCTACACGGATATGAATGCCATCCGCCGCGACGAAAGTACGGACAACATTCATTCTATTTTCGTAGATCAGTGGGACTGGGAAAAAATCATTCATAAAGAAGACCGTAATCTGGACTATTTAAAAGAGACCGTTCGTACCGTATATAAGTGTCTTCGCAAAACAGAACAGTATATGGCCATCCAGTATGATTACATTGATCTAATCCTTCCAAAGGAAATTTTCTTTATCACCTCCCAGGAACTGGAGGATCTGTTCCCAGACAACACACCGAAGGAACGTGAGTATTATATTACCAAGGCAAAAGGTGCTGTATGTATCATGCAGATCGGTGACACCTTAGAGTCCGGCGAACCGCACGACGGACGTGCTCCGGATTACGATGACTGGGCTTTAAATGCAGATATTCTTGTTTATTATCCGGTTCTTGATATTGCACTGGAATTATCTTCGATGGGTATCCGTGTAGACAAAACTGCACTGATTTCCCAGCTTGACAAAGCCGGCTGTCCGGAACGCAAGGATCTGCCATTCCAGAAATCCATCATCGATGGAACACTTCCTTATACCATCGGCGGAGGAATTGGTCAGTCCCGTATCTGTATGTTCTTCCTTCGCAAAGCTCATATCGGCGAAGTGCAGAGTTCTCTCTGGCCGGAAGAAACAATTGCAGCCTGCGAGGAACATGGTATTCAGCTCTTATAATTTATTTTACATAATAAAATAAACAAAGCAAAAAATCAAAGAGGAAAAACGAAAAAACGTTTTTCCTCTTTTTGTATTATCTATCTCCTCTAAATTACAGCTATAAGGTTTCCTCATCCGCCTCGCACATGCGATACCCTACGCCCAGTTCATTTACAATATAATTTTTTTCTCCCGGTCTGGCTCCCAGCTTCTTACGGATATTTACCATATTGACCTGCAGTTTTTTGATGCTGCCCTCATCGTTATACCCCCAGATCTCTTTGATAATGGCTGAGTATGTCATAACCTTTCCCGCATGTTCCGACAATGCTGCAATGATATTGTACTCTGTCTGTGTCAGCTTCACTTCTTTTTTATGCAAGAAAACTCTTCTTGCATCGTAATCAATGGTCAGACCGGAGGCCTTAAATTTTCCACCCGGAAACATTCCGTTTTGCATGCGATGTGTTGTCATGCGGAGCGTAGAACGTATCCGCGCAAGAAATTCATTGGAGCCAAATGGTTTTGTAACATAATCATTGGCTCCCATATCCAAAGCCTCCACTTTATCTTTTTCATCTGACCTGGCAGAAAGCACAATCACCGGCGTCAGGGAATCTTTCCGTAACCGCTTTAAAAAAGTCATTCCGTCCTGATCCGGAAGTCCCAGATCTAAAACAACGAGATCCGGTCTGTGAGAAGCATACATCATCATTCCGTCTTCGCAGGAATATGCCGATAATGTCTGATATCCGTTTGCCTCCAGAAGTGTAGCCACCAGATTGTTAATATGTTCATCATCCTCAATAATTAAAATCTTATATTTATTTCCGTTCATGCCTGTTCCTTCTCCTCCATATCCAGATAAAACCGGAAAAGTGCACCTCCATTTTTCTTATTTTCTGCCTTGATCTTTCCACCGTGCGCTTTGATAATTGTTGCGCACACTGCCAGTCCTATTCCTGCATTGCTCCGTTTGCAATCGGAAGATACCTCATACGCCTCATGACTCCCGTAAAAAACGGATTTTAATTTTTCTTCCGGAATTCCACATCCATCATCCTGTACTTCAAATACGGCTTTGTCCGCCACAAGAAATACCTTCAGTCCCAGGTGCACCATTCCCTTTGCATGCTGCACCGCGTTTTCTAAAATATTGATCAACACCTGCTGGATCAGGATGGCATCCATGGGAATTACCACAAATTCATCTGGAATATCAATTTCAACCTCCTGATCCGGATATCTTTTATGAAACTTTAAAATCACCGAATCAATCAGCTCATCCAAAACCGTAGGTGTCTTAATGATTTTTACTTTTCCACTGTCAAGTTTTGTGATCGAAAGCAGGTTCTCAACCATCCGGAAAAGCCACTGTGCATCCTGCTGGATGTCCTGCAGCATCTTTGTCCGCTGTTCCTTCGTAAAATCATTATCCGGATCAAGCAGCGCCGAGCTGGAGCCATAGATCGTGGTAAGCGGAGTCCGAAGATCATGGGAAACCGCACGGAATATGTCTGCACGAATTTTTTCTTTTTCTCTCTCTGCTTCGAGAATTTTATTATACTTTATTTTGGTGGTAAACCCACGGGTAATCAAAGCCATCAGTATAATGATCACTGCCGATGCCATATTCTCCGGTATGGAAAAATTAAAGTGAAAAAATGGAAATGTGAAAGCAAAATTCACTTCAAGAACGCTGAGAATTGCAGCTGCCACACCATACAGATACCCCGGTGTGATCACAGAAGTCAGAAAGACTCCAAAAATAGATACTGCCGGGATCAGCGCATTTTCCACAGTACTGTTTTGTATCCACAAACAGACCATAAAACACACCAGCTGAATCCCGACGGTAATGGCTATATCTCTTATGATATACAATGTTTTTTTCATCCGAATCTTCTTTCTCCTTATCTCTTGCATCCATATGTTTCATTATAGCATAATGGCGGTTAAGATTCGAATAAAAAATGTATTTTTCTAAGAAAGCGTATTCAGTTCCTCCATCCACAATGTTGCACATGCATCACTCGGCATACGCAGATCTCCTCTCGGAGAAACAGCAACAGATCCGACTTTCGGGCCGTCCGGAAGGCAGGAACGTTTAAACTGCTGCGCAAAAAATCTGCGGCAGAACGTTTTCAGCCATTTTAAAATAAATGCAGCTTCATAGGTTCCAGCAAATGCGATTTTTGCCAGACGGTAAATTTTTGCAGGGGAGAATCCCTGACGCAGCATGTAATACAGGAAGAAATCATGCAGTTCATACGGTCCTACCAGATCCTCGGTCTTCTGTGAAATTTTTCCGTCTTCCGGTGGCAGAAGTTCCGGAGAAACCGGTGTATCCAATACATCATACAGTGTATCGGAAAGCTGCTTGTCCTCACAGGTATCCGCATAATAACGCACCAGATGCCGGACCAGCGTCTTTGGCACAGAAGCATTCACGGCATACATGGACATATGATCTCCGTTGTACGTTGCCCACCCCAGTGCAAGTTCCGACAGATCTCCGGTTCCGATCACAAGCGCATTCTTTTTGTTCGCAATGTCCATCAGAATCTGCGTGCGTTCCCGCGCCTGGGAATTTTCATATGTCACATCATGCACCGAAGGGTCCTGTCCGATATCCGAAAAATGCACATTTACCGACTGACAGATATCCACTTCCACAAATTCTGCCCCAAGGCTTTGAATCAGTTTGACAGCATTGTCATATGTGCGGTCGGTTGTCCCGAATCCCGGCATGGTGACGGCCGTAATTCCCTTATGATCCCGCCCGCACAGATCAAAGGCACGCACGGTCACCAGCAGTGCCAGCGTCGAATCCAGTCCTCCGGAAATACCTACCACAGCATTGGCTCCGGTATGTTCCAGACGTTTTTTTAGTCCCATTGCCTGAATCATCAGAATTTCATCACAACGCTTTTCCCTGTTCTGTCTGTCTGTTGGCACAAACGGTGCCGGATCAATAAACCGCGTCAGTTTTGTTTCTTCTATTTTTAAAGAGAACAGAATCTCGGTATGTGTCTGATCCTCAGTGACAAAAGTTGTCATTCTGCGGCGCTGTGCACAGAGACGTTCCACATCAATCTCCGAATACAGGATGCCATGTCCAAAACGCTTGGATTCCGCAAGAATCTGTCCGTTTTCCGCAATGATGTTGTGCCCGGAGAACACCAGATCCTGTGTAGACCCTCCCTCTCCCGCTGACGCATAAATATATGCCGCAAGAAGACGTGCAGACTGGCCACTTACCAGTTCCCTGCGGTAACTGTCTTTGCCGGTCAGTTCATTCGAAGCCGACAAATTCACCAGAACAGACGCCCCCGCCAGTGCATGGGAGATACTCGGCGGATTCGGTGTCCACAGATCCTCACACAGTTCCACACCGATTCTGAGTTTCGGCATCTGCTCACAGACAAAAAGCAGATCCCGGTCCGCAGGAACACTGCTTCCGTCCGGCAGAACCACCTCTGTCGCAAGCTCTGCTCCGGATACGAAATGTCTCGCCTCATAAAATTCATTGTAATTCGGCAGATAACTCTTCGGTACAAGTCCAAGCACTTCTCCATGGGAAAACACTGCCGCCACATTGTATAATTTTCCAAGGATTTCAAAGGGAAGTCCCACGAAAAAAATGGCGTCCAGTGAAGCACTCTCTTTTACTAATTTCATCAGCGCATCCTTTGCGCCCTGCAGCAGACGTTCCTGCAAAAACAGATCCTGACAGGTATAGCCGGTCAGACAAAGTTCCGGAAAAACTACAATCTTTGCTCCCTGCCGGGTACTTTCTTTCATCATATCCAGAATCAGTTCTGCATTGTATTTTGTATCTGCCACTTTAATTTTCGGTGTGACTGCAGCTGCTTTTACAAATCCCTGTCTCACTTTCTCAACTCCTTTAATTCCTCTACGGAAAATTCATATGCCTTATTACAGAACTGGCACTTTACCTCGATGCTCTCCCCATCATTGATGATGTCATCGAGATCTTTTTTGCTGAGCGTCGAAAGTGCGCGGGATACCCGCTCCTTGGAACAGTCACAGACAAATGCTGCCGGAATTTTGTCGGTGATTTCCAAGCCGAAATCTCCGAGAATTTCTTCGAGAATTCCTTCCGGTGTCAGTCCTCGCTCCAGCATCATAGTCACAGAATCGATCTCTGCAATACGCTTTTCCAGTTTTTCAATGATCTCGTCACTCGTAAACGGCATAAGCTGAATAATAAATCCCCCGGCCTGACGCACCGTGTTGTTTTTGTTCATCAGCACGCCCAATCCTACCGCAGACGGAATCTGCTCGGAAGTTGCAAAATAATAGGTTAAATCTTCTGCAATCTCTCCTGTCTGCAGCTGACACTGTCCCACATATGGCTCTTTTAGTCCCATATCTTTGATGACGCTCAAAATACCGAGATCCAGCGCGCCCCCTACATTTAAATGTCCGTCTTTGTTTGGCGGAAGTTCCACAATCGGATTATTGACAAATCCCTTGACATGTCCATTGGCGTCCGCAGTAACGGTAAGTCCCCTGGCCGGACCGCTGCACTGAATCTGCAGGGTCAGAAGATCCTTTTCCCCTTTTAACATTGTTCCCATCATCGCACCGCCGGACAACAGACGTCCCAGGGCTGCCGTCATGATCGGGGACGTATTGTGATCCTGTCTGGCGGTCTCCACCAGATCCCTCGATGTAATTGCAAATGCCCGGATTGCGGCACCTGCTGCGGTTGCTCTAACAATATAATCTGCCATGTATCATTTCTCCTTTATTCTTTTCTTGTAACAAATGTGATACGCTCACTGTCGGCTTTGACCCCGGCGTCGGTGTAATCATCATACATTCCTTCACAGACCAGTCCCGCCTGCTGCAGAAAATCCACTATCTGTTCCACCTTATAATTTCTCTGATAGTGTGTTTCCGCATATCGGCGGTACAGCTCTCCCGCTTCCGGGATAAACAGTGTCAGGTCATATTCATTGATTCTGGTCTCTTCGTCATAATAATTTTCCCAGATAAAACTTCCTTCCTGCCTGCTCTCCGCAAATGTGTGATCTCCAAGAAGCTGTTCGTATTTATAGGCGGTATTCATATCAAAGATAAATACTCCACCGCTTTCCAGACAGGCGGCAACCCGCCGGAATGCATCGGAAAGTTCCTGTGGCTCAAGCACATAATTGACACAGTCACAGGTACAGCAGACTGCCCGCACACATCCATCCAGTTCGAGTGTCTGCATCTCCTGCAGCAGATAAAGAATCGGCGGATCTGTCTGCTTTTCCATGGCTTTCTGCAGCATATCCACAGAAACATCCACACCGGTCATATCATACCCACAGGCAGCCAGTCTCCGGGTCAGTTCTCCGGTTCCGCATCCCAGATCCAGCACCGGTCCGTCTGCAATTCCATGCTTTTTTAATGTCTCACAAATATATGCACACCATTCATCATAGGGCACATTATCCATAAACAGGTCGTAAACCTGCGCAAAACTCGTATACGCGTCCATTCTTTTCCTCCTGCTTTGTATCATAGTTTAGCAAGTTTTTATGGCAAAAGCAAGGTTGATTATTCTTCCCGAAACCTTTATACTGAATGCATAAGTTGAAATACAGAAAGGATTTTCCATGCCTGACAACTACGAACATTATATTTCCAAAAATATTCAGGCCTTCTATCGCAGAAGACTTTTTTCTCCAATGATATATCTGGTTTTGCTTGCAGTTCTCTGGATCGTATTTCCACTGGGTGCCATGCTGCGGCCTGCACAGCTTTCCGACAATACCAAAATTGCGGACGCCTACAAGAACCATCACCGTTATGTACGCATGACCTTCACAGATCTGAAATTCAGCGGATATACCTGTGAAACCTATGGACAGACCCGCGGATATTATTATTACACCACACAGAAAAATAATTGCAGCATCATTCTCCTTACCCCGCATACATGTGAGGAAGGACTCCCTACGATCGACCGTCTGACCGTCACCGGCCGGATCGTCAAAGGAAAAGAATCTTATCTGGCACTTTTGTCCCAGCTTTCCTCTGACCTGAACTGGACCGAAACCGGTATCCGCAATCAGCTGTCTTCGTATTATTTCAGTGAGCCTGACTATCATTTAACCACGACGCGCATTTTATTCTTCGCGTATTTCGGTTCCATGATTTATACCGTCCTGTATCTTCTGATCTGTATGGTCTATATCCGGTTCCCGGTGCTTTCCCCACCGTGCCAGAACCTGATCGTCTTCGGACATCCGGGTCAGATTCTCGCCGAGGCCGAGGAAGAACTTGCAACACTTCCACAGCTGGCAACGGAGGATATGTTTATTACCGAACATTATTTTATCATGACATCACCATATGGAAATGCCATTGTGCCTATTCAGGAGATTCTGTGGATCTATAAACATTCGACGCTCCACAAAATGCTCTGGTATCATTTCAGCATCTCTTATACCATGCATATTACCGCAAACAAACATATGTATGTAAACTGTCCGAAAAATACCAAATCCGATATTGACGGTATTATGGATTACCTGGCAGAAGCCAATCACAACATTCTGGTAGGTTTCAATGAAGAAAACCGCCTGAAAGTCCAGGCGGTTCAGGGAAAACCTTTCCATATTGAAAAATTCTATGCGTTATTGCGCCGCCGTGTCTAAAACATACAGGCTTTGCTTCCGATTTCATAATCCAGATTTTCATAGGCTTCCCTTACCACGGGAAGCCTTTCTTTTTCTTCCGGCGGTAATTCATGTTCAGAAAGTATCTTTATATTCTCCTCAATCTGTGCAATATCATAGGTATCAAATCCATACTTTAACCCTTTCCAGCACAGTCGTCGCTGCTCTTCATCCATCATGGGGAGTTTTCCCTGCCGAAGTATGTGACCACTCTCCGGTAAATCTTTGGTCTCCTGTTTTATTTCTTTCACCGTCCCCCGCAGCTGCTCTAAGAAGATATGCAGATTCCGGTTTATAAAGGCACGGTTTTCGGTCTTTGCCGCCATCTCCATAATTTCTGCCTGCTGGGCAATCTCCTCTTTTCCAATCTGGCGGCTGATCCCTTTGATTCCATGAACTTTTGTCTGAAACATATGCAGATCCCGCTGGACATATTCCGGAAGTTTCGGAAGTAAACCCTCCACCTCTTTCCAATAAGATTCCAGCGTACGGATATCCGCAGCGTTCCTCTGCCCTGTGGCTTTCGCCTTCTTTGACGCATCGACCGGATTCGGAAGTTCCCTGTATCTTACCGGAATTCCGGTTTCTAAAACCTGCCTCATCCGCTGCAGCCGGATCGGTTTCGGCATAAAATCGGTAAATCCATGCCGGATGGAACGGCTTCTCACTTCGTCAGAAATATCCGCTGTCATAAGAACAAGCGGAGCATGACTGTATCTTTGTATCTGATCCGCCGTCTCAAATCCGGACATTCCCGGCATCATCTGATCCAGAATGATCATCTGGTATTCCCGTTCTTTTACCATCTGTACAGCTTCTTCTCCTGACACCGCCAGATCCAGTATAAACTTCCATGGAGCCGCAAGTTCCTGAAAAATCACCCTGTTTGCTTCCATATCATCCACCAGAAGGACACGTGCCCGCGGATAAATCCAGTTCGGCTGTATTTCTTCGACCTGCGGATCATTCTGTTCTTTTAATATTTCCCGTCCGATGTTTCTCGGCTCTGATATCTCAGCCATAACCTGTTTCTGATAAAACCCAAAAGATACGCGTGTCCCTTTTCCCGGATCACTCTCTGCTCTTACCCAGCCATGCATCATTTCTACGAGCTGTCTGACAATTGACAGACCCACCAAAGCCCTCTACCCCCATATCCTCGGAGAACGAAACATATTCCGCAAATACCTGTGCAAGTTTTTCCTTTGTCATTCCCACGCCGGTATCTTCCACACAGCCGTCAAACCATACCTGTCCTTCTTCCATCTTACAGTGGAGTGACAGCGTGATCGTTCCCTGTTCCGTAAACTTGCAGGCATTCGATAAAATATTCTGAAAAATCTGTGCCACACGTAAATAGTCCCCACTTACCTGCTCCGGAAACCGGTCCAGAAACCTCACGGTAAATACGATATCTTTTTCCCGGATATTCAGCAGACAAAAGACGGGCCTGTTCCTCGATCATCTCATAAAAATTGTATGTTTTGTCTTTGAGCGTCAACATTCCTGCTTCCAGCTTCGAATATGCAAGGATGGTATCCACCTGTTCAAGCAGATTATTTCCCGCGATACGGATATATTCAAGAATGTTTTTGCTCTCATCCGGAAGATTCTGCCTTTTTAAAATGTCCGAACCTCCGATAATCGCATGCAGCGGACTGCGCAGATCATGACTGACCGATGCCAGAAAACGGCTTTTTAAAAATGACTGTTCTTCTGCTTTCTTTTTCAGATCCTCCATCAGAACCGTTTCCTTCTTTTGCTGTGTGATGTCGAGCAGAGTAAGAATATATCCTCTCACCACATTTTCACTGCAGACCGGATGCAGCTGACACCTGCAATAACTTTCTTTCCACTGAACCACATAATCCTGATCCGGGTCTTTACTCCAACGCATCATTTTGGTATAAAAAGGGTACTCCTGCGGATCGTCCGTCAGTTCCCCCACAATTTCCGGAAACCATCGTCTGGCACTGGCATTGGCATCCCGGTAACGCATTCTGTTGTCAAACAAAAACGTAGGGATATCACTGATATTATAAAAGTTTTCCCGGATAATGTTCGTCACATTGGATAATCTTCCCGTCATCATCAGATAAAAGACAATCAGACAGGAAATTTCAAAAGCTCCCGGCACCAGAAATTCTTCCGCTTTCGGCGTAACTGCGCGAAACAACATTGCAACTCCCGGAAGTGCCATGCCAAGATACAACATATCATTTACATGTCCCTCCCAGACAGAAACCTCGCTTTTCACTCTCACATAAGTAGCCAGCCCCAGAAGAATTCCCGTATAACAAAGCAGCGCAATCCGAAACGCATCCTGATACGTCTCGCGCTGCGCAGCACGTATAATCAACATGGAATTAAACAGCACCAGACTGCAGAACAAAATCACTTCCGTCCTGAGTTTCAGCTGGAATTTCATAAAATCACCCACATAATGAATCATAAGATACAGCATGTGAATGGCCAGTAAATCTGTCAGTATACGAAGTGTCTGTGCCTCTCCCGTAACATAATAGGTAATGCGATAAAAACTGTTCAGTGCAATCAGCCCTAAAACCAACGGCAGCAGCCGGTGTTCCCTTGCGTGAAACCCGCTGCTGACATAACTTTGTAATACAAACAGTGTAAAAAAAAGACAGATCAGATGGAAAACCAGTCCCATATCCGTTTTACCTCCAACCACTAAATATCCGCTCTACTTCGGATTTGATATAAATGGCTTTATATGGCCGCACAATATATCCTGCCGCATGCAGTCTCCGACAGGTCATTACCGTATGCGCATCACACATGGCCGTGACAAACAGAACCGGTATCCTGCCCCCTGTGAGCTTGTTTGCTCTCATGGTAGTCTCGATTCCGTTCATTTCCGGCATATCAACATCCATAATGATCAGATCCGGAAACTCATTGTGTTCCAGATAATGCAATGCCTGTTTTCCGCATTTACAGAGAATGACGGTATACTCATCCTCAAGAATTCCACGCATGGCATCCAGATTAGTCTTCATATCATCTACGATCATGATTTTTTTTCTGGCAGTTTCCTGAACCATCTTCTTTCTTCCCGGCTCTTCTGAATCTGGAGAAACCGTATCAAGATATTCCGGTGGAAGAATCGTAACATTTAAGTTTTTATTTTCCATCAGATCCAGTTTGGTTCCATCCGGCATATTCAGAACCGGACGCAAATTATGCGGTCCCTTGTTTTCATAGATCAGTCCCTTACGTCCGTCCGACAGGTTTACCTCCGTCCCTCTCGGAAACAGTGGGACACGTTCCATAAACACTTCCACAACGTTTTTGTCAAACATGATGCCACAGGCTCCCATGAGATATTCTACTGCCTCATAAGGAGAATATGGTTTCTTATACGGACGTCTTGATGTCAGCGCATCATACACATCCGCCACATGTACAATTCTTACGGAGAGTGACTGTTCATCTCCCATCAGCCCCTGTGGGTATCCGCTTCCATCTACATTTTCATGATGAAGAAGTACCGTCTGCTTGATATGCGCCGAAATATTCCAGCGCTTCGAAAGCAGCTGGTACGAACGGGTCGAATGGGTCTTCATCAACTGGTATTCATCCGGTGTCAGCCTGCCCGGTTTGTTTAGTATTTCCTTTGGAATGGCAAGCTTTCCCAGATCATGCAAAAGAGCCGCTGTAACCAGATAATTCAGATCGCGTTCACTCATTCCCATCCCCATACCGATCACACAGCAGAGCACAGCAACATTCACCGAATGTGCATATGTGTAATCATCGTATGAGCGCAGATCCGTCATATCCAGACACACATTTTCCCTGGACAAAAGATTCTCCACAATCTGTTGTGCAATCTCGGCACAACGGTCAATATCATTCTCCTGCACACATTTAAACCCTTCCTGGCGCAGTTTTTCCGGTATTGTTGCTTCGATGTAGATATCTTTCGACTGTTCATCCTCGATATAGATACCGCTAAATCCGTATTCGTTTAGTTTATTGATATAGGAAGCCGTCAGTTCACAGCCGCTTCCCACCATGGTACGTCCCATGGAATCATATAAATCATACGCAAGACACATTCCCGGTCTGGCATCTTCAATGGAAACAAAACGCATAAAGCCTCCAATTATAACTACAACTTAAATCATAACCAGATAAATTGCTGCAAGTGAAATTACAATCTGAATGATGGCAAAGCGAAATACCACCTGGGCATTGGACCACCCACCCTTTTTTCTTACATGGTCGTGGATCGGTGTGATGGTATTCTTTAGAATATGTATCTTTAAAAACCGAAGCAGTGAAACCTTTACCAGACCAAGACCACCGTCTGCGATAAGTACCGCAGCAACCAGCAGGTACATAAACGGGCTGTGCATCTTCAATACCGCAATGGCAATAAAAATACCCATTGCACGTGATCCGGCATCTCCCATAAGAAGCTTGCTCGGTGTTGCGTTATACCACAGATATCCCAGCAGACATACCGCAAACAGTAAAATACAGTAATTGAAAGAATCATTGACTTTTAAAATATTGTCAAGAACAAACACACTCATCAACGTGATAATGGTCAGTGTTCCCGACAATCCATCCACACCATCCGAACAGTTGGTAACATTGATGGAAACCCACACCAGAATAACGGTCAGAATGGCAAATACAACCGGTGGAATCACGATGGTCGTTCCCGTAATGGCAATGGTGATCTCACTGGAATTGTAATGCAGATAGGAAATGGCTACAACGACTGCCACTGCCAGATCCAGAATTCCCTTTAAATACTCTCCCCATGGTTTTTCTGCGGCATCATCAAAGAATCCGGTGAACATTTCGATGACGATCAGCACCAGATAAATGATAATTTCCTTATTCATTTTGCCAAACAACAATGCGGAAACAACAAAAGTCAACACAAAAATAATACCCGCACCTCTTGGTTTTCCTGCGGAAAGAGCTCCATCATGTGCATACTGTCTTCCCATGTCCTTCGGCAGATACCCGTTTAATTTTGCAATTGCAATACAGGTCGCTGCAAAAGCAAATAAAACACCGATAAAAGCAACCAGTGCGTGTTCATATGTTCCTAATAAGTATATCATTTTATCCTCCTTCGGGCTTTCACCCAATTTAATTATATTAGGAGACAGGAAAAAAGTAAAGTTTTTGCTTGCATTTTTATCGAATTGTGTTATTATATACTCACACGCGTCAAAGCGTTAAAGTGTAAAAGATTCAAAGAACCACAAGGAGGAAACAAAAATGGCTCAAAAAGGAGACTTAATGACAGCACGTTCCGATATTCGTGTATTGGACGCAACCATTCGTGACGGAGGACTCGTAAACAACTTTATGTTCTCCGATGACTTTATCAACGCACTCTACCGCACCAATGTAAAGGCCGGCGTTGACTATATGGAGTTTGGTTATAAAGCTTCCAAGGAGCTGTTTGACGTAAATAAATTCGGCAAGTGGAAGTTCTGTGATGAAGAATCCATCCGTGAGATCGTTGGTGACAACAACTCCGATATGAAGATTTCCGTCATGGCAGATGTCGGACGCTGCGATTACAAAAAAGATATCATTGACAAAAAAGACAGTGTAATTGACATGGTTCGTGTGGCAACTTACGTGCACCAGATGCCTGCTGCAATCGAAATGATTGAAGATGCCAAGGCAAAGGGCTACGAGGTAACCTGTAATATCATGGCAATCTCCAATGCCAAAGAATCCGATATTGACCAGGCACTTGAAATGGTCGGTCAAAGCAGCGCCGATGGCATTTATATCGTGGACAGTTACGGTGCTCTTTACCCGGAACAGATCCGTGCGATTGCAGATAAATACACCGAACTTGGAGAAAAATACGGCAAATACATCGGTATGCATGCACACAATAACCAGCAGCTTGCCTTTGCCAACACGATCGAAGCACTCTCCCACGGTGTCAGTCTTTTAGATGCTACCATGATGTCCATGGGGCGGGGTGCCGGAAACTGTGCCATGGAACTGCTTCTGAGTTTTCTGAAAAATCCGAAATACAATGTATTCCCGGTACTCCGGTTCTTAGAAGACTATATGCTGCCGCTCAAAGAAACCGGTGCCGTATGGGGATATGATATTCCGTATCTGCTGACCGGACGTCTGAACCAGCATCCATCTGCTGCCATTGATTTTTGCAAGGACAACCGCAAGGATTACGCAGATTTCTATACCGATCTGTTAGACAAATAAAGCATAATCGAGTAGGAGGCGGTGACTAACCGCCGTCCTCTCACAGCACCGTACGTACCGTTCGGTATACGGCGCTTTCAATAGTTGACGTGCACAGACTGATAGGCTGTGGCTAAATCATAAAAGCCACTGTTTATCAGTCTTTCTTTTGTCATTGCCATGTTTACTGCAACTGTATGCGTTGCGAACCAATGTCCGTCGGGTATTACCCGCTTGCATTGCCAAGTCTTTGGGTACTCCCATATTGATAAGATTACGTACCTTCGTCCTCGGTTTCTTCCACTGTTTCCATATACACATACGTATTCTGTGATAGAGCCATCCGTTGATGTCATCTATGTTGCTCTTCATACTTGCAATTCCGTAGTAGTTAAGCCATCCCCTTGCATACACCTTGATTTTCTCAAGGCTTGGCTTGATTGACTGACATCGCTTACGGGAAGACAGCTCCTTCAGTCTGGACTTGAACTTCTTCCATGACTTCGGATGAACTCGGACATAAATGCCTTTTCCGTTCCTTCCCAATGCAAAGCCAAGGAATTTAAAATTTTGGATTGCAAACACACTGACAGTACGACTCTTTTCTCGGTTGACTGTAAGTTTCAGCCTCTTCTCAAGATATTTTGTACTGCTTTCCAAGAGTCTCTCTGATGCTCGCCTGCTCTTTGCAAGAAGCACGATGTCATCTGCATATCTTATGCATGGAACACCTCTTTTCAAGAATTCTTGGTCGAACTCATTGAGGTAGACATTTGCCAGCAGTGGTGATAGATTTCCACCTTGTGGTGAGCCTTCCTCTGTATCAATGACTACTCCGTTTTCCATTACACCGCTTTTCAGATAGCGCTTTATCAGCTGTACTACACGCTCATCCTTGACATCCTTGCGAAGAAGGTTAATGAGGATTTCGTGATTAAGAGTATCGAAGTACTTTGACAAATCAAGGACTACAGCAAATGTATAGCCTTGTTCGGCATACTCCTTAACCTTAAGTATTGCATCTTTTGCACTTCTGTTCGGACGATAGCCATAGCTACCCTCTACAAACAGCGGTTCATAGATTGGCACTAACTGTTGGGTTATTGCCTGTTGGAGTGTACGGTCTACCACTGTTGGTATGCCAAGCTTTCGCACACCACCATCTGGTTTGGGAATCTCAACTCGTCTTACTGGAGACGGGGTATACTTTCCACGATAAATGCGGTCGGTTATCTCTTGTTGATGTTCCTTTAGATAAGGAAGAGCCTCCTCAATGGTCATGCCATCAATTCCCGGCGCTCCCTTGTTTGCCTTAACTCTCTTATACGCTCTGTTAAAGTTGTCTTTATACAGTATCGCTTCCAAAAGTCTCGGCTGTGCACTGTCCCTTTCTTTCCATATCCGATTGAATGACCTAGACGCTTTCACATACCCTTCATGTTCTGCATTATCTCTTTGCGAACAGCCATTGTTTTCAATGTTTTCTGCCATAGACGGTCATTCCTCCTTTCTCGGTCATACTCAAGACTCCTACTGATTCGGTCCTTCACCTCTCGGCTACTATGACCTCTGCTGACTTCTGTGCGTTCAGCATTGCTTTATGCAGTGGTTACCTCTTTCAAGGCGTACCGCACAGACCTCCCTAGGTACCACACGTTTCTTCCTCTCCATCCATCTGCCTCATTTATCATGCATGATTCCGTGTAGCTATTGGGCTTCAATTTGATATGCAACCTTACCCTCATGCATAACCTTATATGAGATTTCTGTCCGTCAGACCAGAGATTCGCCCATGAGTTAGTATGTTCCTCACATCCAGCTTCCTTCAGATTCCATCTCATGATGGACACCCTTGCTTTCGGCTATATCCTTCCCACTACCGGGCGGATTCGGGACTTTAACCCGTTAGAAACGTGCGCCGCTAGGCGCACATACAAAACAGGCATCCGGGGTTCGCCAGATGCCTGTTTTATCTCTGTTATAAACGTTTAAATCTGTCTGCAAAGTGCATCCACTTTCGCAATTTCTTCCATCATACACATTTCTTTCAGATCCTGTGCATTTCCTTCGGAATGTTCCACTTCCTTTGAGAAAATACGCGCTACATCAATACGGTCAGACATTGTGAATTTGCCACCGTTTCTGTAAAAACGTGCCGCATCCATATCTCGTACCACAAGGGTTGCCATCACAATCATTTTGGCATAGGATAAAATATCATAATCATATATCGAATTCATCAGATAACGATACACAAAATAAACCAGAAGATGTTCATAGCCAAGTTCCGAATAATCCGATGATCGCATATATTCTGTCAGAAATGCCTCATAGGTATCTTTGTGATACAGCTTTTCGAATTCTTCCTTGGTGTGAACCCATTCCTCATCCAGCTCTTCCATATCGGCAAAAACCGCAAAACGTTCCTCAAAATCTTCATAAGAAAGTGCACGAACCGGCTTCTCTTTTCCCTCAATATTTTTCTGCTCCCACTCCCGAAGTTCATGACCGGCATCTTCGTATCTCCAGTCTGCCAGTACCGACATATCCTCTTTTGCCTGTGCATAATTGATCACGGTCTGTACACGGTCACACCACGCCAGAAACTCTCTCATGCGCTCCGGAATATTATGGGTACGATTCTGCAGAATATTCACCGACTCCTGCTGCACCCATTCCATGAATGCAACATATGCCGGATCGTCCTCACCGTCATCGCAATTTCCGGGCAGCTCTATATCCACCAGCTTTTCCGGTTCTGTCCGCTCAAACAGAATCCGTCCGACTTCCTCGCAGGAAAGACTCAGTGCTTTCTGCTCCACATCTCCGTAAATCAGGGAAAAACGCGGATATTCTGTACACACTTCACACAGAGCCTCTTCCCCAAGTGCTGTATAAAGATCACAGAGATTTTGATCATTGAGCATGGCACAGCGTTTCTTCCCTTTCAGCTTAAAACGGTATCCACCGCCATCATCATCTGGATCGGCCTCATACATACTTTCTTTGAGTCTTTTGCCAAATTTGCCTTCCACACTGTTGTAATATGCATAGGAATCCTCATCAATGTCAATTTCCCAGCCTGCACAGCAACTGTCCTTGCAGCGGGATGCAATGCAGGAAAATTTCTCATAATATTCCGGAACCCGTAAAATCACGATGCCTGCCTCTCTTTCTCTTCTTTTTCTGCCATGTACTCTTTCTCCATAGTTTCCCAGTCCGGATCCTGTGTGCCTTTAAAGTGATTATAGGCTATATAGCCAATGCACCAGATCAATCCTGCCATCGTTGTTGAAAAAAGTATTTTGACAACACATACCGCAAGCAGTGTGACATTCAGGTCCCCTGCCAGAAAAGAAACTGCCAGAGTATGAAGCGGAAGCACAAGCATCTTCCACAACCCGTAATATGCTGCTGCAATCACACCGATTGTATAACAGACAAATCCCAACAATGCATTAATATGCTTTTTCATATGTATCCATCCTCGTTTTCATAACTATTCCATCAACTTAACTATTTTGCCACTTTCCATGGTTTTTTTCAAGTCAAGAATGCGCTGATTGACCGATCCCCGGAATTTGAGCGTAATATCCTTCTGTTCCTCAATAAATGGACCGTCCACCAGTACATCGATCAGGGAAAGCAGGTCATCCGTGTCTTTCGTATGTTTTCTGCCTCCCAAAATCAGGTCTTTATCATATATATACGGTAAATGCCCAGACATTCTTATCCGGATACAAACTTCTTACTTTTTTTTCATAAAAAGGAAGAAGAGCCTCCTGATTTTCTTCCTCAAACGGCTCTCCTCCCAACAGGGTCATTCCCTCTATATACTCCGGTTTCAGTGAATCAAGCACCTTTTGCTGTACCTGCTCATCGAAACATTCTCCATAGGTAAAATCCCATGTCTGTGGCTGAAAACAGCCCTTACATGCATTGCGGCATCCGGATACAAACAGTACCGTCCGACAGCCGAGACCGTTTGCGATGTCACAATACTTAATTCCAGCATAATTCATAATTTACTCTTTCTTTTTATTCAGGAAACGGATGCAGCCTGCTGCTGCCAGTAAAAAAACAATTACTGCTGCTCCAAATACCATCCGCAGATCAACCGCACCTGTCTTTGGTGTTGCATCTGTCCGGTTTCCGTTTTTTGATGTATTTCCACTGTTATTCTTTTTGTTCGATGAAGTTTTGTGTGTATTCCCGCTGCTGCTCTGGGAATCCTGCGTATCGTCTGTATCATCGTACGAATCGGTATCGTCCGTATCGTCTATATCATCTGTATACTCTGTGTCATCCTGACTGTCCGACTGACTCTGGGAAGTGCTCTGGGACTGTGACTGGCTCTGTGTCTGTCCTGCAGAAGCATCCACAACCGTTGTAACCGTAACCGGATTGTAACTTGCATCCGTCACTTCACGCACTGTCAGGGTAACTGGCATCGTTGTATATGCATTTTTCGCCTTAAAGGTAACCGTGGCAATGGTTTCATTCTGGGAATAAGTCTTATTTAAAATTGCCGAAAGATTAAGTGCCTGCTGATTATTTTCCGTAACCGGGGAAACCAGCTCAATATTTCCCGAATCCGAAGAAATCGTATTTGCCCATGTGGTTCCTACATATTCCAGATCAGAATCGTCATATGCCAGTCTTGCTGCAAATGTCGAAAGTCCCGGATTATTGCTTCCGACCAGACGTACCGTTACCGTATCTCCGGCTTTTGCATCATTGGTTGTTCCAACCGTCAGATTCATCTGGCTGTTCGCCGCCATAACCGGCTGCGGAACGGCTGCAAAAAGCAACGCCAGCGCACATCCCATCATCAGTATCGTTTTCATCATCCCTAATTTTTTCATCTTCTGCCCTATATCCTTTTTGCTATGACTACGAGTCTCCCATTGTTTACCGTGTATTCACAGGTAGAGAGCATGATTGTGGTATCTCCATAGATAAGATGCTCCCCTGTATCATACACACGGTTCTCTTCCACAAAATCCAGCAGATTCTGAAACTCTTTCCGGTTTTTATAATTCCGAAACCAGTAATAACGGAATCCGGATTCGTCTTTTTCCTTTACATGTGTCTTTACCACCGCAACAATCTGATATTGTCCAGTTTCATAAATCGTATCAAAAGTAATCACCGGATGCTTTTTGTAAAATTTCTTATCCAGATAGGCATCCAGATCTCCAAACTGGCTTCCATCACTTACGTTGTGCCCAAAGATCACAATATTCTGATCCATCGGATCAATGCTGGCATCTGCGGAAACAAACGGGTTTCCCTTATTATCATCTTTTCCTTCAAAATTGTGTTTCAGATAATATTCCCCGCCTGTATGATCCTGCATCACCGGATAATCGATTGGTGTCCCGTCAACTTTGATCCATCCAACCAGATCCGGATACATACTATATAATATATCATATTGGTCTAAGATTGCAAGCTGGTCCGTCTTTTCTGTCTCACGATTTTTCATTTGCTGCTTTTCTTTGCGGATATATTCCAAAACCGCTTCCTTTTTTGCCTCTTTGATCTGAAAATAATTCAATGCAAGTAACAGAACAACCGCCATGGCCAGGAAAGAAAAGGCGATGCGTCTGCATACCTTTTCCACCATCGGCCGATGGCGGTTTCTGCCACTCGGCCCGATGGGTTTTTCTTTCTCTTCCCGGGGTTGTGGATCTTCTACCTCATGGTGTTCATACAAATGGGCATATTGTTTCCGTTTGTTTTCTTCCATGTTTTATAAATGTAATACTCTTTCTTTGATTTCCTGTGTACGTCCCTGATTCCAGAACTGTGTTCCGATATACCCGCACGTACGACGTGCAACACTCATCTTATCCTGATCACGGTTTCCGCAGTTCGGACACTCCCAGACGAGTTTTCCGCTGTCCTTTTCCTCAACAATTTTGATCTCACCGTCATAGCCACATTCCATACAGTAATCACTCTTCGTGTTGAGCTCCGCGTACATAATATTATCGTAAATGTATTTCATGACGGCAATCACGGCATCAATATTATCCTGCATATTTGGTACTTCCACATAGCTGATTGCACCACCCGGAGACAGCTTCTGGAACTGTGACTCAAACTTCAGTTTATCAAAAGCATTGATATTTTCCGTCACATGCACATGATAACTGTTCGTAATATAATTTTTATCTGTTACGCCCTCTATGATACCGAAACGCTTCTGCAGACACTTTGCAAATTTATAGGTGGTGGATTCCAGCGGCGTACCGTACAGACTGAAATCCATATTTTCCTTTTCTTTCCACTCTGCACAGGCATCATTCAGACGCTGCATGACACGCAGTGCAAATGGTGTTCCGGTCTCCGGCTCCGTATGGGAAACACCTGTCATATAACGGGTACACTCACACAATCCCGCATATCCCAAAGAGATGGTGGAATAACCGCCAAATAAAAGTTTGTCGATCGTCTCTCCCTTTTTCAGACGGGCAAGCGCTCCGTTCTGCCACAGAATCGGAGCCACATCACTCGGTGTGCCAAGAAGTCTCTTATGTCTGCACATCAGTGCCCGGTAGCACAGTTTTAGACGCTCATCGAGAATCTTCCAGAATTTTTTCTCATCTTTTCCGGAAGAACATGCCACATCCACCAGATTGATCGTCACAACTCCCTGGTTAAAACGTCCGTAATATTTCGGTTTTCCGGTTTCCGGGTCAATATACGGAGTAAGAAAACTGCGGCATCCCATACATGGATAGCAGTGTCCTTCCCCGTTCTTGTCCACTTTCAGTTCTTTCATCTTCTTTTCGGAAATATAATCCGGAACCATGCGCTTTGCCGTACACTGTGCAGCCAGGCGTGTCAGATAAAAATACTTGGAATCCTCATGGATATTATCTTCTTCGAGTACATAAATCAGTTTCGGGAAAGCCGGGGTAATAAATACTCCTTTTTCGTTCTTTACTCCCTTGATTCTCTGATGCAGCATCTCCTCAATGATCGCTGCCAGGTCATCTCTGGTCTGTCCCTCCGGCACTTCGTCGAGATACATAAACACCGTGATAAACGGAGCCTGACCGTTTGTGGTCATAAGCGTGATCACCTGATACTGGATCATCTGCACACCACGGTTGATCTCTTCTCTTACACGCATCTCTGCTACTTTATTGATTTTCTCCTCATCCAGATCCAGCCCGATCTTTTCAAACTCTGTCCGGACCTGTATCCGGAATTTTTCACGGCTCACCTGTACGAACGGTGCCAGATGGGACAGTGAAATACTCTGTCCTCCATACTGCGAACTTGCAATCTGCGCAATCGCCTGTGTTGCTATATTGCAGGCCGTGGAAAAACTTCTCGGACGGTCAATTCCGGTCTCGCTGATTACAGTACCATTCTGCAGCATGTCCTCTAAGTTCACCAGACAGCAGTTATGCATGTGCTGCGCAAAATAATCTGCATCATGGAAATGAATCAGTCCTTTTTCATGTGCTTCCACAATATCTTCCGGCAACAGGAATCTCTTCGTGATATCCTTGCTGACTTCTCCCGCCATATAATCTCTCTGTACACTGTTTACAGTAGGATTTTTATTGGAATTTTCCTGTTTTACTTCCTCATTGTTACACTCTAAGAGGGACAGAATCTGTTCATCCGTAGAATTGGATTTACGCACAAGCGCTCTCTTATAACGGTATGTAATATAATTACGGGCAACCGTAAATGCATGCTGGTTCATCAGCTGGTTCTCTACCATATCCTGGATTTCCTCCACGCTGGCAGATCGTTTCATGTTTTCACATGCCACTTCCACATTATCGGCAATCTCCTGAATCTGCTCATCGCTGAGTTTTTCATAATCGATTACCGATGCATTCGCTTTCTGTACAGCCGCAACGATCTTATTCGAATCAAAAAATACCTCGACTCCGCTTCTCTTAATAATTTTCATGTTCCATCTTCCTCTCAAAGTCTATCTTTATAAACGATTGTTTACACAAAATATAAGATATAGAGATTACTCCCTATATCTTGTATATTTTCATTAACAAATACAAGACTACACTACATCTTGTGTTATTGTCAACCCATATTTCTACATCATGTGGAGGCTTACTCCATGGAAATGTAGACGTATCTAGGCGTTTATGCAATATGTGAAAAAATTCCGCGCCATTTTTGTAATAATTTTTACAGTCTGCTGTCCGTGCGCAGCACCAATGAATTTGCCGGCTTCTGCCCATGCCTTCTTTGATTCTGGAATATTCAGATATGCCATCTGGAACACATGAAACATCCCTTCATAAACAGACAGGCGCACTTTTACCCCCTGCTCCCTTGCCTTTGCCGCTACCGAAACCGAATCACTCAGAAGCATCTCAATCGATCCAACCTGTATGAGCATTGGCGGAAATCCCCGGAAATCCCCAAACAGCGGAGAAATATACGGGTCCATCCGGTCATGTTCCCCCGGATAATCATTCTGGTAAATCAGACTCTCCTTCGTATTTCCAAACAGTGGATCTTTCTCATAATTGGTCTCATAAGACTCCCCGCTGGCCGTCAGATCCGTCCACGGAGACATGGCTATGATTCCTCCCGGTACCGGCATATTATGATCCCGCAGATACATACAGAGTGCCATCGCCAGTCCACCGCCTGCCGAATCTCCGGCAAGGATAATCTGTTCTCCATAATATCCCTTGGAAAGCAGCCAGCGGTATGATGCCAATGCATCTTCAAGTGCCGCCGGATATGGATTCTCCGGGGCCACACGATAATCCGGAGTAAGCACATTGCATCCATGGCTCAGCTCGTTATATAATCCTGCAAACACATAATACGCATTGCGCACAGCTCCCGTATAACCACCGCCGTGTAACTGCAGAATCACGTAATCCGTGTTTGGATTTTCCTTTAACGACAAAAGTTTCATCGTAAAATGATCCATATTGATTCCCGTCAGGTTAAACATTGCCGGTGGAATCCATGGCGGCTCTATCATCCGCTTGCGCAGCTCTCCGCTCTTTATTTTTTTTCCGATTTTCAAATCATTGGTAAAATGTGACAGCATTTCTGCCACCACACGTCCTTTTACACTCGCTTCGCTTTCTATCATATATGAAATCTCCGTTTCAGTTCGGTTCGTGCACGCTGATCACCAAGAATCAGTGTTCCAAGGAATAAAAATACCGATACCCCGAGGGACCCCCATGCCAGATATGGAAAATGAATGATTCTCATCTGCAGCAATACCACCGGCACAATGCTCAGCAATATCGTCAGCAGTTCCGACATCATATAACTCTGCCAGTTTCTCCGGTTTATCAGAATCAGGATAAACAACGCCAGATCAATGGCAATGATTCCCCCCGGAAGCACATAGTCTAACGACCAGCGCCGGTATCCGGTCAGATAATCAATTCCAAGAAGCATTACAATGGCAAGAAGTACCAGACAGACGGTTTTGGCCAGATATCCGGATTTTCCCAGAATTGCCATGCGAAGCACCACATTTCCATATAAAAGAATGATACCAATTACAAGGCTCCATGCCACTTCCCTGTCCACATGAAAATTGATGGCAATCAGCAGACACTCCGCCACAATGGAGATAAACAGTACCAGATTCTCCACAAACCGGAATTTACGCGCCGTTGCAATGGCATCCGGATACCGGCTCTCTCCCGGTATCCCGTCCGACTCCAGCACATGTTTACAGAGCGGACAGCGGTCCGTATCGTCCAATATGACAACATTACATTTTTTGCATTTATTCATAATATACTCCGTTCGTCTCAATCTCCACATCCACACCATCCGCCGCAATCTTGCGGAAAAATGCCTTCTGTACCAGAGCCTCGGAAAAGATGGAACTGAATGTAAATACCAGCGTATCCTGGTAAGAACAGATCGTTCCTTTCAGATACTGCCCTTTTGACATGGCTATAAAAGCCGAAAAACCTTCTATATAGGGCTGGTAAATATCTTTGATCTTGATATTACCGATGTTTGTGATCGTTGTCGTATTTGCCACTGCGGATTTTTCATATACGATACGCATGGCAATATTTTTCAAAAATAACGGCACCGGACGCATAAGCAGGTTCCTCTGATTGGATACACTGTAAGAAAACAGATCCTCTAAATGTTCCTTATTGATCTGGGAGTGCAGGCTGCTTTGTATGCATGCAAGTACTTCCTCAAACGTATAGGACTCTTTCTTTGGACGGAATTCTGCAGATACCATAACAAAAAAGTTTTTTGTCGTATCCGAATCAAAATACGGCCGCAGATTGACCGGCACTGCGATTCGGATCGGTTTTCCTCCCGGCATCCCGTGTAACAGTTCTTTATACACACTCCATACAAAGACTGCAATAAAATATTCATTCAAAGATGCATGATAGCCATGTGCTACCTTTTTCAGCTGTGAGACCGGCATCCGCCCATGCATGACACCAAATTCTCCGGCCGGAAGTTTATCTTCTTTGATCAGATATGCTTTTTCTTTATTAAATCCGCTTGGCTTGCTGCTGCGGTAATTGCGGACAAAGCTGTCCTCCCTGCTGAGAGAGGTATCTCCGCTCAGTTTGTTTCCTTCTTTTTCCGCCAGTTCCGGATGCACCAGACGCAGATACTGATACGTCAGCTCCCGGAGAAAATTAATGCCTCCCATGCCATCGGTCAGTACATGAAACACTTCCAGATTGATTCTTGACTTATAATAGGTCACACGGAACAGATAATTGCGGTTTTTGTTCTGCCGGATAAACCGGCATGGAAACATCGCCTCTTCCGTGACTTTCGGCGCCTTTTTTCCGTTCTCTTCAAAATAATACCAGAATACGCCTGTGCGCATCCGAAGATTAAACCCATCGAATTTCGGCAGGATCATGTCCAGCGCCTGCTGCAGAAATTCCACCTGAACCTCTTCTTTTAAGGTCACACTGATCCGGTACACGTTTGTCATACTCTCCCCCGCAATGGACGGGAAAAGATGTGCTGTATTATCAAGCTTATCCCAGCGCACCTGACGCGGAATCGTCTTGGTTTTTTTCTTGTCTTTCATTGATTAATTACTTCCTTGGTTATTTCAAAAACATGCCGAATCCTGCCACACTGAGCACCATCATAATAATTCCTGCAAGCAGAACCCCGAGCATGACGGCGATAATTGTTGATTTAAAATCCATGTCCAGAATACTGGCCGCCAGTGTTCCTGTCCATGCACCGGTTCCCGGAAGCGGAATTCCTACAAACAGGAGCAGTGCGATAAACAACCCCCGGCCTGCTTTTTCCTGTAATTTCTTTCCGCCCTTTTCTCCCTTCTCCAGACACCAGGAAAAAAACTTTCCAATCACCGGTTTATCCGCTCCCCATACCAGAACTTTCCGTGCAAACAGATAAATCACCGGCACCGGCAGCATATTTCCGATAATTGCCACAATATAAGAAGAAAGTACCGGCAGCTGCAGTCCCTGCGAAATAATAATGGAACCGCGCAGTTCCACCAGTGGTACCATGGAAACAAAAAATACCCACAAGTATTTTGTCAACATAAAAAATCCTCGCTTTATTTATTTAAATATTTTTTCAGAAAATCGATCAGTTTATGCATCTGCTCATCCGTACCGATTGTGATACGCAGATATTCGTTGATCCGTGCCGGCTTGCCAAAATGCCGCACATAAATATCGTTTTTCTTCAGTGCTTCAAACAGTTCCACACCGGAAACATCCGGATGCATGGCAAAAATAAAGTTGCTTTTGGAATCACCAAATACGAACCCGAGTGCCCGAAGCTGCTCTTTGGTCCACTCTCTTGTCTTTATGATTTTCTCTGTCGTCTGCTCAAAATATGCCCGGTCACGGATAGATGCCGTTCCCAACGCAATGGTGATACGATCCATCGTGTATGAATTGAAGGAATACTTCACATCATTTAAATATTTAATCAGTGTCGGATTACTGATGGCAAAGCCAATCCTCGACCCCGCCAGAGAACGTGACTTGGAAAATGTCTGTACCACAATTACATTATCGTATTTATCAATCAGAGGCAGGGCACTCTCTCCTCCAAAGTCAATATATGCCTCATCCACGATCACAATCACATCCGGATTTGCCTGAATGATCTCCTCGATGGCAGATACTGGAAGAAGTTCCCCGGTCGGCGCATTCGGATTTGGGAATACAATTCCACCATTTTCACATTTATAATCTGCCGGATTCAGGCGGAATGCATCATCCAGCGGAATCTGTGTATACGGAATGCGAAGCATTTCTGCCCACACGTCATAAAAGGAATAGGTAATATCCGGAAACAGAATCGGCTTCTTTGAATTAAAGAAGGTCATAAACAGCATTGCAAGCACATCATCCGATCCGACACCGACAAAGACCTGTGAAGGGTCTACCTGATAGAATTGTGCAATCCCATCCACCAGATTTGTCACAACCGGATCCGGATACAGCCGCAGATCATCCGTATGAAAATGTTCCAGTGCTTCCTTTACCCCCGGTGCCGGCGGATATGGATTTTCATTGGTATTTAACTTGATGATCTGTGATTTCTTTGGCTGCTCTCCCGGTGTATAGGGAACAACCTTACGTATATTTTTTTTCCCAGTTTTTCAACTTTAATCTCCTTTATATGTACAATATTACAGTCACTTACCACTCTACCGCATTCTTCCTCAAATGTAAAGAATTGACGCGGCAAAAAAAACGCAAAAAAAATGAAATTTCAGCATTTTTTCCTCTTGTAGTTTTACACAATCGTGATAAAATATCCTAGCATTTGCAGTTTTGTTTAAAATATAAAAGGAGTAAATCATTATGGCAAGAAGTACAACAAAAGAATTGACCAGCGGTTCCCCTATGAAACTGATTCTCGGTTTCGCCGTACCGCTTCTGTTCGGTATGCTGTTTCAACAGTTTTACAGTCTCATGGACACCATCATCGTCGGCCGCTATCTCGGCGTAACGGCACTTGCTGCAGTTGGGGCAACCGGAAGTATCAATTTTCTGATCATAGGATTCTGTCAGGGAATCTGCAACGGTTTCGGTCTGCCGGTTGCCCAGCGGTTCGGTGCGCGCGACTATGACGGTGTGCGCAAATATGTCGGTAATTCCGCCATTCTGTCGGTTCTTATCGGCGGTGTTCTCACGGCACTGACCGTCATTTTCTGTCGGCAGATTCTGGTGCTGATGCAGACACCTTCCGATATTATCGACCTGTCCTACAATTATATTGTTGTTATTTTTGCCGGTATACCAGCCACCATCCTTTATAATATACTCTCCTCCTACCTGCGTTCTCTGGGGGATTCCATCACGCCGGTCATTTTTCTGATCGTTGCGGCTGTCTTAAATATCGGACTGGATCTGTTCTTTATCATCTGTCTGCACTGGGAAGTTTTTGGTGCCGCATTTGCTACCGTTTTATCGCAGGCGGTTTCCGGTGTGCTGTGTCTTTTCGTGATCATCCGGAAATTTGACATTCTGCACCTGAAGCGCTCCGACTGGGTACTGGATGCTTCCTATGTAAGAAATCTTCTGATTATGGGACTTCCTATGGGTCTGCAGTATTCCATTACCGCCATCGGAAGCGTCATTCTGCAGACTGCTGTCAACACCTTAGGTTCAGGCGCCGTGGCAGCCATGACGGCCGGCAGCCGTATTTCGATGTTTATGGTGTGCCCATTTGACGCACTCGGTTCTACGATGGCAACTTACGGTGGACAGAACGTTGGCGCCGGAAAATACGATCGTCTGGCAAGCGGTATGAAATCTGCCACCATTCTTGCCGCAGTTTACTCCGCAGCGATCCTTGTTGTCATCATTTTCCTTGCACGTCCACTGATCTATCTGTTTATAGCTCCTTCGGACAGTGCCAATATCACACAGGTTGTCGCACAGGCCAGACAATTTCTGATCACCAACACCTGCTTTTATATGCTTCTGTCACTGGTCAATATTGTTCGTTTTCTTATCCAGGGAATGGGCTTTTCCGGCTTTGCTGTATTTGCCGGTGTATTTGAGATGATTGCCCGCGCATTGATCGGTCTGATCTTTGTACCGATCTTCGGATTTACGGCTGCATGTTTTGCCAGTCCGCTGGCATGGCTGTTTGCGGATTGTTTCCTGCTTCCGGCGTTCTTTCATTGCCGGAAGAAACTTATGCGGGGGGCTTGCCAATAAATAACAGGTATAAATATAAGTTTTCTCGATGCGACGGAAGAAGGGGGACATTCTCTTTCTCCAGAAAAATTTGCAAAGCAGCGCCGATTTTGATTTCAGGTTCTTTTTTGAAAAATTTTACTTTAATGCCATTAGCGTTATGTGATGGAACTACGGCGCAGTTGCAAATTTGTTCTTCCGAAAGAAATGTCCCCCTTCTTCCTGTTGATTGGAAAAAAGATAAGTGAAAGAACTATTTTCACAAATTCTGTAAATGGGATCTATTGATATGTTACATTTTAAGTGTATAGATACCATAACGGTATCTTTTATACAAATTTTCTTTGTATAGATACCAGCATATTTTACAAATTATCTTTTCCTAAACCAACAGGAAGAAGGCGTATATTTCTTTCGGAAGAATAAATTTACAACTTGCTCTGGCACTCACTGAATAAAGCTAATTGCATAATATAAAAAATGTTACGCAAAGAACCTGAAATCAACGCCAGAGCTGACTTGTAAATTTTTCTGGAGAAAGAGAATATACGCCTTCTTCCGTCACATTGAGAAAACCTATATTTAAAACACTCCCTCAATGGATAACCTCTGCCTAAGAAAGTAATTAAACAGCCGCAATAAAACGTTCGAATGCCTTACGTCCCTCCGGTGTACATTTATACACGCCGGCATCCTGCAGCACTTCATTGAACACCAGACCGATTTCCTCATGCAGAATATCCATCACATTGTCTTTTGTGATCTTATCATACTTCGAAAGGAAACCTTCTGCCCATTCTGCATGGGAAGCAAGTGTTTCTGTTGCACGTAAGTCTGTACCATTTACCAGTGCATCGGCAAGCTCTGCCATCTCATCTTTCAGGCGGGCAGGCAGTACCGCCAGACCCATAACCTCGATCAGGCCGATATTCTCTTTTTTGATATGATGCAGCTTTGCATGGGGATGATAGACACCCAGCGGATGCTCCTCGGTCGTGATGTTGTTACGCAGCACCAGATCCAGTTCAAAATCATCTCCACGTCTGCGTGCAATCGGTGTGATCGTATTGTGTGGCTCTCCGTCTGTCTCGGCATAGATGAATGCATCCTCATCGGTATAGCCTCTCCAGGCGAGGAGAATCTTGTCTGCCAGTTCAATCAGACGCTCCTTGTCCGGTCCGCTGATACGGATGACAGACATCGGCCATTTCACGATTCCTGCTTTCACATCGGAAAATCCCTCAAACTGAAGTTCTTTTTCAATCGGTGCTTTTGCCATGGCAAATGTATAATGTCCGCCCTGGAAATGATCATGACTTAAGATGGAACCTCCAACGATCGGCAGGTCTGCATTGGAACCTACAAAATAATGTGGAAACTGTGTCACAAAATCCAGAAGTTTTCCAAACGTTGCACGCTCGATTTTCATTGGCGTATGCTTGGAATTGAACACGATGCAGTGCTCATTGTAATATACATATGGAGAATACTGGAAAAACCAGTCACTGTTGTTAATCGTCAGTGGAATGATGCGGTGGTTCTGGCGTGCCGGATGGTTGACACGTCCTGCATATCCCTCATTTTCCTTACAGAGCTGGCACTTCGGATACGCGCTCTGCTTTGCATTTTTGCTGCCGCAATGGCTTTTGGATCTTTCTCCGGTTTGGACAGATTGATGGTGATATCCAGTGTTCCAAACTCGGTGTCGGTTGTCCACTTGCGGTCTTTTTTGATACGCTGTCTTCTGATATAATTGCTGTCACAGCTTAATTTGTAAAAATAATCCGTTGCGGCAAGCGGTGAGGTATGCTCATACAGATCACGGAACGTCTTGCGGACACTGCTTGGTTCCGGTACCAGACATCCCATAATTTTTGTATCAAACAAATCTTTGTATACAATACTGTTTTCTGCCATGAGACCATTCTCATATGCATAATCCATCATTTCTGCAAGGATTCCCTCAAGTTTTCCTTCTGCCTCTTCCTGTGTCCATGCCGGAAGATTTTCCACCTTTTCAAATACCGCATCCTCGATTTCGTCTACCTGAAAAAGCTCCAGCAGGCGGTTAATGGTATATACTTTGTCCTCCGGATCTACCAGTCCGGTGCTCAGACCATATTTTACTAACTCTAAAATGTTCTCCTGAATCATCTCGTACTCCTTTTTATAAAGCCTGTCGGCAAATGCGGTTCCAATCAGCTCCTCACACATTTACCCTATGTAATACGTTCTTAAATCAGACGGCTTGGGCCATCTCCGATGGAAACCACATAAAATTCCGGTGTCTTTCCGACTTTTTCCTCATATGCCTTTGTCAGCTTCTCCTTGAATTCGTCCACGGATGCATCCTTTACGATACTGACCGTGCATCCACCGAATCCGCCTCCGGTGATACGGGAACCGATCACACCGGAAATCTTCCATGCTTCATCCACAAGTACATCCACTTCCGGACAGGAGGTCTCATAATCGTCACGCAGGGAAACATGGGAAGCATTCATAAGTTTTCCGAATGTTTCAATATCGTTTTCCTTCAGAGCCCTGACTGCTGCGATTGTACGCTGATTCTCGTAAACCGCATGTTTGCCTCTCTTTCTGGCAACTTCATCCTTAATGGCTCCCTTGTACTGCTCAAACTGCTCATCCGTCAGATCTCCAAGCGTTTTGATATCCACAACGGTCTGCAGATCCTTCAGTGCCTGTGCACTCTCATTTCTGCGGTCATTGTATGCGGAAGTAACCAGGCTGTGTTTTACCATACTGTTGGTGACGACAATTTTTGCCCCGTCAAGTACGATTGGTGCATATTCAAAAGAAAGATCCGAAGTATCAAGGAAAATTGCATTGTCCTTTTTACCCATGGCAGATGCAAACTGATCCATAATTCCACAGTTGCAGCCATTGTAATTGTTCTCGGAATACTGTCCGATCAGAGCCAGATCCTGATTGGTCACATCGAATCCGTAGAGATCCTTTAACATATATCCCGTTACTACTTCCAATGATGCGGAAGAAGAAAGTCCGGAACCGTTTGGAATATTTCCGAATAATGCAATATCCAGACCGGTTTCCAGTTTCATGCCGCGTCCTTCAAATGCCCACATAACACCCATCGGATAGTTGGTCCACAATCCATCCGGGTCCGGAGTAAATGCATCCAGAGAACTTTCGATCACACCCAGCTCATCGAAGTTCATGGAATAAAAACACAGTTTCCGGTCGGTTCTCTTTCTTGCTGCCATGTATGTTCCAATAGTAAGTGCACATGGAAATACATGTCCTCCGTTGTAATCGGTATGCTCACCGATCATATTCACACGTCCCGGTGCGAAATAAACTCCGATCTCTCCCTCATCGCCAAAGATCTCTTTAAACTTTGCTAATACATCATTCTGAATCATTGTTCTCTCCCTTTCTGCATGTTCATCCGCTGCTTGGTGCAACGGTTCGTTTTCTTGATAATTCCATTATACATAAAGGGGAATTCTTTGCAATATGCTTTGCGCAACTTGCAACATTCCCCTTCCTTCATGCAACATTTTTACATATCTTATTTTCTAAAATCACGAATCACTTCCAGTGCCGGAAGGACATTTCCATCGTAGTCAAACAATGCCTGATTTGCCCACTCATTGCCACATGGTCCCGGATCATTCATATACTTTAAGGATGCCGGCGTTGCCCAGCCGCTTCCGTGTACCGGAATCCATGCAGGCTCCCACCAGAAAAATCCCAGACCTTTGTTGTCACGCACATGTGCCACGCGGTTTAAGAAGTCCTTCGTAAAATCTGCCTGTCCCTGTACCGTCATCGGATACTCGATCTTTGCCACAAGTTCCGGCTTTGTCGCATATCCCTTTCGCTCACTGTCCTTTAGTTTCTCATACTGCTTATAATCTTCCATGGTATAGCCCATAGAAACCTCTGCCACGATCAGTTCCTTCCCGTAACGGGCTGCCATATCGTTCATGTTGTCTTCAAGCATCTGCAGGGTGCCATGCCAGAACGGGTAATAGGAAAGTCCGATATAATCAAAATCTTCCCCACGCTCCATATAATGATCGAACCAGTCGCGGTACATCTCATTGTTTCCGCCGTTGTCGAGATGAATCATCAGTGGAATCTCCGGTTTTATGGCACGGCATGCCCGGATACCAGAACTAATAAATCTTGCAATATTGTCATAATTCGGCTTTAATCCCTCCGGCCAGAGCAGTCCGTTGGTCACTTCGTTGCCCACCTGGATCATTGTCACATTGACACCGGCTTCCAGTACTTTGCGCAGAGAATCCCCGGTAAACTCATAAACTGCCTGTTCCAGCTGGTCCGCATCAAAATCTTTCCATGCCTTTGGCTTAATCTGTTTTCCCGGATCTGCCCAGAAATCACTGTAATGAAAATTTAATAATACACCGAATCCCGCATCGGATACTTTCTTTCCGATGGCAATTGTCTCTGCCAGATCATTGCATCCGGCACCGTACGGTTCACCGGTTTCGGAATACGGGTCATTCCACAGACGCAGACGGATTGTGTCCACATCATAATCTCTCATGATGTCTAAAATATCCCGCTCTTTTCCATGGTCATAATATTTTGCCCCACAGCGCTCTAACTCAAGCAATGTGGAAAGGTCCATTCCTTTAATAAATCTGCTCATCTTTTCTCCTTTTCTTCGAAAACGTTTACCATCCCTTTAATGCGTTAATATGAAAGTTCTGTAATTTCCGCTCATACCGCTGTGGATTGATCTTCCACTGGTATGGCGACGTATTAAAAAATTTTTTAAAATTCCGGTTAAAGGTGGAAGTTGTGGAAAATCCTGCCTTTCTGGCAACCTCATCCATCGAATCATTGCCATGCTTCATCTGTTCACACGCGTATTGTACACGCACCAGATTCACATAATCCATCGGCAGCATATGCACATATTCTTCAAACACTTTCCGGAAAGATGTCTCACTCATCCCACAGACCTGCGCAAGGGTGCACACTTTTACCTCTTCCTGATAATGGTCATTGACAAACGTGAGTGCATCTGCGATCTGCCGCATTGTTCCGCTTCCTGCCGCCTCAAGTCTCGTCTGTGTCTGTACTTCATTCAGACGAAACATCTCATACACCAGCGCATGCAGATAACTTGTGATCACCTGACGATAATACGGACTCTGCTTTTTTTCTTCCCGGATGATGGCATTGACGATCTCTGCAATCTCCGGATACTCGCTTCCATGCAGCAAATGTGCCGATCTGCGTACCAGTTCAATGGCCTCATTTTTTTGTGCGATCCGGTCGCCATACAGTTCCTCCATGACATGGTTGACATCCACATATAAAAATTCCCAGGAATTTCTGGTCATTCCATTACTGATCGTTGTATGCGGAATATTCGGTGGAATCAGGGTAACAGAATTCGTCCGGTAGGTATACGTGTGTTCATTTATAATAAGCTCCCCTTCGCCTTTTCTGCAAATTCCAATCTCCATAAGGTTATGGAAATGCAGATAAAAATTGTAATCAAACTTGTCGAATCTCTTATGCATTGCCCCATAACGGAATCGAACCATCTCATTTTTCGCTAAAACGTCTTCCTCCGTACCTCTGTACTGGCAGCGGATACAACTGTAAATCTTTGTATCTTTATTGTAGAACATATCGATGTCGAGGTCTCTCATAAAGCAGGACGGACATCTGTAATTTAATTTGCCTTTTCCAAGTTGAGCCATGTTGCAAATACCTCCTTGTCTGTAATAGTTTTCTTGTATCCAAGTTTAAACATTGGTGAGAATGCATATCCTTCCTCAATGTATCCCTCTGCGTCTGTAGAAGAAGCAGTCAGGGAAACTTTGGTGTCGATTGGAGGCACTACAGCGCTGACTGCGGTTGCTCCTGCCAGGACTTCACTGCGGCACTTGTATGCATAGTGAATGGTCTTTTCATCTGCACCTTCGCATTTTAATACGACAGATGTCATATCTTCCGGATACTCTGTGGTTCCGTAGCATGCTACCATGTACTCATCAATGGTAACCTCTGCATCAGGATCACTCATCTCGAGAATATTTCTTTCGATCTTGATCTTAGAAGAACCTTCCTCAAAATATTCCTTTGTCTGTAATTTTACTGTCAGTCCGTTAAACTCGATGGTTACCGGGTCCAGTGTCAGGATTCTGGTATTGCCTTCCTGTGAGAAATGTGCATGTGTCGGGCAGAGGCACAGATCTACTTCCTCACCCTTGTAGCAGAGCTTGGCACTTTTAATGGTGCCTTCTCCTGCATAATGAGTGAAATAACCAGCCCTGTACTTCTCCTGTATCAGGAACGGATATGAAGCATCCTGTACATGAGGTGTTCCGATACCAACCGGCCAGTTTAATTTTGCAACATATGGACGAAGATCAACAATCGCACCACCCTGATCCATATTTACACAGGCTCTCATAAATGGATCGCAGTACCAGAATAACTGCTTGTCTGATCCGTATAAAATATCTCTCCAAAGGGCACATTCCGGCTCTGTATAACGTTTCTCGTCGGTAATGCCTTTCTTCTTTCTGTAGTGATCTGCGAACTCGGACATGGTCATATCTACCAGCTTGCCCTCTTTCTTCAAATCTCCGTAATACTTACATCCGTCACTGTATGACTTTAAGAGAAGCTCATATGGAGCCTCCCAGCGGCCCATCTTGTTCAGCCAGCCGGGTCCTACGAACATCATGTTGTAAGCGTATCCGTTGTTGTATTTTTCCAGGGAACGATACTGGTCGATCAGGTTGTACAGATATGGATACTCCCATGTCTTTGTATCATAGATCATACCACGAAGCACGTTCTGTGGATGTGTACCGAAGTTTGATCCGTTTCCGTCATAACATGCGATCAGGTCACGGGAAAGATGTGGGATAGCAACGATTCCGCTGTCCTCAGCCTCATTGGCTGCCGGCGCATGTGTATTCTGCTTGGAAGGGATCCATGGAGCCCATGGGCCGCCATCCATAAATGTATACCAGGAGTTGTTACAGGTATGATAAGCCTTCGGTCCTTCCTCCCAGCAGGTAGCAACCGCACACTTCACAGACGGGTAAGCTTCCTTCACATAATTGATCAGTTCTGCATCCATATAGTAGGAACCTGTTGATTCCGGATAGAAGCCGAATCTTTCATGGAATTTGCCGAATACATCATCCACGATAGACATCTTGTCTTCCATAGAGAACATCCAGATACAGAAATCCTTTGTCTTATATTTCTCACGGAACTCTTCGCAAGGCAGTCCCAAAAGGGAAAGTGCGATTTCGTCTCCATAGACTTCATGATCATGTTTTGCGATCTCAACCGCTTCATCGTTAAACAAAGAAGCATATGTCATCTGAATGGTAACTTTCAGGCCATTCTCATGTGCCAGTCTCTGCTGTGTCTTGAAAATATCGAGAGACTCTGTAAGTAAAGCCTTATCTCCGATATCCTCTTCCTTTCCCTGTCCGGTCACGGTTGCAGAATACTCTGGAACCATCTCCGGGCGATGGATGATGTTTACAATAAATTTGTCCATCTCGTTCTCCCTCCGCTAGATGTATTTTATTTCTGGACTGCGCTTTTGCGCAATCGGTTGTTCTATGATTCTAGTATAACAAGAGAGTCCCACAGTGTCAATGTACAATTTTGATATATTTCGCTTTCTTTTTTGCACACTTTTCACAATTCCAAGCATATTCTTTTTCATTTGCGCAATCGGTTGTTTCGTGTAATTTTCAATATTTTTCGTATTTTTTAGTATATTTTTCACGCATATAGAACCCACATTTTGCGCAAATTCATTTATTGAGGTCTGAGCGATTTTTTGGTATAATTAATTATGCTACTAAATAACAATACCAATGGTAATTATACTATGCGTCAGCTGAAATTACCATTAGAAATCGAAAAATTGATCGATATTTCCGATCCGGTATACACTTTTTGTGAGGTTATGGATCACATTGACCTATCCAGATATTTTGTAGAGAAAGGCTATAAAACAGGTCGCCCAAGATGTGATGCTCAAAAACTCCTTAAAGTAATACTTTTTGCCTTTATGGAAAATGGCATCTGCTCCTTACGGGAAATAGAAAAGCTCTGCCGTAATGACATTCGTTACATGTATCTTCTTGATGGCATGAAAACACCTTCTTTTGCTACATTTGGAAACTTAATCCGAAACGAACTAACCGATTCTATCGAGCAGATATTTGAAGACATTAATTCATATATTTTTGCCAAAGATCACGTGGATCAGCATACATACATTGACGGGACAAAAATTGAGGCAAATGCCAATCGATATACCTGGGGATGGAAAAAAAAATCGTGTGTGAAAAACCGGCAGAAAGTCTTTGACAAGATTTCACTCTTGATTGATGCTATGAATCGGGAAGTACTTGGATATCTCGGAATAAAATTTGAAAAGCGTGAAGCGTACGCGGTTGACTATGTCTCTGAATTACTTACGATGTACAAAGAAACAACTGGACTGGATGAAACTTCTTTCGTTTCCGGACGTGGTCATAGAAAAAGCATTCAACAAAAACAGTACGAAGAATTGCATGAATATCTGGAACGTTTGAAATCCTATGCATATCATATCGAGACCTGTGGAGAAGAAAGAAACAGTTATTCCAAAACAGATCATGATGCAACTTTCATGCGTTTAAAGCGTGATTACATGGGAAACGATCAGCTACTTCCGGCATACAACCTACAGGCAGCCATCTGTGATGAATACATAGCTGTAATCGACGTAAAACCATATGCATCCGATATGGAATGCTTTGTTCCTTTGATGGAAAAATTCAATCGCACATATGGTCACTATCCGAAATATCCGGTTGCTGATGCCGGATACGGTTCTTACAATAATTATCTTTATTGTGAAGAACACGGCATGGAATACATGAAATTTACCATGTACAAAAAAGAAACGACGGACAAAAAGTATCATGAGAATCCGTATCGTGCTGTAAACTTTGCAAAAGATGCAGATGGAAATCTCTTATGCCCAAACGGTCGAAAATTCCTCTTCAAGAGAACACAGCATGTGAAATATAATAAATATGGAAGAACGGAAGAATTATACGAATGTGAATCTTGTGAAAGGTGTCAGCATAAACAAGAATGTTGTCCGAGAGCACACAAAAACCGAACGATCCGAATGAATCAGGAATTAACTGCTATCCATCAGGAAGTGCTGCAAAATCTTGAATCCATACATGGTGCTCTCTCTTGAGAATGAACCGAAGTATTCAATCGGAGGGAACTTTTGGTGTATTAAAGTGGGATAAAGCGTATAAAAGATTATTGCGAAGAGGCGAGAAAAATGTAATTCTCGAGCTTACACTGATTTCATGTGGATTCAATCTTTATAAATATCACAACAAAAAGCAACGACAGACGAAAGTTGCATAAAACTTAAGCGGGCGTGATTAGCCGAGCTTTATTAAATGCACCATTTTTTATACCCAAAGATGCAGACTTGCTTAGAAATAGAAAAGTTAATACAAAGAAACGCCAAAACCGACATTTGCCGGAATTGGCGTTTCTTACTGGAGTGTATCATAGTCCCTACCTGAGCTGGTGATGCCATAAACCGCAAGTAATGTCGGTATCGAGTTTGGCTCGCCCGGATACGTCGCACTGTCAACGAAATTATATGTTTTTCCGTTGGCTGCTGTGATCGATCCATTGTCCTGTAACTGCGAATATCTCAGGTTGTAGACCGCTCCGTATGCTGTGATACGTGCTGTTTCAAGAATCATGTACCGGTTCTCATCCCCATGCTCTTTGAGGTAATCTGGGTCATATTTCTGGTACGCATGAATCTTATCCCCGGTATCCTCATCGGTAATCATATCGTAAGGATTGATATGCTGCTCTTTACCATCTTTATCCACGGTCACATCCGTAAATTTTGCAGAAGACGGCAGCCCGAGTGTTACGTGCCAGCGGGATGCACAGAAACTGTACTCATCCTCTGAAACCCCATTAGATCCAAGATCATTTCCAATAGCATCAAATTCCTTGAAAAGCTCCTGGTCATCATCACCATTAATATCTTTATGGAGTGCTGTAACTTTACTGTTTCCAATAAAAGTACGGGTACGTCCATTCAGATACAGGAACTGCGCGTTACCCTCGCGGTAGCCATCCCCCATCGGGATAGACAGCGGTGCAACAACCTCTTCTTCCATACCAGTTAATGGATTTTTTTGGGTCATCGGCATTCCATTTGCATCGAGTATTGTACGGCCGAGCACTTTCGATGCCGTTTCGGTCGCAGCCTTCTCTTCATCGCTGTAGTTCCGGCGTGCCTTCTCGTCATCCCAGTTCAGTAACATAGCGTGGTCATAAATTTTGTCTTTCTGCTGATTAAAGTAGTCTGTTCCATACTTATCCATAAGACCAAACTCATTAACAAGCGTTACATCTTCATTCCGGCTGCCCCACACATCAACTGCCATGAGCTTGTCCTTCTTAGTATCGAGGATGTAATATTTCGGCTCGATCTGGACGTTTCCGTCCGCGAAATCCCGGCTTAATACCTGGATATCCCATAAGAGGTTGTATCCAAGCTGAAGCTGCTCACTCTTTCCCCGCAGTGCTGCGATGTTATTCTTTGCTGACTCAAGCGGGGTTGATACGCACCTGCTGGAGTCCTCTCCTACATCAGACCACTTTGCTGTATGCCATGTATTGTACCACTGGTTATATGCGGATACCTTTTCGCCCCGGATATCCGTTGCGGTATCTCCATTATTTTTATGCCATGACAGGTATGCGTTCTGTATACTCTTATCGACTGCATGAACAATACCATCTATATACCATTTATCATCATTTGTCTTACGTTTGAACAAATTGCTAAAGCGGAGGTCGGTACTATCCTGCACCGTGAGGTTGCCAATCCTTGATATTAAATCGACGAACGTTTGCTTATATGCCGAATGTTTTGCCGTCAGGTCAATTGCACGTTCTGCATTTGTAATGCTCGAGTTATCCTGAGAGCAGTCAAGTGATAACGCTCCGTCACGATCGTACGGATTTTCACTACCGCTCGGAGAAGGCTGATTGTTGATGGATTCAACTGCATACTCAATTGTATGCACCACTCATCTCATGGTTGTCAAGCTGGGCGTAGAACTGATATGTAAATCCATCATCACGCTCCGACAAATTGGTCAGGTCGTAACAATTGTTCTTTGTGTTACGGTTTGTTACCTTATCCGTGATTTCAAGCTGGAACCATTCTCCGGCAGCATGCTCTTCCCAGGTACCATTTCGATTATACAAAACGGAATATGGGAATTTGATCCATTTCTCCCTGGTCCACTCCGTGCAGTCATAATTATTCGTATATCCTTTTCCCTTCCGCTGTTCGGTCTGGGCGATTCCATAATCATCTGACTCATAAAAGTCGCCACAGTTTGGGAAGTAAATATAAAAATAGTTATCAAGCAGGACGAAATCTCCAAATTTCAGTGGCTTGGACGTTCCCGGTTTTCCTGCATTTGCCTGCTCTGCACCCTTTTTATGCAGCTCATCATTGTTACATGCATCATAGCAGATCTCATTACCAACATCGTAATGTCCAATCTTTCCGTTAACTACCTTGTGATGTGGCTCCCTGCACTGCAGGACATAAGTGGTCTTGCAGTCCTTCGTGCATACATGGCTGTCATAGATGCACTGGCAGCTCCAGAACGGGTTCACGATGGTATGTCCATCTGTAGTGACACTGTCCGGAATCTGTGAATAATTATTTCCAACGGCTTTCTTGACCAGGTCAAACACTTTGTCTGGATCATAGTCAGTGTGTGCTTCGATAACAGTGATCTTTGCATAACCATTTCCGCTATGCTCTCCGGTTATACCGGATACATCTGTCAAGGATGAAGAAGCAAATCCCGATCCTCCGCCACCGCCAGCGTCATCATCATCATTCCGTGAATAGCTTTCGTAGCTTCCGCCGCCTCCATAGAGACCTCCGCCTCCGCCACAGGTATTCCAGCCGGAATTCGATCCGCCTTTTCCAAATGATCCGCTGAAATAAGCATTTCCCGGTCCGTTGACTGTTGCACCTTCTCCTTTCGTACCACATCCGTTTCCACCGGTTGTACCACTCTGGTTTGCGCCGCCTCCGGCTCCACCAACTCCAGAACTTCCTCCGGCTCCGCCTCCTGCTACAAGCAGGATACTGTTTTTATTATTTGACAATGTAGCTAATTCACCGTTTGCTGTTGCAAAATGTGTTGCACCGCCACCATATCCATGGCATCCGATACCTCCACCATTATATGTACCTGCAGACTGTCCAACTACAATGTATACGGTGGTTTCATTTGCAAATGTTACTGTTCCGGCTGAATATCCGCCCTTTCCAGGGTTTCTACCTCCACCGGATGCTCCCCATGCTTCCAGCTTATATTTACCAGCCGGGAGGGTAATACTTTTCACGGATCCAGAATAGTCATAGGTGTATGTCTTTCCAGCAGCTACACCACCTGCAGATCCGCCGCTGCCACTTCCATAGCAGTTCTTCAGCTGATCCTTAATTTTGCTCCATACCGCAGATCCAAGCATCTTCTCAAGATCTGCAGTATTTCCGCTGCTTGCTTCATCTACTGCAATCTTAAAACCTTCCGATGGTGTGTCCACGCATGCTTCTGTATGTACATGTCTGTTGTTTTCTGATGTCTGTTTCTGGTAGCCATCATCAAACTTGCGTGTCCAGTCAATTGTCCCGGCTGCAGTGATTTTTACAAGACCATTTCCGCGGCGTACCCCGGACTTCATTTCTGTATTTGTAAGACTGGACGCTGTATATCCCGAACCACCGGCACCGCCGCCATTATTTGCATTAGTGACATATCCACCGTACCAGCCACCTCCGGCACCGCCAGAATCAGTTCCAAATGTTACAGATTCCCCAACACCCTGTTTGTATCCGCTGCTCTGGGTTCCTCCCATTCCGCAGCCACCCATATTCTGGTTGGTTGCGTTATAGTCACAAGATGCGGTTTCAGAGTCTATCCTCATCCGTGAAGAACCCCTTGCATGGAAACAGAATTCCCAGATAGTATATGGATTCTGTCCGGAATCTGTAGAAGATCCATCGGTGTTTGTTGTAGATGTAAGTCCACTTGGCACAGTAAATGAATATCTGTACTCATTGCTTCCTGCTACTTCAACCGTATAATTTCTTGTCTGGTATCTTCCATAATTGGTAGATACAACCGGATATCCATTTGTAAGATTATCACATTTTACTGTTATCGTAACCTTTTGTCCCGGAAGATAGGTTTTATATGGGCCAAATACACCCTGTTCACTTCCATTCGTTACTGCACTGTTACCAGAAAGTGTTGTTCCGGTACGCAGTGATAAACCACTTGTTGGTGTCCATGTCGCATTTCCGGTAGATTTTATATTTTCAATGTATGCATTTTCACCATTCTTTCCACCGCCGTTTCCACCGCGTCCATCATCAGATCCACGGCTTCCCCCGCTGTTGTCTGCTCCGCCACCGCCGCCGGCAACCAGAAGTGTTCCGTCCGGGTTCCAGCTTGTTGCTGCAGGATTATTTGTGGTAGAAATATGTGACATTCCTCCACCAGAACCGCTGTCAGCAACACCACCGTCACCACCGCCGTTGTAACCACCAGCTGGTCCTCCAAAGCGGTTTGTCCCGGCTCCATATTTTCCAGCGCCGCCAACAAAAACATAAATTTTCTGTCCTTTCTTTAAGCTGATATTTCCTTTGGAATATCCACCATTTCCAGCGACAGAACTTGTAGTTTCCCTGTCAACGCTGTCATCATATCCATCACCGCCAGAAGCTCCCCATGCCTCAAGGGTATAGACTCCGTCTGCCGGGGCAGTGAATGTCTGCACATCACCTGTATAATTGTAAGTATACTGTACCTTTTTATCACTTATGCCATTGTAATAATCCTGTGTTGTTTTGGCGTGTTCTGTTACACCTGCAAAGCAGGATAAGGTATGCCTGTATGAAATACCGTTTGCGTCCTTTTCCGGTGCAAGTCTCGTAACTGCAAGATTATCCAATGAATAACTGCAGTCATAAACGGTATCATAAGCTGTATCATTGGAAGTTGAATCATCCTGGTTACCGAACCAGATGCCGTCACCAATGTAATTTGTCATGTCCCCAGAAGAATTCTTTGTTTTGGTAAAGGAAATTTCTTTTCCATCCACGGTTGCGCCTGTATTGGCATCAACGGTATAAGAACCGTCTTTGTAATTAATCTTCTTAGGAGATAACACCACAGAATCCATTCCGAAATGATACTGAATAGTGTTCTTTCCATCCTTTACCAGAGGAGAGGTCGTAGATGTATATTCCGATCCATCTGCAAGCACGATCTTCAGTGAACCGTCCGGCTCTGCAAGAAGTTTTGTTGCCCGGGTAGTAAACAGTGCCTTTTCTGAATCCAGTGCATTGTGGAAATTAAATACTCCCTGGAGTTCATAAGTATCACTCTTTGCTTCTTCTGTATCCACTCCCATTGCGCTCCATGACATTGCAAGGGATGCGCTGCCGTTTCCGGAGAGGTAACGGTCCGGCTGGTTCTCATCATCTTCGGACGTGCCTTCGAATGCCCCAAGTCCGTCATAACGCTTGATGACAAAGCCACTGTCTGCGAGACTGACATCCATGTAAGTGCCTCCAGGGGCAAGGATATTACTGATAATGGAATCATAGCTGTGTACGACTCCATCATCGTCTTCCACATCACTGTGCTTTGCATTGTCAACATTAAATGCCGCCCTGCGCACCGGCTTTCCATACTGGCAGTTTAACAGCCGGTACTGGCATTCTTCTGCCGTTCCCGGACAAGTCGCATCATCAGCTTCCTTATTCATCTCCGCTGCCCCGCTTTTATCATCGCCGAGCACACGCTGATCCATTTCCTTGTTTACCGTAAGGATATTTGCCCCCTGTACGGAAACCGGGTCATGGACAACGATGTTGTTGACTTTCGTCTGTCCGTTTGTGTAGATGGAATCCATGGTATAACCGACTCTCCCGACTACGCTGTCGTTCTCGTCTGTATACTTGAATGTATAGTTGGTAATATCATGCGATTCGGCGTTTTTATCAGCACCAAAGTTCGTATATGTAACCAGCGGGATAAAGAATGCACGGGACTGCCCTGTGACATATTCCTGGTTCGGGTTCGTCGGGCACTGTGCAATACCGTCCTGCATAGGCACAAGTCCGGCATTACCAAACTGCGCCGGTTCCGGTGCATCCGTCTGTCCGTTCAAGGAAGGAAGAATCCGGTTAATCCAGCCGTATTTTCCCCATACTTTCTGCTTGGTAGGTGCAGTATAAACATCCGCAGTATTTGTTCCCATCCGCGCTGATCCGCTGCCATAAGTATCATAGTTTGTTCCGCCATAAGTGTTTCCACATCCAGGGGAACAGATATTTCCATCAATCGAATCCGATTTTGTCTGCATGATGGTTTTTACATCGTCCATCTGCTTCTGTTTTGTTTCAATCGTCCTTGCAGATGTTACTTTTGCAAGATCCAGGGTTTTTCCATTCTCATCGGTGTCCGTGATATGGTTATACTTCTCTTCATCTTTATCAAATGCGGTTTCTACAACTGCATTGCCTCCGGTGCCCTGGTACTTCGTGGATGTACTGCTGTAATTGCCATTATAGCTTCCTACATTAAGGTTTGATGTCTTCTTAACCAGAGGGTTATCCGTCCACATCTTATCGGTCCACATCCAGTTTGCCTTGCTGACATTCTCTTTTTTGAGATTGTTCATATCTGCCGGCTTGGAATACCACAGGGTATCCTCATAATTTTCCTGGCACTCATGGTGTTTTGTTTCTGCAGTATCCTGATAGTAGACTATACTCTCATTGCCTGAGCTGGTCTGTAAAATCAGGAAATCTGAAATAACGGTTGCCTTGCAGTTTAACTTACGTCTCTTATCAAAACGTTTCCACTCAAACGTTGTCTTGTCCACTGCATCGGCTGTGTTATCGGTATATCCGGTCTTGGTCTTGCTGCTTCCCCGGCTTCTCCTTTTTCTTCCCCGCTTGTCTTGGCATTGTCGTGTCTGTTGCGGAGGTTGCTGTATGTACTGTTTGTATACAGGCATCCCCTGCACCAGCTCTTTTTATGGCCGTTTGCCGTAACCACAACCGGGCTTCCTCCATGGGATGCAGTCTGTCCGTCACAGGAATCTGTACGGGTCAGCTTTTTATCACTATTGAACTCTGTCCATGTAACTACATCATCCTGCCCGGTCTGCAGGCTGTAGCGGATACGTCCGGCTTTTGAGGTATCTGCCTGTGCAATGTTATAAAAAATATTCGGGTCGTACCTTACGATCTTTGATTTTACAATATCAAGGTCATTTTCTGAGGTGTCCGTCCAGGTTTCTTCCCCTTCTGCATCCGGGTCATCCCCTATATCCCCAGTCTCATAGTCCGGGATAACAAGGTCACCGTTTTCATCATACTCTTTATCGTTTGCAGCTTCCGTGCCTTCCACACCGGACAGGTCCGGGTCAACGACCTGAGTATTATCCTTATTATCTTCCTTCTCTTTCTTTACTGCATCTGCTTCTGCTTTTCCTGCTTCCCCTTCAATGCTGCTTCCGCTGCCATCGTCTGTCTTACGGATCTCCCCCATGCCTTCGGCATAGCCTTCCTGCAGCTTCCATACCTTAAGGTTCGTGAAACGGATGGTATCGAAACGCAGCTTCTGGATCCAGGTATCCTCGATTGCCGGGAGTACATGCTGGCAGCATGCGCCACAGAGGTCATGTGCCCCAAACTGGGTCAGGCCGCTTTTCTTTTCTACTTTCAGCCCGCTTTCCCCGGCATTGCCATCATAGTTCTTTGCCGTAATGCTTCCATCCCTGAAGGTTACTTCAATTTTGTACTGGATGCTGGAAGATTTCCCATCCACGGATCCCTTGTATCCGCTCCAGCTGGAGTGTCCGGTTACTTTTCCATGTTCATCCGTTGTGTGGGAGCCGGAAGCAGAGGCTATATTACCTTTGGTATAGCTCCATCCTGTTCCAAGGTCGGATGACGTATTTGTCCTCTTTGCACCTGATACAAGGTTTGATGACGTATAGGTTCCACCTCCATAAGACCGTGAGGAACCGGTATCATAGCTCTTTTCCCCTCCGGTCAGTGTTACATTGATCGTGGCAGTCCCTACGTGGTATACCCTTTTATATCCGTCAGAGTCATCAATACGGTAGACCGTGCCATCTGCACTTTTACCGATTTGTTCCATCTTCTTCGCCCAGTTTGCAGCCTGCCCTAATGCTGTATTGTAGGCAGAAACATCCCAGTTTGCCGGGGTCGGGGACATGCTGTATACTTCACCGGCATTTCCGCCCTCACATGGTTTTCCGGACGGGCTTACATTCGACCCGCTCTGTGACCACCGGGAAGTATTGTTCCCGATCGTCCCTGTCCATGTCGCATGGAATTTGGTTGTGCTGTCGTGTCCGTTTACGGTCGTGTTATAACCGGCAGCGCCCTGCGGGTTTACGGCACTGTTCTTTTCTGCAGTGACCGATTTTTCCTGTTTCCTGTCATTGGCATCTGCAACAAAAGTCTCTTCTTTTGTATTCCCTGCGGTAAGTGATTTTAAAGTATCACCTTTCTTGTACTCACAGTCCGTGCTGTTGAAAATACTCTTATAGCGTCTTCGGGAACGGTAGCTGTCTTTATTCCCGCCCGGGACTTCTTTAAGATAATAATCATCATAGACTGCCTGCATGTTGACAATGAATTCTGACCCGCCGGTTGCAAAGTACAGGGACCGTGTGCTCGGCACACCTGCCATTGCTTCAAATGTCTCATTATAAATGGACCCTTCCTTCAGCTCGGCATATGCTTCCGGAATGGATTCATAGGTGTCGGAAAGGTTCACATCCTTCGTATCATCCTTGTGGTAGATATACTGTGCAATGACATTGTTTGTTGTTGCGCAGCCACCTGCCTTAAGGTCAGACATGGATGGCTTTGTTTTTTTGACCGAACTTCCATTTATCACGCTTGTCCATTTTGTCTTCGCACCACTGCCGGATTTCTGCATGATGTACACTTTTGCTTTCCAGTTCACATAATAACTGCCGGTGCCGGAAATCTTAAACCCTTTGGTACGCACATCTGCATTGGAAATGCGCCAGATCAGGCTCCGGTTTGCCTGCAGGTCTTTACCACCAATCTGTTTTGCAGACACAAGCTTGTTGTAATTCTGTTCATCTCCCTTTTCACTTCCCTTGTTGGTGGAATCGTATGCGTTGAGCTTCTTATAATAGGTAGCTTCTTTTTTTGCATCATATTTGGTTCCTGTTTCCGGATCCGTTACCTGCTGGACACTTTTTACGATTTTCGGATCAAGCAGGCTCGCAGCGGTTGTCCCGTCTGCATTTTCAAACACAATCTTTACATAGTATTTATCCGATGCAAGCACCTTATCGAAAAGTTTCTTGGATTCCTTGTCTTTCCCCGGGGACAGTTTCACATACAGGTTGTCCTTAATAGTTGCTGTGTGTGTTTTCCCCGTCATACTGTAAGACTGGAAGGTATCCTTGATATCTTTTCCATTCTGGGCCGGTTCCTTGCCGTTGACATCCTTGCTGTAAATGGTAAGGTTAAATTTCACATCCGGGGTCTCTTCCGGCTGTGTGGAAGTCCAGTAAAAACCGTCAACTGCGTAAGTACCATACTGCCATGCTATATTTTTTGCCGTTCCCTTAAACACGTTAATACCCTGCTGGGACCCGACTGTTTGAAGCAGTTCGACCGTGGCCAGCCTGTTGTATACCCTTGCATTCGGCTTCCCGTTTTTATTGGGCATGCTGTAATAAGCCTTTGTCGTACGCATGATGACCATGCGGCTGTACCAGTCTTTGCCGCTGCCCGTGACGGATTTTGTATTCTGCACTGCCTTTGAAAGCCTGTCATAATACGTGCCATAGCCAGCATCTTTATACTTTGATTTGCTAACAACGCCTTTTTTCGTCGCGACCTCTCCATTGTGCGCCTGATAATTCTGTCCGGATTTATCATCAGATGCCGCAAAACCAATAAACCCCTTGTTCAGGCTCTTGGCATTTACACCCTTTGACGATGCAAAGGCGTCTGCTTTGCCGGAAAAGTTGTAATGCTTATTAATGACACTGCCGCAGGAGGCATAGGTGACCTCTTTGCTCGTGGCATAGGCCATTCCCATATCAAGACGGATGACAACGTTTTCCAGGCTGCTGCTTCCGCCCTTTCCATTGCTTCCGTCGGCCGCTGTTTTCGCATATGTTGTTACGGCTTTCAGCCATTCGTTTGCTGCTTTTTTATCACCACTTGACTGGGCGAGGGCGTAACCGCTTACTAACAGGTCAAGGTAATGCGTGTTGTACTCATCATTCAGGACACGTTTTTTTACCTCGTCCATTTCTCTGGTGGCACCCGGGGCAAGTATCCTTTTTAAAACGGAAATTGCCCTGGTAAATACTCCGGAGTACCTGGAACCCGATCATGTTTTTGTTTGCTGCATCCCTTACCCCTTTCTGGGTACCATATAATCCCTCTTTTGTTCCGTTTTTGGAGAACATTTCCGTGCCATAGGATTTACTGCTGAGTCCGGCAGCTGTCGTATACCGGAGGAAGACATCTGCCATTTCCGGTGTTGTCGTATACTGTCCTTTACTTGTTTCATTTACGTTTGCAATGGAAGAATACAGTCTTCTGGCACGGGCAAGGTTTGTCTTCCCCTTGGATGAAAAACTTTTCCCGTTAAACCCGGTGATCTTATTAATATCATCCTTACTCAGTTCCGAGAAATGTGCATAGTTGCACACTTCATACTTTTCCTTGGAGTCGCTGGATGTAACTTCCACAAAAGATTTCTTGTTTTTTGATGATTTTTTCTCTTTGTTCTTGATGTATTTTTTCAAATCGGCATAATAAATGCCTGCCTTATTCTTCCTGCTGCCGGCAACACCGTCCGTGACACCCTTTGAAGTTTTCTTGAAGCTCCCGGCATCCTTTTCCTCATACCATGGGTCGAGGTCATAAAAAACGGACTTTTTACTCCCTTTCGCACGGCCGGTTACAACGGACTGTTTTTCGTTCATAAGCCACGCGTGGTGCTTGCTGCTCGCGATGACACGCGGGACGAATACCAGGGTGCTGTCATCATATTCATACGAGTTCTGCATCGCGAGGATGTTGGATGTGATCGCATGATGCAGGGCGTTGCTGTATTTGTAGATTGTTTTCCCCTTATCCGTGGTTCCCATTTTATCGATCCAGTATGGGTAATAGTCCGGCTGGTCTTTGGGAGCTTTGCCAGACTTTGCATATTCCTTCTTGGCAGCCTTTACGACTTCCGGGTCGTTGGTGGACGCTACTGAGGAAGAACCCTTCTTGGGATTATCCTTGTCTCCCCCATAATACAGTGTCCCTTTCTTATTGACCTCATTCAGATCATAGGTAACCACCGATACCCCGATGACGCCGGGTTCATAAACGGTTGGATTATTGCCACTCCCGCCAATATAAGATGGGCTGGATGTATTGCCCCTGGTTCCGTAATCATTCGATGCCTCATTACCCTTTGCTGCATAAATGATTGTGGCCTCGGCACACCCAAGGATGGCTGAAACCGCAATCAGCACCACTGCTGTCAGCACTGCCCCGTGCTTTCCCATCCACGCAGCAAGCTTTTTGAAAAACCTGCTTTTGTATCTGCTGTCTGAAATACCATTGTTCTTTTCCATGGTTTTCCTCCTTCATAAAAGAATATCTATTATAAAACCGCTCCTGCGGTAGCTTTTTTATATTTAATCTGCTACAATATAAATGTGAAATGCTGTTTTTGTAGCCTTATTTTTTTGTTGGATGCGGGATCGGAAACCGGGAAATGTGAAAACGTCAAAACAGGGAAATGTGTATAGGAAAAAATGTAAAAAGTTTTCCGTTTCTCCTTGACGTTTTTCAAAATGGCGCAATATATAAGGTGAAGGGAACAAAAGAAACCTTCAATTACTTATTCAAATATATTTACAAAATCCAAAGGAGGGTTTTATCATGAAGAAAAATGTTTTTAAGAAACTGATGTGTGCAGTTCTTGCTGCTGCATGTGTTGCCACTGCTGTTGTACCTGCAATGGCTGATGATGTCATTACCGCAGAAGCTGCTACAAAGAAAGTCACTTCTGCATACAAGTACCACTTGGAAGGCTACGACAAAAATGGATATCCTGTGAGTGGGTTTTCAAAGACCTCTTTTTATAAGGATTTAAACTCCCTGCCGGCTGTTAAAACAGGGAAAACAACCATTAACGTACCGGCTGTAACATCCTCAGTAAAATCTGTATCCAAAGAAAAAGGGAAGCCTGAATATGAATCCTATGTGAAATTCAAAGCCCAAAAGACAGGGAAATACGTATTCACGCTCGACAACCTGCAGGGTACAGACGATAAATCTTTAAAATGCCTCAATATTTATATTTGTCGAATTGCAAAAAACGGGAAAAAATATTTTTTGGAAGATGATCTTTACCCAGACACCGTTGGTAATTACGGAGATCTTTACGAAAACAATTACCTCGCAAGGCTCCGCACAATCCTCGACAATTATAAGGCAGAGCATCCGGAATATGCAGATGTTATTGAGGAAACGTATAGCGATGAAACAGATTTTGTAAACCATCGTCCTGTTAATAAAATCAAGTTTACCACCCGACTCAAAAAAGGTCAGACTTATGTATTTTCTGTCGACAATATTGGAATGCAAAAAGCTGTCCCGCCTTACTTTACTACACACGGCAGCGATCATCAGAGCTGTCTTTCTGGTGGAAACTACCTGAAGGCATATTCGTTTGATATGAATATCGAATACAGGAAATAAACTATTTACACAGTTGCACCCTCCGGGGTGCGTGGATTGAAATATATTGAATGCAGGAAATAAGCTATTTACACAGGTGCGCCCTCCGGGGTGCATGGATTGAAATTTATATTGCACAGGTGAATTGCCCGCCCCGCCCCAACACCACAAAAAGGTCAACCGGGGCGGGGCTTCCTTTGAACTGCGACATGAATATTTGGAAGTCCTATCCCTTTCTTTTCCAATGTCCACACACACAAAAAAGGATCACCGCTATGGATGATCCTTAAATTCTGCTGCTTATTTGATTGACTGTGCAAGTGCTACTGTTTGAGCATCTACACCACTTGCGATAATCTGCTCTGCCGTTTCGCCATTCCTCAAACGGTTAACCACAGCCACAAGCAGGTTCTGGCCTTCTGCGCGGCCTTCTACAAGACCTTTTTCAATTCCTTTGCGTTCCAATCTTTCTGCTACATCGCACATACAACCAACCTCCTTTTTATTGTCAGATTGTAAAATTTCCTCGTATCTTCGATCTCCAGCCATTACTGCCAAGAGTTTTAACATGGCATCGACATGCGTGATGACGGTTTGATCGTCCGGCACATAGTCCGGATTTTTTCTTCTCTCGGAAAAGAAGCGCGCAACAATTCCAAAATCGCTTTTAAACCTTGCAATCTGTTCATCCGTAAGCCATGCGATCTCAAATACATGAATGTTATAATCATCCACATATTCATCAAGTCCCTCTGGGATTTCCAAAAGCTCCTTGATGTTTTTCGGTGCCGTCCAATGTTCATTTCCAAAGTATAATACAATGGTAATTACTGGGACGATTTTATTTTCCTGGTCCAATAACTGGCTCCGGTACGCAGTTCCGTCGTAGCTGAACACTCGAAATGGCATAAATTTTTCGACTTTAGTCTGATTCTCCATGCCACATAAGGCGATCTGGACATTTCCGTCCATCCAATACTTTGCAACATCACGCTCCAATTCATGAAGCTTTTGATCATCCGCTTTGTATTGAGAATGAACAGAACTGTTTCTCAGCGAATCCGGATGTACTACATCTTTCCCTTCAAATACAAAAGCATTTATGATATCTGCAAAAACATCATTGTAATCCTCAAGTATTTTTTCGGTTAAATCTTTTTCACCCATATTTTTTCCTCTCTTTCCCTGTTTATGCAAATTTTTTGTTTCTAATCAGGGAAAGCTTAGGCATCCCTGATTATTTCAAATCAGGGACCATCCCTTATCTGATTTTATTATAACACCCGCAATCGAAAAAATACAGTGGGAAAATGGTCAGATAGCCATGTGCTGCGTGCTCGCATGTTTCTTTTCTCCCATAAATCCTCACTCTCCTTTCGATACGTGTTTGTTATTTCAACTTTAATATGAAACAAGAAAAGTTCCCCACCCCTGCTTCCTGCCACCAGAACACGGGTAGCTGGCGGGGCGCGAACCTCGCCATTCTTGAATTGGATTCCGGGAAAGAGATCGCGGTGAAACCATCTGAGATTAAGATTTTGGAAGAATAGCATTTGAAGGGAATATATCAAGGAATTTTGTTTCTTGTCTTCCCATTCAATTTTTGGTACAATAAGTATGTAATCGAACAGAAGTACGGATGCGATTTTCCGATTGTTGACTGCCCTCTAGTATTACGAAAGAGAGGGTGATGCCCTATGAGTACATCAGAAGTATTAACTTTGCTGCTTGTAGTCTTCGCGGCACTGTCTTACATAGACAACCATAACAATAAAAAGAAATAGCATCCCACCGTCTAAAGTGAAAGATGCTATTCTTTATAATATTAAACCGAGGGCAAATCGGAAATTGCTTCCGATCAGCTTCTAACTAGATTATAACGGAAGGCGCTTGAGAAATCAAGTGCCTTTCTTTTGATAATCCCATCCAGATTTCTTACGCAGAATACAGCTTTCCGATCTCATCCCACCACTCTTGTGGTATCTCCGGGACATCCGCTTCATCTTCTGCAAAGGCAAGCGCCTGTAGGATATCCGATAATCCAATGAAAAACTTTCCCTTCTTGTCCCCGGCAACCGCAAAAGTATGCTCATCCTTCTGCAAGGAGAATCCGTCCGGGAATGCCTTTTCCAATGCTTCTTCTTTTTTACTCATACGTCCCCCTATATCTCCGGCATTAACTTATACGCCAGCTCTTGCAATCCCGGTTTCACAACTTTCTTTTCTGATGCCGTCAGATTTGGATACCGGTATTCGTAAATATCCAGTTTCTTGATGATCTTCGTCTTGTCTTTCTGGAATACCTTTCCGTTCGGTCCAACCTGCCGGTCATTCCACGTTTCCGTAAAACTATTTGAAAAAATTAACCAAAAATTAAAAAAATTTCCAAAATCCATTGACGATTTTCCAAAAGGCGCAATATACATACCGTAAGAACAAACATGTACTCCATCCGAAGGGTACGAAAGAAACGGAGGAAAATTGCTAACTGATCTGCACGCGAAGACGCGGCAGGTTTAAGGTCCAGAAGGCATCACTTGAGAAACGTACGCCAGACATCTGGATTTTCCCTTTGGGAATCTCCGTCAGTCTATGATGACGATACGCGCTTTTTGTTGTAGCCTAATGGATGATCTCCACAGCGGTGTTGCTGCTGCAGCCACTTCTGCGTACTACAGAAGGGATTAACTTTCAGGACCTCCCGGCAAAGCGGTTTATGCATCAGGGGAACAGCTGTGTACTCAGCTCAGGATGCGGCCCAGGGACTCAGTTTGATCCCATATATCTATATTTATAAGGTTATATCGATGTTTGTTTATAGTTACATTTTATATCTATGGCTGTCTTAAAGGGCGGCCATTTTTTTATTGATTCCGAAACAGGATGGAACTTTTTTCTGGTTCTTTTTGATGTCTGTAAGGATTGCGTTGACACAGGCATCGTGGTTTTTAAGGAAACATTTATAGTTTCCGGTACACCGTTTCTGGTCTGCGTGTTCAAGTGTATCATCCGAACACATCAGCAGGAATGCACTATAGAGGTCACGCTGCACCCACCGGCCGTCTATGGTGTTGTAACGTTTTGAGAGCTTCTTCTTCTCATAGGTGTCATCCACATGGTTGTATTGGCTGGCTTTGAATTTCCAGGTATTGATTCTGCAAAGTCCGCCTTTGTGGTACGACAGCTTCCGTCCCAGTATGGATATGAACTGCGCGGGGGCGTGCATTCCGATAGAGTTTCCAAACCGTTTTTTCTTTTTATACTTATGTACTTTCTTTTCCGTGCCGTCCTTCTGTTTTACAATGGACGTCTGTTCCTGTCGTTCGGTATTTTTTGCACGCTTCTGCAAAGCTTTAAAATCCATCGTTTCCACAAAGACCTTGTTTCCCATTGTGGCGATCTTATTCGCTTCGGCTTCCTGCCATTGTTTCAGGCGTGCAGCCTTCTGTCTCCGGAGGGATTTCAGCTGGTTCTGGACAGCCTGGTAAGTTTTTGATTTCTTCCAGGTCTTTTTGCCTTTCTTTACGGAGCCATCCTCCTTGTAATTGTTCGGGTTCATGGCACGGCGGCTCCGGTCAAGCTTCCGCTGGAGCAGGCATTCTTCAGCAGGAGAGGAAGCAGGATCCCCAAGTTCTTCGAGGATGCAGCCATCTTTTGATACCGCAGCGATTGTGGATGTGCCGATATCAATACCGACGCGCCCTTTCCCGATCTCATGTTTCTGCGGAGGAATCCCTTCCTGTACCAGCTGTACGTAATACCGCCATCCGGATGGAAACATCTTCCTTACGATCCGGCAGTATTTCGTCCTGTCAGCAAGACATGTGGTTTCATACATGTAGTGGGTGGATTCTTTGTTGCGCGGGAGGATGATGTCGAGGACAATTCCTCCTTTTGGTTTCTTTGGCGTGCAGTTGATGTATACCTTTCCATCCGCATAAATGATGCCGGTGGAGTTCTTCTTGTTTTCAAAACTCATGACATCATCCCACTTCTTGAAATGGATCTGTTTTCCGTTGCCGTAAAGGTATTTCTCTACGCTTCGCCAGATACTGTCACTGAGTTTCTGGTAAACATCAGAATGCACGTATTTCAGATGTTTACGCATTTGACAGGCTGACTTTTGAAGTCCGTACTTTGTAAGCCCGTAGGAACTTACGATGACAGACAGTTCTTTTGACAGGCGTTCGCGCTCCGGGGAATCTTTGTCCCCTTTGACTTTTACGTACTCCGCAAGCAGGGACTTGTAGTTTTTATCCTGTTTCAGATGCCCGAGCTGTCGGATTGCGAACCTGCGTATTTCATTACCGAGCTTTGCCACCGCATTAAAATAGTTCTGCAGGTAGTTCCTGTCGGAGTCTTTCTTCACTTTTAACTTTAATTCGAGACAGTAACTCGGCATAGTTTACTTTCCTTTCTGTGATTCTATGTACTGTTTTACAACATCAAGGGAAACACTTCCTACAGTTGCTACAAAACAGCTGCGTGTCCAGATGGACGGGATCTTTTTCCGGATGGACGGGAATTCCCGCCCGAGTACATGTGCTGATCCATACTTAAGGTCTGTAATACACTGCATGATCCCATATCTGGGGTTGCAGTCGATAAGCAGGTGTACATGATCCGGCATGACTTCCATCTCTATGATGCTGAAGCCGTGTTCTTTGGCTGTTTCTGTAAACACTTCTTTCAGCCGTTCGTCAATACCATTAACTAAGATCTTTCTTCTGTATTTCGGACAGAAGATCACATGATAACGGCATAAATATTTCAAATGGGATAATGAATGATATTCATCACTTTTATTGTTTTCTCTTTTATTTTCCATAATAGAATTATACTACTAAATCTATTGTTTATAAACAATGAAAATGGAAATTTATAAATATTTAAGAAATGAATGTATGGATATAAAAAGAAGTGTATGTGCAGGTGGCGCTTTCCTCTGCACGCGAAGACGCGGCAGCTTCCAGCTTAGTTTTTTTGTGAAAAATTTATTGAAAAAGAAAAGTCGTATCAAAGTGCTTCTGGAAAGATCAGAACTGATTCAGTTTATTCTTTGTCTGCTTGCGATGGTTTTGCTGTGTATTCTGAACTACCTGGCTGCCAGATGGGAATGTTCCCTTGCTATTCCGGATACAAACAGTGGACTTTTTTACAGTCTTTTACTGATTACATTTATGGCAGGCAACATAGTTGGCTTATTTCTGTTGTTGTGTATTCTCCTTGTATTGAAGTACGCAGTAGTTTCGACCCTTACAGAATGGATACGCCAATTCAGGGCATTTAACAACTACTGCTATATTCCACTTACGGAAGACGAAGTGCGCGGCTTCAGCTTTGCTTCTGCCAGAGATTTTTTTACCACATCAGTCAAATGTTGTACTACGGGGGAAAAGACGATGAAGAAAAAATCTGCGAAATATGTTCAGCTAAAAAATGCAGATCTGAATAAAATGCTTGCCATCTGTTTGAAAGTATTCCCGGATAACGGAACCATTTTTTCTCTGAGATACAGAGATTGCAAAAATATTTGCGATGATTCTGAAGCTTTTATGCAGTTTCTCGATTTTTACCATGTAAGCTACGAAAGCGATGAAAAGTATGCACCATCTGCAAACATTAACAAAAATGGAATCGTTAGTCTTTCTGTTCTCAACAAAGATGGACGTGGAATCATCTGGGACGGGGAATCCTTTTTACTGCAGCATTTTTCAAAAGACGTGGTATACCGTTTTGGAATCGAGACGGTATCATTACATGCTTTTGCCGAACTTCTTTCCCTTGATCCAAGCCAATCCTTCATTTCATACCACACATTGAAATGTTATGGAGAAAAAAGTCGCGCATCTTTTAAAAGAAAAGGAAATCCCGACTACTTTTACACTTTCCAGAGACGATATCGACCTAATGTTGAGAGAATATTCAGGTTTCTTTACAGAGACAACTATTAATGGAGAAAAAGGTATTCTTCTTTCGGATCAGAAAAATTACGATGACATGATGGGTCTCCTTGGCCAACTCTGTCAATATATGCCAAATTTATTCCTGACAGCTTTTTCTGATAAGCAGGCGGTCCGTCTGTTATCTAACGAGTAAGGTTTGTTGTATCCCCCCCCTTCGGGATACATAGATTTAAAAAGAGACAATACCAAATGTGTATCTGCGATAAACTATGTCCCGCTGTCAGGCGGGGCATAGAAATTGAATTTTGCCAGCAAAATTATGAAATTGAGAAGGTTACAGAAGTGTACCCTTCTTTTTTTCTTATACTTTCCCTCCTCGCCCTTTAGAGTTTATGATCCTACGAACAGATTCCGCATGTCCGTATCCTGTCCCTTTGAAATTAGTGATGGAATAAACGGATTCCAGTAAAGCTCATAACCATACCGTATTTATTACATGTCTCGATCACATTGTCATCACGTACCGATCCGCCCGGCTCTGCCACATACTTTACGCCGCTTTTGTGTGCGCGCTCAATATTGTCGCCAAATGGGAAGAATGCATCCGATCCCAGTGCCACATCGGTATTTTTATCCAGCCATGCACGCTTCTCTTCTGCGGTAAATACCGCCGGTTTTACCTTAAAAATCTTCTCCCATGCACCATCTGCAAGGACATCCATATAATCCTCACATCCATGTACAGATCAATGGCATTGTCACGGTCCGCACGCTTGATACCGTCAACAAACTGCAGTCCTAAAACCTGTGGAGACTGGCGCAGCCACCAGTTATCTGCCTTCGAACCAGCCAGACGGGTACAATGGATACGGGACTGCTGTCCTGCTCCGATACCGATTGCCTGTCCGCCCTTGACATAACATACAGAGTTAGACTGTGTATACTTTAAAGTGATCATGGAAATTGCCAGATCAATCTTTGCCTGCTCCGGCAGTTCTTTGTTTTCTGTCACGATGTTGTCAAAGAAATCATCTCCGATATGAAGTTCATTTCTTCCCTGCTCGAATGTGATACCAAATACATCCTTATGCTCGATCGGAGCCGGCTCGTATGCCGGATCAATCTCGATTACACAGTAATTGCCCTTCTTTTTCTGCTTTAAAATTTCCAAAGCTTCCTCAGTATATCCCGGAGCAATCACACCATCGGAAACCTCGCGCTTGATGACCTTTGCTGTTGCTGCATCACAGATGTCTGACAGGGAAATAAAATCTCCGAATGAAGACATACGGTCTGCACCTCTGGCACGGATATAAGCATTTGCAAGCGGTGTAAACTCAATATCCATATCATCGACCCAGTAAATTTTCTTTTCCACGTCAGACAGCGGAAGTCCTACCGCTGCACCAGCCGGGGAAACATGTTTGAAAGAAGTTGCTGCCGGAAGTCCGGTTGCCTTCTTTAATTCCTTTACCAGCTGCCATCCATTAAAAGCATCCAGAAAATTGATATATCCGGCTCTTCCACAGAGCACCTTAATCGGCAGATCTTTGCCATCTGCCATATAGATTCTGGCCGGTTTCTGATTTGGGTTACATCCGTATTTTAATTCATATTCCTGCATGATTTTCTCCTTTTTCAACAATCCGCTCTTATTTATTTTTATTTATTCTTATTTACAATTCTTGTCTCGTATTTTCCGGTTTCAATGTCAATGTAACGTACAAACAAGGAAACTTTATTCTCCTCATTTAAATTCTCCCATACCATTTTCGTAAACGTATCGATATCTCCATCAATATCAACCCAGGTTGGTTCACCCTCGAAACTTGGCAGTGGATTTCCGTCTCCCATATAAGTATGGATAAAATGTCCCTCTCCGGCAACCGGGTTGCTGTATGCAAACGTGTAACGGTTGCATGCATCCGGATTTCCGTTGTTGCTCTTTAAGATAGACATCGCATAATTGAACTCACCCTTATCAATGTGCATGATACCGGAAATACGTGGAGTATAATTTGGTGCGTCCGGCTCAAATTCTCTGGTGCGCAGCGCCTGCTCAAATGTCTGCTGCTTATCCATCAGCTCATAAATCGTATCGGTCTGATCTCCGTTTGTCACAATCGTCTTGTTGCCAAGTACTCGAACCGGTGCGTAAATGATCAGGCTCGGATCTTCCAGCTTTGACGGATCAAATGCCTGTGTACGGATACCTTCGCCATCCTCTACAAATACACGATTACGGCTGTTTGCGCTTCTTCCCATAATAAAATAAGCAGTTACCGCCTTCTTTCCATCCTTAGAACGTCCGATCACAATACCACGTCCCGGATATGTTGTTGCGCCTAATTCTTTACTGAGTGCTACCTTCTGCATTTGTTTCTCCTTTCGCAAATACGCCTAAAATAAATAAAAACCGACACATCCGGGAACCCACATTTCAATCAAATACATATTTCATGTATTTCCCTGCAATGTGCGGTGCCCAGACGGTCGGCCCCTGCGGTGCTTCTCTGAAGCATCGCCTTATCTGCGGTACATCTGTGATGTATCGCCCTATCTGCGGTGCAATCTTTGGATCTGTCACCTTTATATCTCTTGTTATACTCCACGTGGTTCTTCCACTTATCCGTCAGTCATATAACTAAATTTATTTAAGCATGGAAAGTTCCTCTTGTCAAGGGATCTTCTGTTATTTCATCGTTACTATTCACTCACATGTTACTGTTCACAGGTTACCCTGCGAACAGTAACCTCACATTCAGCTGCATGCCCGTGCATATTCCTGTAATTTTTCTTTTGCAGTCTGCGACAAATGTGTCGGAACCTCTATCTGCACCTGGGCATATTCATCTCCGTGAACTGCCGGATTATTCATGGCTGCTACGCCCTTTCCTTTCAATCGGATTTTTGCCCCAGACTGTGTACCCGGTTTAATCTTACAGACAACATCTCCATACAACGTATGGATCTTTATCTCTCCTCCGAGCACAGCTGTTGTATACGGAATTTTCACCGTCGTATAAACATCCTGGCCTTTTCGCTCGTAACCAGATTTTTCTCCGACTTTGACTTTGATCAGCAGATCTCCGTCCTTTCCATTGTACCCTTTCTGTCCTTTCCCTTTCAGACGCACAGACTGCCCGTTTGCAATGCCTGCCGGAATATGCACTTCAAAGTTCTGGCTCTTTCCGTCACTGGAAGAAAGCGTAAACCTTTTATCACAGCCAAATACCGCTTCTTCAAAGCTGATCGGTACTTCCGTCTCGATATTTTGCCCTCTTTTCTCATGTACTCCGCCAAAACCACTGCCAAATTCTCCGGTACTTCTAAATCCGCTTCTTCCGCCAAAACCTCCGGTTCCGTGGAATCCACCTTTTTTTCCAAACAATTTGTCAAGAATATCATCCATATCGGAAGAACCATCAAAATGGAACTCCTGATATCCGCTGCCCGGTTCTCCGGAAGAATACGACTGATAAAATCCTCCATTTCCAAATGGATTCCCGTACTGTGCCTGTTTCATCTTCTCCGGATCAAAACCTGCCTCCAGCGAAATCGGACCGTACTCATCATACAATTTCCGCTTCTTCGGATCTCCCAACACTTCGTAAGCTTCCGTTACTTCCTGAAAAATCTTTTCCGCATTTGGATTTCCTTTATTCATATCCGGATGATATTTTTTGGCAAGTTTTCGATATGCCTTTTTAATCGTTGCTTCGTCTGCATTTTTATCTATTCCCAAAACTTCGTAAAAATCTCTTTTTGCTGCCATAATTATCACCTCACCAACCACAAAAACAGGAACTGCTTTCTAAAATGCACTTCCTGTCATTCCATCTCAGTCAGAGCATTTTCCACTAAGACGTACTTATATCTTTGCTTCAGTTTTGTTATAGCATTGTTTTTAGCACTCGTCAAGCATGTCTGCTAACAATTTTCTTAATTTTTTCTAAATTGGTGATTCACGACATGGTCTGAGGCTTTTGATTTTTGCAAGAGGAACGGAACACGCAGCAAAACAACGACTTATATACCATAGATTTTTAAATCAACACGTCCATCGACAACTGCAATTCCATCCGCCTGCAATAGCCTTGCCTGCGCACCTTCTCCACCAAACGCAAATTCTCCAGCTAATTCTCCCTTTGCGTTCACCACACGATAACAGGGAATCTTCTCCGGATCCGGATTTTTATGCAATGCATTTCCCACGGCGCGTGCCATCTTTTTATTTCCGGCCATCTCCGCAACCTGTCCATATGTTGCCACTTTTCCGCGCGGAATTTTTTTAACCGCTTCATAAATCCGTCTGGTCGGACTGTCCGTAACCAGATCATAGCTTTCCGCAATCATACGCTGGATTTCCTGCTCCGGAACGGTACCGTCCAGAATAATGGTATTCCAATGATCTTTATTCTGATGCCATCCCGGAATGACAGATGCATAGGTACTTCTCCAGAAATCACGCCACTGCGGATCCGCTTTCACATTTAAATTAATGTATCCTTCCCTCTCATAGGTCCATAAAAACGCCTTTTTGCTTCCCTCTACCCGCACAAGCTGCCAGTTATTATCATGAAACGGTGCCTCCTGATAGGTTTTCGGAAAAGACAATGCATATGCCAGCGCCTCTTCCCTTGTTTTCATACACTCCTCCTCACAGTTTTTCCGTCATATATCATATATTTTCTGTATATCTGCATGTCGGAAATCCCGTACATCCCCAAAACTCTCCGAACCTTCCGTTCCTTTTTTTCAGTGGCTGCCCACACACCGGACAATTTTTTATTTCAATATTCCGCCCGATAGTACCATCCAGCTCCTTTGCCAGCTTTTCAAAAATCTGCTGGTTCATTCGGCAGTCGTTTAATGCACGGTGAGCCCCGGCTGTGGAAATCCCGTAATATTGTGCCAGATCCCCCAGACGATGATGCGAAAGTTCCGGCAGACAGAGCCGTGCCAGTTTCAGTGTGTCAATGTAATCGTTGGTTAGTGTCTGACCGAAATACCGTTCACAATCACGATACAAAAATTTCATATCAAAACGATTGATATTATGTCCTGCCAGCACATCATCTCCGATAAAAGCAAGAAATTGCTGCAATACGGAATCAAACATTGGTGCAAACGCCACCATATCATCCGTGATATGATTTACTGCACTTGCCGCGCTGGGAATCGGTCTGCCCGGATTCACAAGCTGACTGAACTCTTCTGTAACCACGCCGTTTTTTACTTTGACAGCCGAAATTTCAATAACCTCGTCATATTTACTCGAAGTACCGGTTGTCTCAAGATCATAGAGTACATAATCCGGCACATACTGATTAATCATTTTACCTTTTGTATTTCCTAACATCTTTTGTTCCTTTGCCTTTTTAGGATTGTTTCAGGAAAAAACGCAGACTTCCAATTCGAAGTACCGCTCCCTGGGAAGCCGCACTGTTTTCAAAGTTTCTTGCAATTGTTTCCTTTTCCACGCTTAATGTCTTTACAATGTAAAATTCCTTCTTTGCCGCCGTCGGTGCATTGTGCATAAACTGCATCACTTCCTGCAGGTTTCCAGATCCGGCATAATCCCCACCGAGCACCGTATGGGCATCCTTTTCCTGAAACACATGCGGAATGACCGAATCAATCGCTTTATCGTAATCCGCATTTCCCACATCAATCCGGATGCGCGCCAGACAGCTTCCGTCCCCCGGCTGTTCCACCTGATAATCCAAAAGTTGCAACTGCCCCCACTTCTGATTCACTGCCTCCTGCCATTTTGGAAGGAACTGACCTTTCTGCGCATTTAAAACACTGACAATCATGGAAATTTTTTGTTTATTTGGAAGCTTCATAAGCATACCCAGTCCCGGAATCTTCGGAAGCTTTACCTGATCAATATTTAATTCTGTAATATCTGCCACCAGTCGAAACATTTCTTCTCCTTCATCTTTGGTTATTTTCTATGCTATCATGCTATCACTTTTTTCGTAATTTTTCCACTAAAATAACACTCACGATATTATGCTATAATTTCATTTGGCACCGCCAAACCGGATTCACCAGAAAAGTCAGATCAATACCGTTTTGATGATGATATACAGGTATGTATTTATGATAATCTTGTAATCAATATCACGGAATTATTAAAATAAAAAGGTGCTTATTTAAGCACCTTTTTTTTTAGTGGACTAGACGGGAGTCGAACCCGTGTCCAAAAACCAATTCCCTGTCCTTCTACGAGCGTAGTTTATTATTTGACATTCCCTCCGCCACACGAAAACAAACATCCTTGCGGTTTTAGTAGCTTCATGATACGCCCGCTGGCTCAAAGCTTTGCCAGTGTCGTTTCTCACATAGTCGAAGCCTGGGTCCTAAAGTGTGAGTGCTCTAGGTCAGACTGCTGCCATTAGGCAGCGTATGCTAAATTATCGTTAGCGTTTAATTTTAGGTTGGGAATTTAACGCATCACCCTGCGGCTCGCTTCTCCAGCTGCATAATCCCTGTCGAAACCATTACTAGCCCCTGTTATGTTTTTGCGGAGCAAAAATATAACTCTTGCCTCCCGCCTGTTTTTTGCGAAACACCTATCCAAGATTCCGCACTTTGAAATCCCGTTCGGCTTCCCGCCGCTGGTCTTTTTTGGCAATGTCCTGACGCTTATCGTAAAGCTTCTTTCCTTTTGCCAGAGCAACCTGCACTTTTACAAGACTTCCTTTGAAGTATACTTCCACTGGAACAATCGTGTATCCTTTCTGCGCGATCTTACCGACCATCTTCTGAATCTCTTTCTTGTGCATCAGAAGCTTGCGCGGCCGGAGCGGATCTTTGTTGAAAATATTTCCCTTCTCATATGGGCTGATATGCATACCATAGAGGATCACCTCCCCATTTTCAATATGGATAAAGGATTCCTTGATGCTGCACTTGCCCATGCGCATGGACTTTACTTCGGTTCCAGCAAGAGCGATACCGGCTTCAAAAGTCTCTTCGAGAAAATAATCGTGATAGACTTTTTTATTGTTGGCTATTAACTTCTTCGGTTGTTTCGCCATCCCGGCTCCCTCCTTTTTGTTCTGTAAACTCAGTGTATATGATTTTCCTGCAAAATGCAATAAACTGCTGCTTTTATTTTGAAAATTTTAAGAATTCCATCAATTTTCGTCAGAATCTGCAAGTGTAAAATCAATCGTCCGCATGATCCGGTCACAGTTATCCACCGTCACACGCACCTGCTGCCCCAGTTTAAACCTGCGGTTCGTTGCTTCTCCCACCAGTTCATAAGTTTCTTCATAATACTGATAAAAATCATCGGTGAGGGAAGTCACACGTACCAGACCCTCCACAGTATTTTCCAGCTCCACGAAAAATCCGTACTCTGCGACTCCGGAAATAACACCGGCAAAGGTTTCTCCGATATGGTTTTCCATATACTGCACTTTTTTCAGCTTAATTGTCTCCCGCTCGGCCTCATCTGCACGCCGTTCCATCTCACTGGTATGCTTTGCAACCTCCGGCAGTATCTGCGTATAGTGGCCAATGCGCTTTTCGCCCAGACGTCCCCGCAGACTGTCCTTGATAATCCGGTGGATCTGCAGATCCGGATACCGGCGGATCGGTGAAGTAAAATGGCAGTAACAATCCGCTGCCAGACCAAAATGCCCGGTATTTTCCACCGTATAGCGTGCCTGCTTCATCGAACGAAGGGTCAGACGGCTGATCAGCGGCTCCTCCGAAGTTCCGTCGATTTTTTCCAGCAGCTTCTGCAGTTCTTTCGGATGCACCTCATCACTTCCTATGTGGAGAGAGTACCCGAAATTATTGATAAACGTGGATAGTTTCTGTATTTTTTCCGAATCTGGCTGCTCATGCGTACGATAGACAAACGGAAGTTCTCTCCAGTAATATTCGGCTGCCACCGTCTCGTTTGCAGCAAGCATAAAATCCTCGATCAGTTTCGTTGCCACATTGCGGTCATACGGACGGATATCTACCGGATTTCCATTCTTATCCAATATTACCTTTGTTTCTGGAAAATCAAAGTCAATGGAACCACGTTTCATACGCTTTTTGCGAAGAATTGCCGCCAGTTCTGCCATCTTTTCAAACATCGGAACCAGTGGCTCATATTCCGCCATCACCTCCGGATCATGGTCTGCCAGAATTTTTTTCACATTGGTATACGTCATACGCCGGTTCACGCAGATAACGGACTCTGTGATTGTGTGATCAATAATTTCGCCCTTAGGATTGACCGTCATGATGCAGCTGAGTGCCAGCCTCTCTTCCCCCTGGTTGAGGGAACAGATTCCGTTTGACAGGGCATGCGGCAACATCGGAATCACCCGGTCCACCAGATATACAGAAGTTCCTCTCTTCAACGCTTCTGTGTCAAGAGCACTGTGCTCCTGCACATAATTGGACACATCCGCAATATGCACACCCAGAATATAATTTTCATGATCCATGGTAAGTGACACCGCATCATCCAGATCCTTGGCATCTTCGCCATCGATGGTCACCATCTGCCAGTCGCGCAGATCCTTGCGTCCTGCCATATCCGCTTCCGATACCGGCTTTGCCACATGCTCTACCTGCGTCATGACCTTCGGATCAAATTCCACCGGAAGCCCGTAAGCGCGCACAATAGAAAGGATATCCACCCCCGGATCATTGATATGCCCGAGAATCTCCACCACTTTTCCTTCCGGATTCTTTCCCTTTTTTCCGTACTGTGTGATTTCAACAACAACTTTATGACCGTTTACAGCTCCTTTCGAACGCTCCAGCGGAATAAAAATATCCGAACCAAACTTTGGATTATCCGGCACTGCAAAGCCAAAATTTTTATTCAGCTGATACGTGCACACCACCTGCTTCATGCCCCTCTCAAGCACATGCAGCACCTTTCCCTCCCTGCGGCGTCCGGTCACTGCCGGTGATACGGAGATCTCTACCGTATCCATATGCATCGCACCGTTAGTTTCGGATTCCGGAATAAAGATATCTTCCTTTTCCCCCTCCACACTGACAAATCCAAATCCTTTCGGATGTGCCTGAAACGTGCCTACGATCTTTTTCTCTTCCGATTTGCTGAACTTTCCTCTCTTGGAGCAGACGATGCGCCCCTCCATCATCAAATCATTCAGAATCTGTTCCAACTGTGGGCGCTGATCTTTTTTCACACCGAGGACGATCGCCAGTTCCTTGATTTTCATCGGGACATACATATCATCGCACATAAAGTCATATATCATTTTTTTCCGCTGTTCATACTTTGCGTCCATACCCAGATCTTCTCCTTATATAATGAAAAAAGCTGCCGATGTAATCGACAGCTTCCGGTTTCTACCAGATTCCCAAATTCAGAACCATTGCAATGACAAGGAACAGAATCACAAAAATTCTTGTAAGCTTTACAAGCATTCCTTCCATGGAACGTCCCTTATTTTTGCCCCAGTAAGTATCTGCTGCTCCGGCGATCGCGCCAAGACCTGCAGATTTCCCCTCCTGCATTAAGATAATCACTGTAATTACAATACTCAGTATAATAAATACAATAGTTAAAATCGTATTTAAAACGGTCACGATTTCCACCTCCTAATTCCAAACTCACGACTAGCTAATTATATCATAAAAGAAAAGTCTTTTCAACATTTTTTTATATTTCACAATTTTCCTTTTCATTTCCACTTTATAATATAACACAGATAATATAGAACTTACTGTATCATTAGGAGTATACCATGAAATCCTGTCAAATGTACAGATTTATTCCGATTATGTTACTGTGTGTCTGTCTGTTCACTGGCGGATGTTCCCAAAACAAGGATCAGCCCTCTGCCACGCACAACCAGACCCCTGGCCACAGAAGCTGCCTCCCATACGGATCCCCCCCACAGGTACTTACCCCGCAGGCAGACGGCACCGAAACTTTTACAACAGAGCATCACATATACATACAGTCTTTACAAAGATTATAGTACCTTTCCCCTTACTTCCGGAGATGGAACCTATCAGGTCGGTGTCTGCGAAAATGTTTCCGATGACCGTTACACAACGCTGCTCTCCGAGACATTTTCTGTCACACTTACAGATCCGCTAAAGCCTTATCTGTATCCGAACCAGTACGTGAACTTCACCGCCGATTCCCTCCCTGTGGCCAAGGCCGAAGAACTTGCAGACGGTGCTTCCAGCGATCTGGACATCATCAGCAGTGTATATAATTATATCATTACACATACCACACGGACGCTTCTGCACATCAGTACCATTCTCAATCATTATATGCTTGGATTTATCATTGCCTTTCTGGTATTGCTTATCATCTGTATGATTTTATATCACACCGATCTCGGGCGCGTATTGTTCCTCGGACAGAAACTTGCCATGACGGTTGCCTCAGGACGCGTTCCAAACTGCCTGTATCTGGTTCTCTCCAGCGGACTCGACAGTAATATCGGTCTTACCCTGGCACGCGAACTTGTCAATAATCCGCATATGCAGGCACTTATCGACAAATGTCACGAGAATGTCCGCCACGGGGAATCATTCGACAAAGCACTGCTGCTGTCCGGCATCTTTTCCCAGATGTACGCCAGCTGGATTGTAATCGGTTCCCGGACCGGCGAAATGGAAAGCATTGTTTCCCAGCGGGAAATCAATACCGATACCGCAAGCTATCTGACGGCACTTCGTGCTGCATTGCGCCAGATCAACGGTATTATCTACACTTCTGCCGCAGAAAATATGATCGCCATGGACAGTAGCATCTTACAGCTTTATAAAGACGGACGAATCGACAAACACACCGCCATCTCGGAAGCGGTCAATCCGGAGATCATGTCCAAACGTCTGAATCTCTTATAATGTTTCACTGATCCGCAGAAGCTGGTTATACTTGGCAGTGCGCTCTCCTCTGCACGGAGCGCCTGTCTTGATCCAGCCGGCATTTACTGCCACCGCGAGATCTGCAATAAAAGAATCTTCCGTTTCTCCGGAACGATGTGAAATAATTGCCTTATAGCCGTTCTTCTGTGCCAGTTCAATCGCATCCATGGCTTCCGTAAGCGTTCCGATCTGATTGACCTTAATCAGCACAGCATTTGCCACCTTAAGATCCATTCCGCACCGGATTCGTTTCACATTCGTGACAAACAGATCATCTCCCACCAGCATCACCTGTTCTTTCATGCGCTTTGTCAATTCCTGCCAGCCTTCCCAGTCGTCTTCATCCAGACCGTCCTCAATAGAAATCAGCGGATATTCCGTGGTAAGTTCTTCATACAGCGAAATCATTTCCTGTGCACTGCGCAGGATTTCTTTTTTTTCGGTGGTTTCCTGCGTTTTCACATGTGCGTCAGATGTATAAGCACCGCCCTGCGTGTCCGGACG